>LFCJ01003170.1_pt1 | contig 12011 bp, 19 predicted proteins | sample 643141 | NCBI WGS metagenome assembly LFCJ01 (sample SAMN03766243, study PRJNA286221) | soda lake metagenome | biome: soda lake; feature: Kulunda steppe; material: water; isolation source: sample B1-Br-g2 brine of Lake Bitter-1 | place: Russia: Kulunda steppe | collected 2010-07 | reverse complement strand
TCACGCGATGCTGGAAATCACTGCTTCTTTCCAAACCCTGAAAAGCATCCAAGAACTCAGCACTCCAGCACTTCTTGTTAATAGTGCTCATCGCAATATCAGCCTTGAGGACCTTGGCAAGCGTGCTCCATAGAAAAGGATTGGCAGAAAGGGAAGAAAAGGAAAGAGTACTTTCTTCTGAGAGAGCATACAAACAAGTCTTGACAGTGAAAAAGAACATGCACCTCATTTTGAACAGCAGGACCGTATACAACATAACCGTTTAGGTGACTGTAATTCAGTCAAGCAGGAAAAACGAAATTTACTGCTGCTTTGAAACTTAAGAAGCAGACTCATCAATTGATCCTTTCTGAGAGAACAAGTGAACATATTTCCTGCAGAGAGAGACCACCTGAGGATGTGTGCAATAACAAGAGGGTTACAGGAAAAAAGACCTTCACTGAAGGCTTCAGTCAAGGAGTGTGACTGCTAGCCTGCTCATTAAAAACTATCAGGGTGTATGCAATAACAGATGGCATGCTGCTCATCCTGGATAATATCATTTGCCTCAAATCGGTATATTTTGAGCATTCCTCGTGTCGCCATTTGGCGACGCAGGGTGCTCTGCGATGCCCTGCTGGGCGTCATCAACTTGGAGTCAAACTGGTGTGTTTGTATGGTACGTACAGCTGGGCAAACGGGTCCTGTTGGTGTAGGGTTACAAGGATTACTAGGACACGCTTAACCAACAGTACTCGAGACAAATTGATTTGTGACCAGAAAATTTTCAGTAAAAAATTATCATTTGATGATGTAAGGAGTGTGATTTCTGCCTAAGCAAAACTTTGTGAACTTGAAAACTTTCTCAACGGCACAACAAACTTTTTCTGTTTCTGAAACATACGAGTTATTTCAGGCGTTATTCATTACTTTTTTGATGACAACGACCAGCACAAAACCAATCAGTTATATTGCCAGGCTGGCTTAACCCTTACTTATTTACTTTAAGATTGGGCGTGGCTGACACAGTGTGATGCATACACATATGCATATGGTAGCTATCTGGTGTAGATGAGCTTCAAGCTAAAAAAAAACAAGCTGAATTTGTTCACAAACTGAATTCAGCCATTGTACAACATGCTAGTGGTAAGTTGAATCAGAAGCCCTTATGGGCCAAGCCTTGAGATTAAGCCTGAGGTCCTGAAAGGGGATTGGTGGAGATTAGTGTATTATAATCCCAGCATGGAACCAGCAGAATCTAAGAAAAGAAAATCCACTGTGACATAGTCAATCATCATCTTAGGAGAAGAAGTCACCTAGGGCCTAGGCACCATGGCCATATGCCCCATCCACAAGTGAAGCAGAAGCAAAAGAAGACAGCAGGGATCAGGAGGGGGACTGGCAGTACGCTACTTCTGGCCTTTATGATGAATTGTTGCAATACTTTTCTTTCTCAGAGCACGTCTGGTGCTTACAAGTCTGACTCGGTTCAATATGCATTTGGAATGCGCATGAAGCTTCACAGCAGGCTTGGTAATATCTTACTAGCAGCTCTCTGAGGGTCTAGACCAAGCTTCTTCAGAGGCTCCAAACTGTAAGGGCTATAAATGGTGCCTCCCACTTCCAGAAGGATGTGTGGAGTCTTTACATTGGCTGCAGCTCGGGGAAGGTGCTGACGAAGCGCGCTATGTTGACAGTGAGGTTTTGAGGCCATTTCTTGTAAGCTTTGCAAAGTTTACAAGGGTTGAACCCTTGTAAACCCTTGCAAGCGGCTTCGAGCTGGCTCCTGGCCCTGGTATCTTCGCAATACTTGACTTCCAAGAGATGGATATGCCACTGATTGGGTGTGAAATGGCTGGAGTTCCAGACCCTGGACAAAGGCTGGTAGGCTGGTGCTGTGGCTGAGAGAACCCCGGATGAGTGCCCCCATCCTCTCTGCACCCTGCCCTACTTCTCAATGCACGTCATGGGTGGGCATCTGGCACGTCTCTGTGTTTGATAGGTATTTCTGTTACCAGTTTGGAGTCTGGACGGCTAGAAGTGAGTCTCTGCTTAGAAGGGAAGCGGCGAGGGAAGAGCCATTCAGGGATGGTTCTACTGGTAGCAAAAGTCAAGAATTGTTTCAAATTGTTTAGTTCCCTCTCAGCGCACCAGGAGCTAGTCTAAAATCAGTCTTGTAGTCACAGACTGCATCCAGTCTGTACAACTGCATCCAGGCAGTGACCAGTCAGCATTTTTTAGTACTCGAGGAGGGCGTGTCTATGCTACTTGAGGCTATGTCAGCAATTAAGGCGCGTCTGTACAGGTTGACTAGTAAGGTTCAAATGCGGAGACCATGCTCACCATAAAATTCCTCCCAGTGGCTCATTGGTACATAACACATAAGATCTTGTGTCGCCTTGTGCGTGTGTCTTCCTTAGAGCACGATTGGTGCACTAGGTGGTGAACCAACTTGACAAACATCACTCGTATATGTAAGAGGGCCATGCAGGGCCCCTGGACACGCCTGCATGTGTGCAGCCACTGATCCAAAGCAGAGTGCTGCTGACCCTTTCTGAGACCATAGCGTGCACTCAACCACCATCATCAAATGCTCAATCATGCATAAGAATCAGAAGAACACACTTGAAACACACAAGAATCAAAGGAATGCACAAGGATCGAAGGAACACACGAGAATCAAAGGAACACACTGGGAACCAGTGGGTCTTTTCGCTGCGTCTCCCCATGGATCCAAAAGCCCTTATCCTCAAAAACTGCGCCTGGCTTTGCGGTTGTTGGCCTGTGCTTGGGCGGCGACGTGATGGCTCGCAAAACAGTGGCTGCCCGCCCATCCCCCAAAGCCTCCTTCTGCTTGCTGTTGCCGCCCAGGTTGAACTGCGCGTCACCAAAAGACACAGGCACACGTGCCAGGCTGTCCAAAGAGCACGCACGCAGTCTTGCTTCCGAGTCGCCATACACTCAATGCCCTACGTGCTGTCTGTGCACAGCCTGGTTTGAGTCAAGTTCCGTCAGGGCAGTGCCCTGAGCAGACACTGAGCATGGCACTGCCCCCTGATTCATCACTGCTGCTCCACTAGCAACAGCCTGCACATGGCTCACTCCGAGGGCACAGCCCATGGTGTAGTGAGCACACGCCGCACACACCCATTCCCACCCGCGTGCTAAGACAGACCTCGCCCTCCTGGGCCGTTCTGGAGGCAGCCTCGTCCACAATTGCACACGATCTACACCTCATGCTGCTGCATCAGCACCTTGGCACGGACTGCAAATGCCTGAACACATCTTCGTGTGGCCTCTACGACCTTCCTCCGTGCTGCACCTGCCCAGTCTTAAAGTACATACTCTTCATAATCTTGCATGCAGTGCCAATTGTTGCATTTTCAGGCGCATTGCCCACATCACGTGCATATTTGCATATACACTGCCCTTCCCCTTGACCACGCCCCCATCTGCCAGCGGACACCGACGAGGAGCCCTGAGTTGATCTGAGCTGAGCTGAGTTGTGCTGAGCACTGCTAGCAAACCCTAAACCTAGCCATGCTTTCGCATTAAATTGGCTGTCTCAGAAACGGCCAAATTACACGGAACATGTGGTTCTAACGAGTGGCATAAACAGGCCACATCGTACAAAACACCTGCCTCTGCAATCTCAGTGCACACACATGCTTTCATCTTCCCCACCCCTTGCTTTCTGCAGCCCCTCTCCACGAGCAAGCCACCCTACGTATTTGTGCACACACACGCAGCGCACACTCACGCACACACTCACCAGGTTGAACAGCGCGCCGTCGGTGAGCCTGCGTGGGAAGAGCAGCGCCGAGCGAGGGCACGAACCGGCGTTGTACTCGGACAGCAGCAGCAGCAAAAGCGCGTCCATGTCCACGCCCAGGCCGCTGGAGGTGGGTACCACAATGGATGCCAGCCGCCGCGAGATCGGGCCGTCCAGATCTGTGGGCACCTGCGGGGATGCGCATACGCAGCCCACAGGCCGTCGTGTATTGTCGAGGCTGTGTAGGCAGGAAAGGAGGAAGGTGCTTAGCAGCCAGCATGACCACCCAGCCTCGAGCTCTGGCCCACTCCGTGCATGCACAGTGGCGTGTGCTCTAACACACCCAAGCACCCCCACCCATCCACCGATCCACTCACCCACCCCCACCCCGCTCCCACAACCCCGCCTGCTCATGGAGCAGGGTGGGCCACAAGGCCCTGCCCGCATGCCCTGCCCTCTGTGCCGCACACATCCACAGCTGTTCACCGGCGCACGCACCAAACTGGGCGGGCTGCACCCCACAGCCGCACCACACCGACCACACCGCTCAACGCGGCGCCCGACGCACGGCAACACGCAGGCACCGCCCACCTGCACATTGAACAGGTTGCCCACGAGGTCGTACACAGCTTGGACCGGCACCATGCCCCCAGCGGGCGAGGCCGTGCCCATCTGCGTATGCGCGCTGCCCCAGGCCTTGACGGTGGAGTGCCAAGTGCCTGCGTTTCCGCACACAGGCGCAGGCACCGCACATGCACGCCCGTCACCACATGACACGTATGGTGGAGAGCAAATGGGCGCTGGTGCACCCCCGTGCGCACGTACTCCAGGGAGGGCACGCGCTCGCGCTCGCACAGGAGGGAGGCAAGCGCAGTCCGCGCGAGCACGCCTGATGGGCCAGAGCAGTGGCGGCCGTGAGCGGAGCGAGTGCAGTGGCGCACAGCCCCAGGCTGCACACACACCATGCGCTTGCTGCTCTCACAGACACTGCTCCCATGGCTCGCTGCGCTCATGACAAGCCGCGCACCTCGCACGCACTCAGTGCGCTCATACAGACCACTTGCATTGCTCTTGCATTGCTCTCCAAGGTTGCACAGCACGCACGCATGCACGCATGCACGCATTGCTCTCATACAGAGGCTTTTTCCACACGCTGCCCAGCCCGGCTCCTCCCATGCCCTTTGAAGGCCAGGCGTGGAGCAAGGGGGAGGCCCCGGCTCTGGCTTCTGCATTTTCGAACCTATGTCCCAGATCATTGCCCCGATTCACCGATGGTACTATGCTGCCTGAGCAGCTCTGCTGCACAGCACCACAGGCTCAGCCACGGCAGAAGGCCAGACTCAGCCTGCGGCGTGCCTTGGCAGAGCCGTGGGCGTAACGGGTCAGCTTCGGGCAGAGGCTGCAGCAGCCACGGGTGTGGTACGTGTGATGCGGCCTTGGCCTCCGCACCACAACCCACCTGAAGTGTGCCTACTCCGCCCTGAGGGGCAGCTTGGAGCAGTGCTGCGCATGAGCGAAAGCATGCCTGCCCACTGTGGCGTGCTACTGGCCCATGCCGCGCCTGCAACCGCATGCCTGACCACGCCACACCAGCACCCACAGCTCAGTGCTTACGTGGTACCTTTCCCCTTGCTGAGGCCAGCAGTGCAGCATGCCCTTTCCCCCCCTTTGCTCTGCACCAGCACAGCAGGCACTGGCGCGTGCAGCCTTGCACAGGCTGCTGCGCCCTTTGCCTTGCCCTGTCATGCAGCAAAGACTTCTCCCTTTTGCACACACACATTTGACTTTACGCATGCATGCATGCACGTGCATATGCACAAAAACACCACAAATACACACGGTCTGAATTCAAAACACACACAGCAAATGGAGTGCATGCTTGCACACAGTCTGCTGCGCCTTTTGTCTCGCCCTTTCGTGCGGCAAAAAGTGCACTCCCCCGGCATTGGACCAGCCGCCACCGCCGCAAGCAAGCGTGCATGGACCGCCACCACTTTCCTTTGCCTAGGATTTGCTGCACAGCAGCATGCTCCCCCCTTGCAATGCACCAGCCGGTACTGCTGCGTGCAGCTGTGCACGGACAGCCACAACATTTGTTGGACCGCCAGTCAGCAGGGCCGCAGGCGTACCACGCACCAGCAAGCAGCAGCCGCAGGCAGCGCAGCACGTGCAGCAGGAAGTGCCACGTGGCGGGCGGCCACACCACGCCGTCCGGGGACAGGCCCGACAGGTAGGCAAAGGTGCCAATGCGGGTGTTGCTACAGTGGCACCGCACAGAGCGCAGCAGCCGCGCAATGGGCCCGTCCATGTCCTGCGGGCCAACACAGCACGCAGGGGGCGGCATCTGTTGTGCAGGCTGTCACTGTGCGGCAAGCTGCCAGTGTATGCCAGGCTGACTGCCAAGGGCGTGCCAGGCTGGCGCCCAGCGTGCGCCAGGCTGTGGGTGCGGCACTGCCAAAGTGCAGTAGGCTGTGAGGTGGTCGCACAGGCGTTATGCTGAGCATATGCAAAGAACGTGTGGTGGTGACGTGGCCTTTGCATGTTAGACAAGGCACTGGTGTGTGACAACACTCAGAGCACTCCTGAGCTCCCCTTTCACGTACATGGTGCGTGGATGGAGATGGCCGCGGAATAAGATGGATTGAAATACTTACATCTCCGCTGAAGCTGAGGGTGCTTGCTGTCTTTGCCCTAGGGTGCTATACCCTGGGCGGAGGGGCGGATGCCCATTGAGGTTGCAGCACTCAACACACTACCCAACGGCAGGAGCACACACCCCAACCCCTGCGAGGAGCGCCAGCACATGCTGCACCCCTCCTGCCCAGGGCCACAGCAGCCATGCACCTGACGCACGCGTCACCCGAGGACTGACCCCCCTGCAGCTGCTGGCCTTCATCAACCGCCCTGCAAGCGCCCAGCGCTCACCCACACAGGGGCACTTGTCCTATGATGCCTGTTCAGGCCCTATGCCAGCACCAAATGTTTGACTTGCCAGCAGCAAATGTTTGACATGCCAGCAGCAAATGTTTGACTTGCCAGTAGCAAATGCCCTGGGCATGTGTACATTTGCTGCTGACAAGTGGCCTGAACAGGCCACACAGTGCATCACAAAAAATTTGCTCACAGTACAAAACATGTGCCTGCCAAGGGGCCCTCAAGCGCCGGGCGCTCACCTGCAAGTACTGTCCGAGGAACGTGCCGGGCGCCCTCCTGCTGGTATAGTGGCTCATGATGGCATCGTAGATTGTGTCCGTGCGCCCGTGCTCTCCCCACACTGGGACGCAGCTCACACTGGAGAGCGCACGCACCTGCGCGTGTGTGCAAATCATTTAAGCCCGTGCTGCGTATGGCGTGTGGATCGGAGCTCAAGCTTGCAAGGGCCGGGACACCTGATGCTGGAGAGCAGATGCATCTGCATGCCTGCAAGCACAGGGCCACCAGCCATCCCTTCCACAGGCCACGGAATGACAAGGAGGCCAAAAGCAGCCAGCCCTTGGATACGTGTCCCTAGGCTTCAGATTTGCCACACAGATCATTTGCCATACAGATCCTCTTAAGGTTTGTCACACATATCATCATTAGGTCTGCCACACAGATCGTCTTGAGGTTTGTCACACCGATCATGATTGGGTTTGCCACACCGATCATGATTAGGTTTGCCACACTGATCATGATTAGGTTTGCCACACAGCTCATCATAAGGTTTGCCACTCAGACGCAGCCCAGGTAACCGTCCAAGCTTATGGGCACACAGCGTGCTTGGGTGCTTAGCTCCTTGGCGGCCTCAGTAGCTCATGCGCATGCCCACGGAAAGTAGCAGACCACGACTTTGGCGTGCGGGGGAGGTAGGGCTGCCAGCAGCAGATGGCCCTTGCACAGGCAAATGTCATATGCCGCTGAGTTATGAGACAGAGCACGCGCGTGTGGCATGCCATCAACCGATTGCAAGCGCGCGGCAAGCGCCCGGAACCCGGAAAGCAGCCGCCGCGGCGCAAAACTCACATAGATGCGCACAATGGCCTCGCACACAGCCCCCTCGGACATCGGCTGCTCGGGCTCTCCTTTGGGCAGTCTCTGTGAAGGCAGGAAGCAAAGGGTGAGGGGCAAGGACGCAGAGGTGGAGGGGCTAGGACACAGAGGTGGAGGGGCAAGGACGCAGAGGTGGAGGGGCAAGGATGCAAAGGGTGAAGGAAAAAGGCGTAAAGGGTGAGTAGGCAGGAAGCAAAGGTGGAGCGGGTTGGGCAGGAAGCAAGGGAGAGGGGCAAGGAAGCAAAGGTGGGCAAGGGGGGGCAGGAAGCAATAGAGAAGGGTTGGGGGTGGTACCTCTTGTCTAAGGCACATGCGCCCGGAAGGCATACAGCGAGGTGTGCTGCTGTTAAATGCATGCGTAAGTGCCTTGTCTGTGCATTCTTGGGCGAGCAAGCACATGTGCGCACACATGCATGAAAGCGTGTCCAAGGTGCATGTTCTACAACATTTGCACCCAAGGAGGCATCCACTAGCACACAGGCCCACACGCGACACGCCTTCCCACGCATGTGCTTGCACGCACGCATGCACACACACACACGCACATCTTGAGCCCCCATCCACACACAAGCAGGATGCGCGCTTGCGCGTACACACAAACACACACGCAAATAAGCACACACAAACATACGCACACATACACACACACCCATGCACCTGGATGAAAGCGGCCCACTCTGGGCTCAAGGCCTGGCTTGTCTGGCAGCTAACGTCGCTGCGTGCGGTCAGGCGCGCCTGCAGGTCCTTCAGCCCCACCCCCATGGCCATGCTGGTAGAGGCAAGGTGCGCCAGGTCCTCGCGCACGCCCGTTAGCTGCTCCCGCATCTCCGTCAGCTCGCCTGCTGCCTCATGCTGCACCCTGCACCCAACAAACGGGGCGGCAGGCAAGGCATGGCAAGGGTGTACGCCGTGGTCCTTACTGCTGCCTCACATGTGTGCACCCTGCACCGAACAGGCAGGGCAGCAGGCAAGGCAAAGAGAGGGTGTGCAGAGTTTGTCATATGCTGCCCCATGCCCACCCTGCACTGACAGGGCGGGTAGCAAGCGTGGTGAGCTGGTGCATGGTCTTTTTGACTTTGCTGCTGTGTGCCGCCCCCAGACAGGGCAAGATGTGGGTGCACGCAAGTCGCAGCAAGGTGGTGCGTGGTGCGTTCTGCTGCATCATGCGCACACCCCAAGGAAGTAATCTCACACCCACACCCACATGCCCACCCCCACCCCTGCACCCGCATTCACACCCCACATCTGAACCCTATCCAACACGCACACATCTACGCAAGCGCACACAATTCAACGGTCTGCATGCTCTGCTCTCATGTTGAACACAGTCTCCATGGCCACGCACGGCCTCCAATAAAGCAGCACTGTTTCTAGCCCACAAGAAATGTGCCGCCTTTGCACATCCAGGGCTCGGACAGGCTTCTGGCTTGCTAGCTGATGGAAGCAGCTGCGGCACTTTGGACATGCAGCGCGTCTTGGGCAAGCATGCACGCACTTGCTGATGTGGCCTCGCAAGGTGCCCAACAGCTGCTCTGACAGGAAGCGCTCCCGGTCCACCATCTCCTGCAATGCCAGGGTTGCGGACTACCTGTTGAAGATGCTGTGTATCTCTCTGGGAGGGTGCATGCACGCACGCATGCGTGTGTGCATGTGCCAGCGCGATCACATGCACGTGTGCGTGCGTAAGTATGTGCGTGCGCGTGCATGTGTGCGTGCGTGTGCATGTGTATGTGCGCCTGTGGCCCCGTATTTCCGCAAGCACTCCTGAATGCGCTGATGGTAGACACACCCTGATGGTGTGCTTGAAGCTCTCACCCTATCAGGCAGAGTTTTGACGGCTAGCAAGTCCTTTTACAGTCATCTAGAGGTACATGCACTTGGGTAGGGGAAAACAGCCAATGAGGGGCTCCCACAATTGCAAAGCCTCTGCCTTTTGGTCAGTCTGTCAAATGCAGAGGCATTGATTCAGGCACAAAGCACGGTGCACGGCAGCCAGGCAGTTTGGTCAGAGGCACCTTTCCTTACCTTAGCTGCTTCACCACAGCCTTGCTGCCAGCGGCCTGTGATGTGCATCCCATGCCTGCCTCAAGGTGTCTGTCGGTGGCAGAAGGGCAAGAACAGAAGCAGTGGACCCTCACCAAAACTCCGTCTTCCCCTGCTGAGTCAAGGCTCCGCCCACCCCACGCTCACACCCTGCCACCCCTGCCACACACCTGTGCGTGCATGACCTCCTGCTGCACCAGCTGCAGCTCCATGGTTGTTCGAGCCTCCACCTCCGCTACGAGCGCCGCGCGCAGCTTTGCGTTGTAGGACATCATGACGCGCAGCTTGAACCGCGTCCACTTAGCGTTCCTGCAGGCCAGGCGGCAAGCAAGGGGTGGGGGTGTGGAAGAGAGGCCTGCCTTCTCCAAGAGCTCCAGATTGCAGCAGGGGAGGTTTAGGCGGCCGAGGCGAGCTTGATCAGATGCTGCGCTGCCTTGCTTGCAGGCTGCCTTGTGATGCCCAGCCGACGCACAGGCACCAGCCGGCTCACATCCGTGATGCAGGCTCACTCTGTATGTGGGGAGGCACTCACTCAGGCCCTCCTGGGCTGCTGGCACTTATGCACCAGGCTGTTGCCGGTCTGCTGAACCAAGGCCAAAGGGTGTGGGTGGGCCATACATCAAGCCTGTTAGTGGCAATCAGAGCTCTGCAACACACCTCTCCCAGCACCGCCTGCACCAACCTGCCTGCTGCACTCTTCAAACACCCTGGCAAGCTCCTAAACACCTCTTGACAGCATGCACAAATAAATGAAAAGCTCTCTACAGGGCGTCAGAATAGGGCTGCCTCCCCTGGTCTCATGCACTCAGTTGCAGCGCCACAACTTGACCCTGTGCCTCCACACGCCTCCCACACACCCAGCAGCATGTGTACAAGACCGCGGCAAGCAACTCTGTTTGGCACAGGATGCATATCCTTGAGGCCCCTGCGTTTCTGCTCAAACTGCACCCTGCGGCCTGCACTGCCACACTGCTGCGGGCGCTGCCCATGGTGAAGCCAGCACTGGCCACTGTGGCGCACCTCTCCATCGCTCGCTGCTTGCGGTTGCTCGCCCCTGTCCAATCGATTTCACAGGCACCTCACCACAACACCTTTGGTCGGTGCAGCGCCCGCTCAGGACTTAGCCCCCCACATCACGCCCTCAGCCTCCTCCCCAGCCATCCATTTGCTATGGAACCTTCCCTCATTATCCAGGCGTCAACCACAGACGCCGCCGGCCCCAACCGACTAAACACAAGCCTCCGTACTGTCCCACAGGGCATCACGTGGGCGTACTCTGGCGCTCTTACTTGTGTTGCAGCTGGTCAGCCACGCGGCGCGCCTCCAGCAGGGCCACAATCTCTGGAGGGATGTCATCGCCGTAGATGCTGCTGGCGGCGCTGTCCAGGCTGCTGGTGCTCATGGCGCTCACCTGCGGTGCGCATGGGGCGGAGGCAGCACACGCGCAGCCTGTGCGCAAGAGGGGCGGCACTATGGGATGAGGGGTGCATGTGCTCCACGTGCGCTTGAGTGTGTGGGCGCACATGCGTGCGCATGTGCGTGCACAAGTGCACGTGCATGTGTGCCTCACGGCAGGTGCTGCCCAGTGGCTGCCGGCGGCGCGCGCGTGCCTGCCGCAGTGTGGGCTGAGGGTGTGTGATCTGTGCATTTTTGCATGCGGACATGCCTGGCGGTGGCAGTGCACCCGCAGCATCCGCACGCACCGGGCGGGAGGCGGGGGAGAAGGACCGATGGGGGGGCTGATGGTAGGTCTGGGGGCCCTCCGCCGTTGGGGGCGTGAGAGGCGCCGGGGGGCCGCGCATCATGGCTTGCACCGCCGGGGGCAGATCCGCCTGTGGTCACGTGAGCACACAGCGGAAGGGTGTGCGCAGTGTAACGTTTGCTCGCAGCAAGAGGGCAGGCAACAGTGCTTGAGGGGGGAGGGGCGCACGGGTGCGCTGCGTGTGCCCACGCAGCGGGCGTTTGCCAGCCGGGTGTCACCACAGCGAGCGCGCCAGCTGCCTGCAGGCTTCATGCTGCGTGTGCGCGAGCCTGCTCAGCTCTAGCTCCAAGTGCCTGCTAGGACACTGAGGGCCACACCCCCCATGGTGCCGTCATGGGGGCGCAGTGGTAGCAGCTGGCACCTGTGTGCATGCCCGCGCGCGCGCGCGTGGCTGTGTGTGTGTGTGTGTGTGTGTGTGTGTGTGTG
>LFCJ01003169.1_pt1 | contig 12016 bp, 12 predicted proteins | sample 643141 | NCBI WGS metagenome assembly LFCJ01 (sample SAMN03766243, study PRJNA286221) | soda lake metagenome | biome: soda lake; feature: Kulunda steppe; material: water; isolation source: sample B1-Br-g2 brine of Lake Bitter-1 | place: Russia: Kulunda steppe | collected 2010-07 | reverse complement strand
CGGTCCACCATGAACACCCTCGCCCGGGCCTCCTTCTCGGAGAGCCCCTCGGCCTGCATGGCCACCACCACCTGCTCGGCAATGCCGCAACCGGCCGAGCCCGCCCCCACGAAGACCACCCGCTGCTGGCCGATCCCCTCGTTGCGGGCCTGGCAGGCCGCCATCAGGGTGCCCACCACCACCGCGGCGGTACCCTGGACGTCATCGTTGAAGCAGCACAGCTCATGGCGATAGCGATCAAGCAGCGGCACGGCGTTGGCCTGGGCGAAGTCCTCGAACTGCAGCAGCACATTGGGCCAGCGGCGCTTCACCGCGCTGATGAACTCCGCCATGAAGGCGTCGTACTCCTCCTGGGAGATGCGCGGATGGCGCCACCCCATGTACATGGGGTCGTCGAGCAGCGCCTGGTTGTTGGTGCCCACGTCGAGCATGATCGGCAGCGTATAGGCGGGGCTGATACCGCCACAGGCGGTGTAGAGCGCCAGCTTGCCGATGGGGATGCCCATGCCGCCGATGCCCTGATCGCCAAGCCCCAGGATACGTTCGCCGTCGGTGACCACAATCACCTTGACCTGATCCTTGGTGGCGCTGCGCAGGATGTCCTCCATGCGATCGCGGTGGGGGTAGGCGATGAACAGGCCGCGGTGGTTGCGGTAGATATTGGAGAACTCCTGGCACGCCTTGCCCACGGTCGGCGTATAGATGATCGGCAGCATCTCCTCGAGGTGCTCGGAGACCAGGCGGAAATAGAGGGTCTCGTTGTCGTCCTGAATGGCTCGCAGGTAGATGTGCCTGTCCAGGTCGTTCCGGCACTGCTGATACTGGCGGTAGGCCCGCCCCACCTGCTCGTCGATGGTCTCCACGCACTGGGGCAGCAGGCCGATCAGGTTGAACTCGATGCGCTCCTCCTGGCTGAAGGCGTTGCCCTTGTTGAGCAGCGGCATCTCCAGCAGCGGGGGACCGGCATAGGGAATATAGAGAGGGCGCTTGGCTTCGGTGGTCATCTCTGCTCTCGATTGCGGTAACTGGAACGGGCCGTTGGCGCTCTGGCGGCGCCTTTTGGAACACTTTACCACGCTCCCATCGAGCGCGCCCCGGCCGGGGCCGGGGCGCGAAATCACGTCAACGCATCCTTCGCGGCGCGACTCAGCAGCCCTTTGCCGCCGGCACACGAGCGGCCTCGCCCTCGAAGAAGAGGGGCCGGAGCTTGACGCCGAGCATGTTGCCGGCGAAGGCCGCCGCCAGCCACACCCAGCCGTGCAGGCTGCCCGAGGCGATGCCGCCGAAGTAGGCGCCGATATTGCAGCCGAAGGCCAGACGCGCCCCGTAGCCGAGCATGATGCCGCCGATCACCGCCGCCAGCACCGACTTGGCCGGAATGCGAAAGTTCGGAGCGAAGCGCCCGGCCAGGGAGGCCGCCACCAGGGCGCCAATCATGATGCCGACGTTCATCACCGTGGTGATGTCGCTCCACACGCTGGCCTCGAGGGCTGCGGCATTGCCCGGCGCCTGCCAGTAGCCCCAGGCGGAGACATCACCGCCCAGCAGCTCATAGCCCTTGGCGCCCCACAGGGCGAAGGCGCCGGTCACGCCCCAGGGGCGGCCAGCCAGGGCCAGGGTGGCATAGTTGAGCAGGGCCAGGGCCACGGCGCCGAACAGCAGCGGCCAGGGACCCGTGAGCCAGCGCCGGTTGCCCGCGTCGATCGTTGGCGTCTGCTCCAGCTGGCCGTGGCGGCGTTTCTCCATCACCACGGTGAAGGCGGCGATGGCGGCGAAGAGCGCCAGGCTCACGACGATCCCTCCCCCCACGCCGGCGGTCTGCACCAGGGAGACCGGCTGGAAGGCGGGCAGGCTCTGCCACCAGGCGAAGTGGGCGCTGCCGATCAGCGAGCCGATGATGAAGAACAGCAGGGTGATCAGCATGCGGGCGTTGCCGCCGCCGGCGGTGAAGAGGGTGCCGGAGGCGCAGCCGCCGCCCAGCTGCATGCCGACGCCGAACAGGAAGGCGCCGAAGATCACCGAAACGCCTACCGGCGCCACATAGCCATGCACCGGGCTGCCGAACAGCGTCCCGGCGCCCAGCGCCGGGAAGAAAAGGAGCACGGCGATGGCCAGCATCACCATCTGGGCGCGCAGGCCCCGGCCGCGGCGCTCGGTGATAAAGACCCGCCAGGCGGCGGTAAAGCCGAAGGCGGCATGGTAGAGCACCATGCCCAGCAGGCCGCCGATCACCATCAGCGCACCGACATGCGCGCCGAAGGCCGCACCCACGGCCAGGGCGCCCAGCAGCAGGGCGCCGGTGGCCGCCGCGGGCACGGAAAGTCGGGAGCGTCGGGTCAGGGCAAGTTCACTCATGGAGGGCTCTCTGGATAGCAACAGGAGGGGTGGGGAACACCCGGGACAGAGAGCATGCTAAGCGTCTATGCAAAGAACGCAAAAGAATTTAAATGAAATTACTAAGATAAAAAGCGCATAGATTAAGAAGCGCTATCGGCCTGATAGATCCACGCCATGGGCTACCAGCGGCGAAAGGGGCCCGTGAGCCCCCTTCGCGACGCTCACACGGTGGCTCAGACGAAGCGACCCAGCCCTACCGCCTGACGCAGGCGGTCCATGGTCGGCGCCGCCTCTTCGCGCGCGCGCTCGGCGCCCTTCTTCAGCACCGCCTCGATATGACCCGGGTCCTCCAGCAGCGCCTGATAGCGCTCCCGGGGTTCACGCAGATGCTCATTGAGGTACTCGAAGACGCGGTTCTTGGCGTCTCCCCAGCCGATGCCGCCCGCATACTCGTCGCGCATGGCGGCGGTCTCCTCGGCCGTGGCGAAAGCCGAGTAGATCTGAAACAGGGTGCAGGTATCGGGGTCCTTGGGTTCGCCGGGCTCCAGGGAATTGGTCTTGATCTTGCGCACCAGTTTCTGGAGCTTCTTCTCGGAGACAAACAGCGGGATGGTGTTGTTGTAGCTCTTGGACATCTTGCGCCCGTCCAGGCCGCCCAGCACCTCCACCTTCTCGTCCACCACCGCCTCGGGCAGGCTGAAGTACTGCCCCTTGAAGAGGTGGTTGAAGCGTCCGGCGATATCCCGGGCCATCTCGATGTGCTGAATCTGGTCGCGGCCCACCGGCACCCGACTGGCGTTGAACATCAGGATGTCGGCGGCCATCAGCACCGGGTAGCCGAACAGCCCCATGGTGATGCCCTTGTCGGGATCCTGATTGCCGGCGGCCTCGTTCTCCGCCACCGCCGCCTTGTAGGCGTGAGCGCGGTTCATCAGCCCCTTGGCGCAGACGCAGGAGAGCATCCAGGTCAGCTCGGGAATCTCGGGGATATCGGACTGCTGATAGAAGATGGCGTTGTCGGTATCCAGCCCCAGCGCCAGCCAGGTGGCGGCGATCTCCAGGCGCGACTCCTGCACCCGACGCGGATCCTGGCATTTGATCAGCGCATGCAGGTCGGCCAGGAAGTAGTAGGACTGCACCGTCGGATCCTGGCTGGCGGCGATGGCGGGCTTGATGGCGCCGACGTAGTTGCCCAGATGGGGAGTACCGGTGGTGGTGATGCCGGTCAGAACGCGGGTCTTCTCGGAAGCTGCACTCATGGGGTAGGCGGACTCTGCTGTGCGGAAATGCCGGCTATGGTAACGCGCACTCCCCGTCAAGGCGACCGAGGGTCACTCGGCGACGGCGGCCTCGCCGTAGAGGCGACGGTACTCCTCGGGCAGGCGCCGCGGGCGGCCGCTGGAGAGCTCGATGCAGGCGAAGCGGGTGCGGGCGCGCAGCAGGGTGCGACCATCGGCGGGGCGAATCAGCTGGAAGCGGCGGGTCAGGGTCAGGCGGCTATCGCCGTCGATGATCCAGGTCGCCAGCGCGAGCCGGTCACCCTCGAAGGCCGGCGCCAGATAGTCCAGCTCGTGGCGATGCACCGCCATGCCGCGATCCAGCTCGCGGTAGCGCGCCAGCGAGAGCCCCAGCGACTCGGAGTGCGCCCAGCTCACCTGCTCGATCCAGCGCAGGTACTCGGCGTTGTTGACGTGGTCATACTCGTCGATGGCCGAGGAATCGACCCGGATCTCGATCACGAAGGGCTCAGCAAGCTCCCACGACATATCACGGCTCCTCATATCGCCTCAGGGGCGCCCGGCCCCGCAGTGCCAGCAGGCGTCGAAGACGCCCTCCTGGGGCTCGCCACAGCCGGGGCAGCGCCAGGCCGGCGCCTCGCTCTCCCCGGACAGGGCATCGCGGATCAGCGCCTCGGCGCGCGCGCGATTGTGGGGCTTCACCCACACCTCGGGCTCGCACTCCCCCAGGGGCAGCTCGCCGGCGCCGCCGCCCAGGGTCATGTTGCGCAACTGAGCGGGGATGCCCGCCGCCTCCAGCAGGTTGCCCATATGGCTGACCAGCAGCCCATTGGAGTGGGCGAAGACGCGCACGGAATCGTCGGACATATCAGTCCCGGAAGACCCGCACGCCCAGCGCCTTGAGGTAGCTGGTCTCGGGAATCGCCGGATGCACCGGGTGGTCGGGCCCCTGATGGCCCTGAAAGAGGATCTGGCCGTGGCGATCCTGATGACGCACCGCGCCGCGGACCACGTCCGTCAGCCGCTCCGGCGCCAGATGCATGGAGCACGACGCCGAAAGCAGCAGACCATCACGGCCCAGCAAGCGGATCGCCTCGCGGTTGAGCTTGCCGTAGGCGCGCTCGCCGTTGGGGATGTCCTTGCGCTTCTTGATGAAGGCCGGCGGGTCGAGGATCACCACGTCGAACTCCTCGCCGTCGGCCTTGAGCGCCGCCAGGGCCTCGAAGGCGTCCCCCTCGCCCACCGCCACCTGCTCGTGCAGACCGTTCAGGGCCGCGTTCTCGGCGACGCGCTCCAGGGCCGCCGCCGAGGAATCCACGCAGAGCACCTCGCTGGCGCCGCTGGCCGCGGCCTGCACCCCCCAGCCGCCCACGTAGCTGAACAGGTCCAGCACCCGCTTGCCGGCCACGAACTGGTTGAGCCAGGCGCGGTTGACGCGGTGGTCATAGAACCAGCCGGTCTTCTGGCCGTCGAGCACCGGGGCGGTGAACTGAACGCCGTTCTCCTCCAGCAGCACCGGCTCGCTCACCTCGCCCTTGACCACCTCGACGTAGCGCTCGAGGCCCTCCTGGCGGCGGCCGCTGGTGTCGTTGCGCAGCACCACCGTGGTCGGCGCGAGCACCTTGTCCAGGGCGTCGAGCAGCTCGGGCAGCACCGCCTGCATGCCGGCGGTGTTGAGCTGCACCACCAGGGTGTCGCCGAAGCGGTCGATCACCAGGCCCGGCAGCAGGTCGCCCTCGCCGTGGACCAGGCGATAATAGGGGGTGGCAAACAGCCGCTGGCGCAGGGCCAGGGCCTGGTTGAGGCGATGCACCAGCAGCGAGCGGTCGAGTCCCTGCTTGGGCTCCCGGGAGACCAGTCGCGCACAGATCAGCGAATTCGGATTGACGTAGGCCACGCCCAGCGCTTTGCCGTTGGCGGCCTCCACCACCACCTGCTGTCCCGGCTCGAGGCTCTTGAGCGGCGTGGCGGCGGTATCGATCTCGTTGGAGTAGAGCCACAGATGGCCGGCCTTGAGACGGCGATCGGCGTGCTTCTTGAGGCGCAGGGAGGACTGGGTCATGAGAATCTCTCGAGGAATCAGGTCTGGCAGTGGGGACAGTAGACGCTGGCCCGCTGCCCGAGGGTGACGAGGCGCAGCTCCGCGCCGCAGCGCCGACAGGGCTGACCGTTGCGGCCGTAGACGTTGAGACGCTGCTTGAAGTAGCCCGGCTCGCCGGTGCCGCCGACGAAGTCGCGCAGGGTGGTGCCACCCTGCGCGATGGCCGCGGCCAGCACCTCCCGGGCGGCGGCGGCCAGGCGATCGTAGCGCTCGCGACTGACGCGACCGGCGGCGCGCCGCGGATCGATGCCGGCCAGGAACAGCGCCTCGCTGGCGTAGATGTTGCCCACCCCCACCACCACGGCGTTGTCCATCAGAAAGGGCTTCACCGCCACGCGGCGGCCGCGGGAGAGCGCGAACAGCCGCCCGCCGTCGAAGGCCTCCGACAGGGGCTCCGGACCCAGGCGTGCCAGGCGCGGGTCCTGCTCGACGCTGCCGGCCAGCCAGTCCACGAAGCCGAAACGACGCGGATCGTGGTAGCGCAGGATGGCGCCATCGTCGAAGACCAGGTCCAGATGGTCATGTTTCTTCGGCAGCTCGCCGAGGCGGGCGATGCGCAGGCTGCCGGACATGCCCAGGTGCCAGAGCAGGGTCCCGCCGGCGGAGTCGCCGCCGGAAAGAGGCACCAGCAGGTACTTGGCGCGACGGGCGAGCGTCCCAATGCGCGCCCCCACCAGCCGCTCGGCCAGGTCCGACGGCACCGGCACCCTAAGGCGCGACTGGCGCACGATGACCTCGCCGATCTCGCGCCCCTCAACATGGGGGGCGATACCGCGGCGGGTCGTCTCGACTTCGGGCAGTTCAGGCATCGGGGCTTTCGCTCGGCTCGACCGGCGACCTCCACAAACGCCTGAACCCGGCTGAGCGATCAGCCGGGTTCAGGCAGACAGGTTGGAACACCTGCGGAAGAAGACCAGGGACTACTTGATCTTGGCTTCCTTGTACATCACGTGCTTGCGGACAACCGGGTCAAACTTCTTGAACTCCAGCTTGTCCGGGGTGTTCCGCTTGTTCTTGTCGGTGGTGTAGAAGTGGCCGGTACCGGCACTGGACACCAGCTTGATCTTGTCACGCATGACTGCTTGCTCCCATTAGATGGATCGCTGAAAAGCGAATCGCTTAGACGGCGTCGCCGCGCTTGCGCATGTCGCTGAGCACCGCCTCGATGCCGCGCTTGTCGATGATACGCATGCCCTTGGTGGAGACGCGCAGCTTGACGAAGCGGTTCTCGGACTCCACCCAGAAGCGGTGGGAGTGCAGGTTCGGCAGGAACCGGCGGCGGGTCTTGCGCTGGGAGTGTGAAACGTTGTTACCAGTCACCGGGCGCTTGCCGGTAACCTGACATACTTTTGACATTGGAGCCTCCAACCGCTGGGCCAGGTGTTCGTCGCCTGATGCGCGAACCCTGAGTGTTCAAAACCTGTCGGGCAAACCGGGAGATCCCGTGAAATTTGACCCAAGGGAATTCAAAGGCTGCACTTTATACCAGAGACCGCCACGCCGGGCAAGCGCGGAGCGGGGATCCAGCAGGAACGTCAGGTGGCGCCGCGAAGGGCCAACCGATGGTGGAGAGCATGCTTGCAACCCTGAAACCTGGGCGTTGCTTCCAGGGAACCGAGCGCAGCCGGGCGCGCATCTTATCAAAGCGTCCGAAGAAGCGCTAGCGCCCGACAAATCGCCATCGCCACCGGGCTACAGCCACCCCCGCTCGGCAAACGAGACCACTTCGCCATCTCCCACCACGAAGTGATCCAGCACCCGGATCTCGAAGAGCCCGAGCGCCTCGCGCAGCCGATCGGTGATGCGCCGGTCGGCATCCGAGGGCTCGGCAACGCCGGAGGGGTGGTTGTGGGCGAAGATGATCGCGCCGGCCCCCAGCTCCAGGGCGCGCCGGGCCACCTCACGGGGGTAGACCGAGGCGCTGTCCAGGGTGCCCCGAAACAGCGATTCGTAGCGTATGACCCGGTGCTGGCTGTCGAGAAAGAGCGCGGCGAACTCCTCGTGCCCCAGATGACGCAGCTGGCTGGAGAGGTAGGCGCGCACCAGGGTCGGCGAGGTGAGCGCCTCGTCCCGCGCCAGCCGGCTGGCCAGGTGGCGTCGCGACAGCTCCAGAGTGGCCTGCAGCTGCACATACTTGGCGCTGCCCATGCCGCGAGCGGCGCAGAAGCGCTCGCGGTCGGCCTCCAGCAGCTGACGCAGGCCGCCAAACTCCAGCAGCAGGTCCCGGGCCAGATCCACCGCCGAGCGCCCCCGCACGCCCACCCGGAGAAAGATCGCCAGCAGCTCCGCATCCGACAGCGCCTCCGCCCCCAGCGCCAGCAGTTTCTCCCGAGGGCGCTCCCCCTCCGGCCAGTCCCTGATCGACATCACCGCCACCCTGCCACCTTTGCTCCCCAGTGTAGCCGCTCCCTCGCCTACGCAAGATTCGGCGCGGGTGGTAAGGTAGGCGGCTGACAATCGCGCTTCGGACTACGCCCATGTCATCGCTTCCCGCCCCGTCACGCCTCGGGCCCAAGGTGCTGCTCGGCATCAGCGCCGGCATCGCCGCCTACAAGAGCGCCATGCTCGCCCGCCTGCTCAAGCAGGCCGGCTGCGAGGTCCGCGTCGTCATGACCGAAGGCGCCCAGGCCTTTATTACCCCCCTGACGCTGCAGGCGCTGACCGGGGAGCCCGTGCGCACCTCACTGCTCGACCCGGAAGCCGAGGCCGGCATGGGCCATATCGAGCTGGCCCGCTGGGCCGACACCATCCTCATCGCCCCGGCCACCGCCGACCTGATGGCGCGCCTGGCCGCCGGCATGGCCGACGACCTGCTGACCACTCTCTGCCTGGCCAGCGAGGCCAGGAAGGTGATGGCCCCGGCCATGAACCAGGCCATGTGGGCCCACCCCGCTACCCGGCGCAACGCCGCACGGCTGATGGATGACGGCTGGCACCTGCTGGGACCCGCCAGCGGCGACCAGGCCTGCGGCGATGTCGGTCCGGGCCGCATGCTGGAGCCCGAAGCGATTCTCAAGGCGCTGCTGACGGCACCCACCCCCGCGCCAGGCGCCTCCGAGGCGGCCGGCCTGACCGTGACGATTACCGCCGGGCCCACCCGGGAACCATTGGACCCGGTGCGCTACCTCTCCAACCACAGCTCCGGCAAGATGGGCTACGCCCTGGCCGAAGCCGCCGCCGCCCTGGGCGCTCGCGTGCAGCTGATCAGCGGCCCGGTCGCCCTGGCCTGCCCGGAGGGCGTGGAGAGAATCACGGTGGAGACGGCGCTGGAGATGCACGAGGTCGCGACGCGGCTGGCACCGGCCAGCGATATCTTTATCGGCTGCGCCGCGGTGGCCGACTACCGAGCCGAAAGCGCCGCCGAGCACAAGCTCAAGAAGACCGAGGGCGAAGCGGGCCTGGTGCTGCGCCTGATCCAGAACCCCGACATCATCGCCAGCGTGGCTGCCCTGCCGACGGCCAGCCGCCCCCTGGTGGTGGGTTTCGCCGCCGAGACCCGCGACCTGGAGGGCTATGCCCGGGACAAGCTTGCCCGCAAGGGGCTCGACATGATCGTCGCCAACGATGTCTCTCGCGAGGGCCTCGGCTTCGGCAGCGACAACAATGCCGCCCTGGTGCTGTGGGGCGACGGCCAGGAGAACCTGGCCCCCCAGCCCAAGCGCGAACTGGCCGATGCCGTGATGCGCCACGCCCTGGCCCGGCTGGCCGCTCGCCCCACCCGCTGAGCCTTCGACACAACATCTTTCACCCTTTTCAGGTACCGCCGATGCCCCACCCCCACGTCAAGCCCCGCCTGGCAGTGAAGCTCCTCGACGAACGCCTTCACGACTACATGCCCCGCTACGCCACCGACGGCTCCGCCGGCATGGACCTGCGCGCCCTGCTCGATGCCCCGCTCACCCTGGCCCCGGGCCAGTGCGAGCTGGTGCGCACGGGCCTGGCCATCCATATCGCCGATCCGGGACTTGCCGGCCTGATCCTGCCCCGCTCGGGACTCGGCCACAAGCACGGCATCGTGCTCGGCAACCTGGTGGGGCTGATCGACTCAGACTACCAGGGCGAACTGATGATCTCGGTATGGAATCGCGGCCAGGACGACTTCACCCTCGCCCCCTTCGAGCGTCTGGCCCAGTACCTGCTGGTCCCGGTGGTGCAGGCCGAGCTCGAGGTGGTGGACGACTTCGCCGATAGCCTCAGCGGCAGCGGCCAGCGCGGCACCGGCGGTTTCGGCAGCTCCGGCCGCCACTGACACTCGCCCCGATGCGACCCACAGGACAAGGACACCCATGACCGCCGAGACCCAGACCGCTCCCGCCACCATCTTTCGCGCCTACGATATCCGCGGCATCGTCGATGCTACCCTCACCGAGGCGAGCGTCGAGCTGATCGGCCGCGCCATCGGCAGCGAGGCCGCCGCCCGCGGCGAATCCACCGTGGTGGTGGCCCGGGACGGCCGCCTCTCCGGACCCCGCCTCCAGGCGGCTCTGACCCGCGGCCTGACCGCGGCCGGCCGCGACGTCATCGACGTCGGCATGGTGCCCACCCCGGTGCTCTACTTCGCCACCCAGGTGCTGGATGGCACCGCCTCCGGCGTCATGGTCACCGGCAGCCACAACCCGCCGGACTACAACGGCTTCAAGATCGTGCTGGGCGGCGAGACCCTCTCCGGCGAGGCGATCACCGCCCTGCACACCCGCATCGTCGAGAACGACCTGAGCGAGGGGCAGGGCAGCGTGCGCGAGGTGGACGTGCGCAACGCCTACCTGGCGAGAATTCTTGCCGACGTGCGCCTGGCTCGTCCGCTCAAGGCGGTGGTGGACTGCGGCAACGGCGTGGCCGGCGAGCTGGGCCCACAGCTGATCGAAAAGCTCGGCGCCGAGACGCTCCCGCTCTTCGCCGAGATTGACGGCACCTTCCCCAACCACCACCCCGATCCGGGCAAGCCCGAAAATCTGCTGGATCTGATTCGCACCGTACAGGAGAGCGGCGCCGATATCGGCCTGGCCTTCGACGGTGACGGCGACCGCCTGGGCGTGATCACCCCCTCCGGCCGTCTGATCTACCCGGATCACCTGATGATGGCCTTCGCCGAGGACATGCTCGAGCGCCACCCGGGTGCCAAGGTGATCTTCGACGTCAAGTGCACCGGCAACCTGGCCCGGGTGATCGATGAGGCCGGCGGCGAGCCGGAGATGTGGCGCACCGGCCACTCGCTGATCAAGGCGCGCATGAAGGAGACGGGGGCACAGCTTGCCGGCGAGATGAGCGGGCATATCTTCTTCAAGGAGCGCTGGTACGGCTTTGACGACGGCCTCTACGGCGCCGCCCGCCTGCTGGAGATTCTCTCCCGCCAGGAGGAGGACGCCGACGCCTTCTTCGACCGCTATCCCCAGGATATCGGCACCCCGGAGATCAACGTCACCGTCACCGACGAGGCCAAGTTCGACCTGGTGGCCCGGCTGGCCCGCGAGGGCGACTTCGGCGAGGAGGGGGTGAAGACCACCCTGGACGGCATCCGCGTCGACTACCCGGACGGCTGGGGCCTGTGCCGCGCCTCCAACACCACCCCGGTGCTGGTGCTGCGCTTCGAGGGCAAGACCGAGGCAGCCCTCGAGCGCATCCGAGCACAGTTCGCCGCCGCCCTGGGCAAGGTGGCACCCGAGCTGGATCTGGCGCTCTGAGCCCCTGCCGCTGCACACCCTCGGGGTCAGACCCCGGCGGCGTCGATACGGCGGGTGAAACGCACAGGGATGGATCTGATGGCGTGGCCGGGGTCTGACCCCGACGAGCTCGCCACCAGGCCACTCCTCCCGAGACTATCTGCCGCGGATGCGGCGGCCATGAGCAAGAGAAGGGAACGACATGACCGAACAGACCCGCGACCCCCGCCTGGTGGTGGAGGTACTCTCCGAGGCGCTGCCCTACATCCAGCGCTTCACCGGCAAGACCGTGGTGGTGAAGTACGGCGGCAATGCCATGACCGAAGATACGCTGATCGACTCCTTCGCCCGCAATATCGTGCTGATGAAGGAGGTGGGCATCAATCCGGTGGTGGTCCACGGCGGCGGCCCCCAGATCGGCGACCTGCTCAAGAAGCTCAGCATCGAGTCGCGCTTCGTCAACGGCATGCGGGTAACCGACGCCGAGACCATGGACGTGGTGGAGATGGTGCTCGGCGGCCTGGTCAACAAGGGCATCGTCAACCTGATCAACCAGTCCGGCGGCAAGGCCATCGGCCTGACCGGCAAGGACGGCAGCCAGATCCGCGCCCGCCAGCTCAAGGTGGAGCATCAGACCCCGGAGATGACCGTCCCGGAGATCATCGATATCGGCCACGTGG
>LFCJ01003168.1_pt1 | contig 12016 bp, 12 predicted proteins | sample 643141 | NCBI WGS metagenome assembly LFCJ01 (sample SAMN03766243, study PRJNA286221) | soda lake metagenome | biome: soda lake; feature: Kulunda steppe; material: water; isolation source: sample B1-Br-g2 brine of Lake Bitter-1 | place: Russia: Kulunda steppe | collected 2010-07 | reverse complement strand
GCGTACGCAGTCAGTCAGAAAGAAGAAAAAGAGCGCGTTGCGGCTGCCGCTCGCTAACTCGAGTTCGATCGAATTTTCGTTTTTACCGTCGAACCGTACAAACAGCCGTCGGTCAGCCTGCTTGTGACGTGGTCGTGTGATATCTGTCAGCGGCGAGTACGCCCTTGAGAACTCACTCGACGTCAGTTGGTGGGCGGTGACCACTGGCAGCGACCAGTGGGCCTCTATTTCACGGCAGCAGCGGCAAAATTGACTACTCGTCGGACCCATTTCGATTTGAAAGAGTGTATTCAACGAGGACTACCGACGATCGAAAAACCGAATATTTGGAAGCCTCTCTCTCCATGACTGGGAGGAATTACTGTACGACCTCATCAGGATTCAAATCATAAAGCAGATCGAGATTTTAGCCGAAATCATGATTTCATATATCTAAATACCATACTTGATCAGTTGTAGGTGGTAAACCACCCGTATTATTTCTGGTGTGTCCCTTTCCCCACTGAAATATACATTAAAAGAAAGACTTTTAGGAAAGTTGTACGACTACAGAAGCGTTATGACTGCCTGTTTCACAGATCAACTTGCCAACACTCGACGAGAGGTGTCTCCCGATGAGTGAATTGGTACCTGGAGAAATACTGACCGATGACGAACCGGTCGAGATCAACGCCGACCGCGAGACTGCGAGTCTCACGGTCGAAAACACCGGCGACCGACCTTCACAGGTTGGTTCGCATTTCCACTTTTTCGAAGCTAATCCTGCGCTCTCGTTCGACCGAAAGGTGGCTTACGGGATGCGACTCGACATTCCTGCCGGCACTGCTATCCGGTTCGAGCCGGGCTGTGAGGAGGACGTCGGACTCGTGGCGTTCGGTGGGAACCGAATCATGCGTGGGATGGGTGGGCTTGTCGAAGGACCGCTTGACGACGACGATGTCCGCGAGGCGGCCTTTGAGAACGCACGCGAGGCGGGTTATATGGAGGCTGAAGAATGAGCCGCGAACTCTCTCGAGAGGCGTATACCTCGCTGTTCGGCGCGACCGAAGGCGACCGTGTCCGGCTTGGTGACACCAACCTGTTGGCCGAGATCGAGACCGACCACACCACTTACGGTGACGAAGCGGTCTTCGGTGGCGGGAAAACAATGCGCGACGGCATGGGCATGCAGCCAGGGACCACCCAAGCTGAGGGTGCCCTCGATTGGGTCTACAGCAACGTTGTTCTCATCGATCCCGTCCTCGGGGTCCAAAAGGGTGATCTCGGCGTCCGGAACGGCGAAGTCGCTGGGTTCGGAAAAGCTGGTAACCCGGATACGATGGACGGCGTTGACGAGGATCTGGTGATCGGCGCGAGTACGGACGCCGTGCCTTCGGATGGCCTTATTGCGACCCCCGGTGCGTTCGACATCCACGTTCACTTCAACAGCAAGGAACTGTTCGAACACGCCTTAGCCAGCGGGGTGACGACGATGTTCGGTGGCGGCTACGGTGGCGGTGCAACCACCTGTACGCCCGGCCCAGAGAATATCAAGCGGTTCCTCCAGGCTGCCGAAGAGTGGCCAATGAACGTCGGCTTCTACGCGAAGGGCAACAGCAGCCAGCCAGAACCGCTCTACGAACAGATCGAAGCCGGCGCAACCGGCCTCAAACTTCACGAGGACTGGGGGTCGACCCCAGCAGTGATCGACAGCGCCCTGACAGTTGCCGATGAAGAAGACGTGCAAGTGTGTATTCACACCGACACGCTCAACGAATCCGGCTTCGTCGAAGATACGTTCGACGCTATCGACGGCCGGACGATCCACACGTTCCACATCGAGGGTGCGGGTGGCGGTCACGCACCTGACGTGCTCGAACTCATCGGCTTCGAGCATATGCTCCCCTCCTCGACGAACCCGTCGATGCCCTACACCGTCAACACCTTCGATGAGCATCTTGATATGGTGATGGTCTGTCACCACCTCAATCCTGATGTGCCCGAAGATGTCGCATTTGCGGAGTCGAGAATCCGCTCAGAAACTATCGCCGCAGAGGACGTGCTCCACGATATGGGCGCGATCAGCATGATGACCTCCGATTCCCAGGCGATGGGTCGGATGGCCGAAGTCATCTGTCGGACCTGGCAGACGGCCCACAAAATGAAAGCCCAGCGCGGTCCACTGCCGGCCGACGAGGGGACGGACGCGGACAACGCCCGCATCGAGCGGTACGTCGCGAAATACACGCTCAACCCTGCAAAAGTTGCTGGAATCGATCAGTACATCGGCTCGCTTGAGCCGGGCAAGATGGCCGACATCGTGCTGTGGGAACCCGAATTCTTCGGGATCAAACCGAAATACGTGATCAAAGGCGGTTTCCCAGTCCACTCCGAAATGGGCGAAGCAAACGGTTCGCTGATGACCTGCGAGCCCGTCATGCAGCGATCCCGTGCGGGCGCGATGGGCAAGGCGAAAAACGCCCTGAGTACGACGTTCGTCAGTCAAGCGGCCTACGACAATGACATCGGCGAGGAACTCGGTCTGGAGTCAACCGTTCGACCGGTTGTCGGCACTCGAGACGTCGAGAAATCCGATATGCTGCACAACGATTACTGTCCCGACGACATCGAGATTGACGCCCAGACGTTCGAAGTCGAGGTTGATGGCGAACACGTCACCTGTGAACCGGCAGAGGAGATTCCACTTGCACAGAGGTACACACTATGAAACTCTCACCAAAAGACAACGAACGGCTCACGATCTTCATGGCCGCAGAGCTGGCCAGACGACGGAAGGAACGCGGTATCGAACTCAACCATCCCGAAACAGTCGCCTACATCTCCGATTGGGTCTGCGAGCGCGCCCGCGAGGGAATGAGTGTTGCCGAAATCCGTAAGGAAGCGACAAGCCTGCTCTCTCGAGAGGACGTGATGGAAGGCGTCCCCGAGATGGTCGGGATGGTCCAGGTCGAACCAACGTTTCCGGACGGCACAAAACTCGTGACCGTTCACGATCCAATTCGGGCCGACAGCGAGGAGCAACTCGACTGATGGGGTACAGAGACGTCGCAAAAGTCGGGCTGGGCGGCCCGGTCGGTTCCGGAAAGACGGCGATGGTCAAACGAATCGTCCCACGGCTCGACGATGCTGGCTACAACGTCGGCGTGATCGCCAACGACATCATGACCCAGGCCGACGCCGAACAGCTCCAGGCGTCGTTTGCGGGTCGACTCGACGACGACCTCGTCGCCGGTGTCGAGACCGGTGCCTGCCCACACACGGGTATTCGGGAGGATCCCTCGATGAATCTCGCCAAAATCGACGAGTTCACCGAGGCCCATCCCGAGTTAGATGTCGTCCTGATCGAATCCGGCGGCGACAACCTCGCGGCGACGTTTAATCCCGAGCTCGCCGACTACTTCATGTTCATTATCTCGGTGGCCGAAGGCGACGATATCCCACGCAAGCGCGGCCCAGGTGTCACCCAGGCAGATCTGTTGGTGATCAACAAAACGGATCTGGCCCCCTACGTCGACGCCGACCTCGAGTTGATGGAGCGGGACGCCAACGAGGTTCGCGGTGAGGAGCCAACGATCTTTACGAACTGTAAGACCGAAGCGGGGATCGACAGGGTGGTCGAACAGATCGAACGGAGCGTTCTATTCGCGTGAGCACCACGAACACACCAGCGATTCCGCCAGCCTTCCGCAAGTACGGCACCCAACAGTTGCCGCAGTCGCCAGCGTTCGGCCACGGCAAAAACGGAATCGCCGAGTTGGTTGTCGCCCGTGAAGGTGACAACCCGACCCGGCTGATCTCGGATTACGTGAAAGTGCCGTACCATCTTACCGGCACTCTCGACAGCGATCCGGCACCAGGGATGGCGACGATCTGTCTCCAAGATCCGACGGGTGCCGTTACCCAAGGTGACCGCCAAACCCTCTCAGTCGAGGCTCGTCCTGGTGCGCGCGCACACGTGACGACACAAAGTGCGACGAAAGTCCAGAGCATGAAGGCAAGCTATGCCCATCTGGACGCGACACTCGTCGCTGAGTCGGGGTCGTATCTCGAATATCTGCCGGGGCCAACGATCCTCAACGAGCATGCCCGGTGTCTCCAGACCACCACTGTCGAGTTGGCCGACGATGCAACAGTCGTCGTTGGCGATGTGTTCGTGCCGAACGGACTGTCGGACCACGATCCGTTTAGTTTCGACCACTACCACAGTCGACTCGAAGCCACAGTCGACAACTCGCTGGTCTGTGCGGACGCCGTCGACCTCCGTCCGGAGGAGCGAGATCCACGCGACCTGGCGACTGTCGGCGAGCACGGCGTAATCGGCACACTGTACGTGTTGGCACCCAGCTCCGAGGAACTCGACGCGTCAGCTGACAGCATCCACGAGTTGCTCGCCGACCAATCGAGTGTCCACGGCGGAGCCTCCCTGTTGAAAGACGGCGCCGGTCTGACAGTCCGCATACTGGGCAACCGGAGTGCTGACGTGACGACCGCGATGGATGCCGTCTGGAACGAGACTCGACAGACACTACTCGGCGTTCGCGCGCCGGTGGGGGAGAGCCGATGAAACGCGTCGACAGCATCGTTGGGAACATCCACAACGATCCCGATCTGGCCGCCGAAATCAAGGGCCACGAGGAAAACGGGACGCTCGAGCGCGTGGTACTCGATACGAGCGATCGACGCAAATCCCGACTCAGAGTCGAGACTGATGCTGGCAGCGATCTAGGCATTCTTGTCGACCAACCCGAGTTGTCGGCCGGCGACATACTGTTCGTCGAAGATGACCACGCCGCAGTCATCGAGTTCGAGGAGATCGAAGCGTTCGTGATCGACCTGCCAGCGGCCACCGACTCGACACTCATGGCGGCTGTCGAACTCGGCCACCGCATTGGCAACCAACACTGGGATGTGGCTGTGGAAGCCGGAACGGTCTATGTCCCAGTCGAGGCCGACAAATCAATCATCGAAACTGTACTCGGTGAGTATCTGCCAGCCGGAGCCAAAACGCGCTATGAAATCGTTGCGGCCGAACGGTTCGTCGATGGCGAGAGCCACGCAGATCACGACCACACGCATGGTGATGCTGCCGATCACAGCCATGACCACGATCATAGCCATGACGGCCGCCCAGATCACAGCCATAGCCACGACCACAACGGAGGCCACAGTCATGACTGAGTCGACTGGCTTTCTGACCGCACTTCGGCTGTCGGATTCGATGCTCCCTGTCGGCACGTATACTGCCTCCTACGGTGTTGAACAGTATCTGAATGAGGGCTACATCGAGACCGCCGACGAGTTGGGCGCACTTATCGAGGGCTATCTTCGGGGTGTTATCGGTCCCGCCGAAATCGTCGCTCTCGGCGTTGCCCATCGCTCGGCGGCCGCCGGCGATCTCGACGGAATTCTGGCAGCCGACGAACGACTCGGCGCGGCGACGCTGCCTGCGGAGTTCCGCGAAAGCTCAGAAAAGGCCGGCGGGAAACTGCTGTCGCTGCTGGTCGAGATTGATGAGGGGCCGTTTGCTGAGGCCGAAGGCGACATTGTTGATGACTACACCGCAGCCCTCGAAGACGGATCGACAGCCGGTCACTATCCGGTCGTTCTCGGGATGGTCTGCCAGCAGTCAGGCGTCGACTGTCATGAGGCGGCATTGGTGAGTGCGTACTCGACGGTGACCGGACTACTAGGTGCTGCCCAGCGGCTCGGTCGATTCGGCCATACAGATATTCAAGCCCAGCTTTCGGGGCTCTTTCCGGTGATCGAAGCAGTCTGTGGGCAGTACCACGACACCGAACTGCAAGCGATGTATTCGTTTGCTCCCCTCGCTGACGTGATGGGAATGACACACGAACGGGCTGACCGGCGGCTCTTTATGAGCTGATCAGCTCGGTACGGCTCACACAATCGCGAACCGAACCTGTTCCATTCCGTTCAGCGACCGGAGTCTATTAACAAGCCGATTGATCGTTTTGCCTGAGCCCTGAACGACCAGCGTCTCCAAACAGAGATGTGCGTCGACATGGATGTGTTGGGTCGCAATGATGGTATCAGCATCATCGTGTTGTAGTTCGAGCAGTTCGTCGTTGATGTGATGGTCATCGTGGTTGTAGATGAGCGTTATAGTGCCACGATAGGTCTCTTCGTGGTCATCTTTCCATCTGAGATCGGTGAGAAACATCCGTAGTGCGTCTCGACACGCTTTCGACCGGCTGGCATACTCCCACTGTTCGACGGCTGAATCGAGTTCGTCGACCAACTCGGCCGGAATCGTGAGACTCACACGTTCGATAGGCTCTGACATTAGTGGGCTATTCTCAGGAATCTACTTACGTTCACCGCCCCCGTCAGCTGAGGTCAGCCGACGGCAGTATGACCTGATCAGCAATACATAATACTATTCATTGGAAAGCTCATATTATGAATGAGAGAACACGCCGAGAGCTGCTGCAACTCGGTGGAAGTTCACTCGCAATCGCAGGCCTCAGCGGGTGTCTGGGCCGTTCCGCAGTCGAATCCGACGGACCCGTCGTCCATGCATCTTTTTTTACACTTTATGATTTTACGCGGAATGTCGCTGGTGATCTCCTTCAGGTCTCAAACCCGGTACCGGCCGAACAACACGGACACGGCTGGGAGCCCTCGACGGACCTCCTCCCCGAAATCGTCGCGGCAGATGCGTTCGTCTATCTCGATGCCGATGGCTTTCAGCCGTGGGCCGAAGACGCTGCCGCGGAAATTGAGGCCAACTACGATGACGTACAGTTGATCAACGCCCTCGAGGGGATCGACCTACTTGCGTATGAATCCGACCACCACGACGAGTACGACCACGACCCGACCGACGGGTACGGCTCTGTTGCCGAAGTAGAGGTGGTCGACACCCAGAGCCAACAGGTGCTGGCGCAGTTCCATTTCGACCACTGGCACGGCGCGATTCCGCGGTTGGCCCCAGGGGAGTCTCGGACAATTGAACCCCGATTTATCGACAGCGAGAACACTGTCATCCCGCTTGAACGTGACGGATACCGACTCGAGGGTACGGTCGACAACCCCGATATACTGTCGGTCGAGACCAACACCGAGGCGATCACACTCAAGGGCCACAGCGTCGGCGAGGCTGCAGTGACCATCGAACTCCGGGTAGACGACGACCAGGAGTTTGCAACCGAACCGATCGCCGTGACCGTCGATGAGGAACCGGAAGCGGGTCCCGAACCGGATCACGGGATGGTCGACGTCAAATTCTTTTCGGACCCCGTGTTGGCCCAACAGGGTGTCCAAACTATCCGTGATGGGCTGATCGATCTTGACCCCGATCACGAGTCTATCTATCGGGAAAACGCCGCCGACTACCTCGAGCAGTTGGACGCACTCCACCAGCAGTTCCGCGCCGAACTCGCCGACCGTGACCGCCAGCAGGTTCTGTTGGCTGGCCACGACTCGTTCAACTATCTCGGCCGCCGGTATGGCTTCGAGATCGAAACGCCGGTTGGGCTCTCGCCGAACGACGAGCCCTCAACGCAAGATATTGCCGCTGCAGTCGATTTCGTCGAGGACCACGAGATCACACACGTGCTGTGGGACTACTTTGACGGCGACCGGACCGCCCAGGCGATCGTCAACGAAGCCGACAGAGCGACCGAGACAGCGATGGTCTCGGCAGCCGAAAGCTATCTCACAGAGTGGAAAGACGAAGGCTATGGCGACTACATCGGCCAGATGCGCGAAATCAACCTCCCGGCGTTTAAAGCTGCATTGGGGGCTGACTGACGTGAGCGCGCTCGAACTCGACAAGGTGACGTTCAGTTACGCTGGTAGCCCGGCAGTCGAATCGGTCTCGTTCAGTGTAGCGGAGGGTGAGTTTTTCGGCCTTGTTGGTCCAAACGGCTCGGGAAAAACGACACTACTCAAACTGATCTTGGGCATACTACGCCCGGATTCGGGACGAATCTCTGTTTTCGGAGAGTCGGTCGACTCCTTTAGTGCGGGCGAGCGCGTCGGCTACGTTCCACAGCAGTCGACACGCCGTAGTCAAACGATGCCGCTGACCGTCCGCGAAGTTGTTTCGATGGGCCGATATCCTCACCGTCCGTTTGGCCGCTTTGGGGATGACGACATTGCTGCAATCGAAGAGGCACTCCAAACGGTCGACATTGCTGAGTTGGCCGACAGACGGCTGTCGCGGCTCTCCGGTGGGCAAAAGCAGCGCGTGTTGCTCGCTCGGGCGGTCGCCGCCAAGGCGGAGTTGTTGGTGTTCGACGAGCCGACAGTCGGCGTCGACGCCGAGGCCCGCAAATCGTTCTTCGGGCTCTTGGATCGGCTCAACAGCCAAGGGGTTACCACGATTCTGGTCGACCACGACCTGCAGACGGTCTGCAAGCATGTCGACCGCATCGCCTGTCTCAACCGCAGCCTTTCGTATCTGGGTCCGGCCGAAGAGTTCAACAACTTGCCGCTCTCGACCGCCTCAAACAACACTCTATCGCAATGAAAAGACCAATGCAGTATGCTGTTCGTGGAGCTCTCGCCTTGCTCGCGGTGGCGGTCGGCGTTGTCTTTCTGCCGATTGCGGTCGGGTTGATGCCGGAGGGGTTTTTTGAGGCAGGCTGTGCGGCCGGTCAGTGGCTTGGCACATCGTTTTTTTGTTATGGCTTTCTGTGGAACACCCTGACGACGGGCGTGTTTATCGGGATAATGGGGCCGACCATCGGGATGTTTCTTGTCCACCGCGAGATGGCACTCATCGGCGAGACGCTCGCGCATACTGCCTTCGCCGGGGTCGCCTTTGGAACGCTGTTGCTCGGTGTCTCGGGATGGGACGTGTGGCTGTTGGCTGTCGCTATCGTCGTCGCAGTCGCCGGCGCGCTGGCCGTCCAAGGGCTGGCCGACCGAACCGGCTCCTACGGTGATGTGCCGATTGCGATCATGCTAACCGGCAGCTTTGCAGTCGGCACGCTGTTTATTGATCTCGGTGGCGGCTTTGCCTTCGTCGACATCAATAGCTATCTGTTCGGCAACATTTCGATCACTGACGACCGGAGTGTAACGCTGATGGCGGGCTTGCTGCTCGCCATCGTGGGCGTCGTGGGAGCGGCATACAAACCACTTCTCTACATTACGTTTGACGAACAGACAGCCACCGCAGTCCGGTTCAACGTCCGAGGCTACAACGCACTGTTGATCGTGCTCACTGCGCTGGTGATCGTCGGGGCGATGCAGATTCTCGGGGTGATTCTCGTCGCGGCGATGCTGGTCGTCCCCGTCGCGGCAGCCTCGCTTGTAGTGAGTGGGTTTAGGGACGCGCTGTACACCTCAATTGTGATTGGCGTGGGATCAGTACTGTCAGGTATCAGTCTCTCGTGGACCTACAGTCTCCGTCCGGGGGCGACCATCGTTGTCGTCGCTATCGGTGTCTATCTACTCGCGGTACTGGTTTCGGACGACAGACGACTCTCACAGTGACGTTCCGACGCCGGTGCTGTGGGTGACGACTGAACACTACACTAGTGCCGTCCCAACCGTCGACTGACGAGTCGAACCTACCCGACAACTGGTTCGACTCGTTAGTTCAGGCTTGGGAAGCCACTAGGTGTCTGGCGCGTTAGTGGGAATCCGATAGTGTCATCGTCACGCTTTTGCTGTCGGTCTCGCTACCAATTTTCAATGGAACGGACTCAGCGCACTCGTCGGTCGGTTCTTGGCTCCCTCGGCGCTGTCGGTGCAGTGAGTCTCGCTGGCTGTCAGGGCTCTGGTGACGAGAACGGCACTGCGAGCACCGATCCGGACCCGGTCGAAAGCGAATACGACCTCACCGTTACGCACGACCTCGAGTCGTGGGCACGTTACGATCCCGAGTGGGCCGCGCCGACTGAGTCGCCACTCGAGACGCCGCTCACCTACGAACCGGTCGTCGAAAATCTCGAGATTCCGTGGGATATCGCCGTTGCTCCTGATGGCGATCTCTTTCTGTCCGAGCGAACGGGGGCGATTTTGCGGTACGATTCGGATTCCCTCGAGGACGTCACGGCGGCGTCGGTGCTCGACCGGGCGGATGCCTTGGAGCCGGGTGGAGAGGGTGATTGGTGGGCTGGTGGGAGTGAGGGTGGGCTGTTGGGAATTGCGGTCCACCCGAACTATCCCGACGTGCCGGTTGTTTATGCCTTTTATACGTATGATACCGACGATGGCTATGCCAACCGACTCGTCTATTACGATGTCGAGGCTGACGAGCCGGCCGAAACCGAGACGACGGTTATTGATGATATCCCGGGCCACGAAATTGCCCATAACGGTTCGCGAATCGCCTTCGGTCCGGCAAACTATCTCTGGGTGACTACTGGCGACGCACTCCGTGACGGTGACTCAGAACCTGGACCAGCCCTCCCTTCCGATCCCGAAAACCTTGCTGGGAAGGTGCTTCGACTCGAGCCGGATGGCTCGCCGCCAGCGGACAATCCCGATTTCGGTGAGGGCGCTGACTCACGGATTTTCAGTGCTGGCCTCCGGAACCCACAGGGGATTTCGTTTCTCCCCGATGGGACGCCACTCGTAACCAGCCACGGTGATGCCGCTCGCGATCAGGTGCTCGTCCTCGAGGGCGGGGAGGACTTTGGTTGGCCCGAGGCAGAGGACGGAGACGGTTACGAGGGGACGGACTTTGATCGCCCGCTGCTCAACACCGGCTCCGACGAAACGTGGGCTCCGAGTGGGTGTGTGTTCTACACTGGCGAGGATGTCGATGTCTCGGCCCTTTCGAACCGGTTGCTCATTGGGACGCTTCGTGGGCAGCATCTAAACAGTGTGACAGTGTACCCAGCCGACGGGTCGGCAACGCCGACCGATGATGGTGGGCAGCGATTCGACGCTGACTGGCTTTTTTCGGAGTACGACGCTGTCTCCCACAAACTGCTCGAGGACGAACTGGGGCGGATTCGCCACGTCGAGCAGGGACCGAATGGCGAACTGTATGCGATCACTTCCAACCGCGATGGGCGGGCCGATGGGCCGTGGCCGGCCGACGATGACGACCAGTTAGTGCGAATTCTGCCGTCGGAGACGGCTTGAGAGCGTTGTCTGTCGTTCCAGCAAACGCGACACAACGCGACGCGACGACCCGACCCCCGTTATCCGAACAGATGCGTTCTGCTGTCTCTCTTCAATCGGCCGCTTGATCCTCACGCCCGACGTATGCCCGGGTTGCCTCGACGAGTACGCGACGATAATCGCTCGCATCCGGATCGTCGGTGAGTTCCCGAAATCGGCGTTTGAACCCCTCGAAATCGACTTCGGGGGCATCGGCAGCCGCGGCATGGGCGAGGTCATACAGCCGGTGGTCGGCCTCGAGCAGGTCATGTCGTTCGGCCAGTGCGAGTGCGAATGCGGCGTTGACGGCCGTAATGTCGGGATCTGCCGTCGAGGAAATTCGTCTCCGTCCACTGCCGAGGCTCGGTTGTGACCACTGGCCGTGTTCGAACGCCCGCTGTGGTCGGTCGGCGAGCGCCGCCGCCAGCCCCGACTCGAGAAAGGCAAGCAGTTTCTCGCCTGGGCCGACCGAGAGGGTGATATCGTCGGCGTAGATATCTTTCATGTGATTTGCGATCTGATAGCAGTGGGCAAGTTTTCGGCGTTCAACCCGTCGACCGGCCAACGCGAGGTAGAGGACTTCCTCGGTCGACTGGATGTGTGAGGGGTGGCCCTGTTCGTGGCGAGCCATGTGCGAAAACTCGTGTAAGGCAAGTTCGCGGGCGAGGGCACTCGAGGCGACGTGTCTCGAGATGTTCAAAACGTGGTGGTCGTCGTAGTGGGCGGCCCATGTCCGTTCGTCGGGGTCGTCCTGTAAGTGGACGTAGACGGGCAGTGAGAGATCACATTCGGTTTCAAAGAGGTCGCGGGCGCCGAGGAACGGGGCGGCGGGGCCGGGTCCTTGGACGCGGATATCCATGTGTATTACTACCAAGGAGGCTGACGGTATGGCTTTTTCGCCCACTGTCAGTAGAGATGAGAGGCGCTGGCT
>LFCJ01003166.1_pt1 | contig 12017 bp, 11 predicted proteins | sample 643141 | NCBI WGS metagenome assembly LFCJ01 (sample SAMN03766243, study PRJNA286221) | soda lake metagenome | biome: soda lake; feature: Kulunda steppe; material: water; isolation source: sample B1-Br-g2 brine of Lake Bitter-1 | place: Russia: Kulunda steppe | collected 2010-07 | reverse complement strand
CGACCCAGGCAGCAGGAGGCTGTGCAGAACAGCAGCTGTTGTAGTCCTGTTGCAAGGGAGCGACCCAGGCAGCAGGAGGCTGTGCAGAACAGCAGCTGTTGTAGTCCTGTTGCAAGGGAGCGACCCAGGCAGCAGGAATAAGCAGGCCCGATGGAGTGGACGCACCTGCAGCAGCCGCGTCTCTAGGACTTGGCACGCCACCTTCAGCCACACCATCTCTTCGCGCGCCAGTGCCCGCTGGATGGTCACCGGGAAGGTGACCTGCGCCTGCGTGATTGGGCTGACCATCCCCACCTGTGCGCATGGCATGGGCATGTGCGTTTTGAGGCCCCTTTGACGTTCTGGGTGCACTTATGCCACAGGGGTGGGTGAGATACTTGCAGGCAACCCAGGCAGATGGCAAGCGCGCAGACCTGAACATAAACACGCACACACCGCTAAGCACACGGGGTATTTGAGCATGAGGCACGCGCACCTTGACGTCCTCAACCACTGTTTCCCTGGGGAATGACCAGGGCAGGATGGTGAGGTCCGTGGTGGGCTTAGGTCTTGGCTCCGGTGCCGCAGGAATAGAGGCAAGGTACTTTTCCACAAGGGGTTGCAGGTCCTCCCTCTTCATGTTGCCTGCGCGCGTACGTGCATCGCACACCAGCCTCATCACTCATTTTGACTCCAGGAGCAGGATAAACATGCTCTTCTCTCTGCCCGCCTGCCTGCCTGCATCACTCATCAGAAGGACCCAGCAGCAGCAGCAGCAACAGCATACCTTGCGCATTCCCCATCGGTGGTGTTGAAACATTGCATCCAATAACATATATTACAATTGTGCATCACCAGCAAAACCGCGAAGTACATCATAAGCTGCCAAGCACGAGCTGCCAATAACCACTCCAAAGCCCCTGCTGCTCCCCTGCCTCCACGCGTTATGGAGACTGAGGACAGGCCAAGTTTGTATGAGCGGAGCTTGAGCACTTGACTTGCCCATTGCAGCAGAGGCCCAGCTCTTGAACAAGCGGTGCAATGGGCTGCCTTGAATGTGGTGCATATGCGCTGGGCTGCCCAGGGCTGTGCTGAATTGCCCTGTACGTGGTGAGTGTGCGCTTGGTCGCTTTCCATGCTGGGGTTTCGGCTTTGATGACCCGTGGGTGATGACCCGTGAGTGAGCCATGCACACAGCAAATAGGGCTGGGGCTAAGGATGGCATAGGCAGGTATTAAGAGACAATCCACACCAGAGAAACAGAGAATCAAAGATAAGCACCTGGCAAACATTTGTACTCACAAAGCTGATCACACTTGGCCCCTCTCCTGACCTGAAGCACACAAGCTATTGCTTCTTAATACCCCTTGCAAACTGCCTGCACTCATGTGATGGATCGACGAGGCTGAGATTGGGCGGCCCTCACCTTCAGCGTGCAGATCGGGTAGACACATATGCACCGCAGCCATGCAACCAAAACTGTAAACATGCTTGTCCCCACTCCCAACCCAAGTAGCCTGAGGTACTTCTGAGGTATTACTGGAACAACCCTTGCTAGCTGTCTGCCTACCTGTGAACACGCAGGTGAACTCTGCTGGGTTCTTGTAGTTCATGTTGTGCATCTCGCAAGCCTTGTACACATCCACCCCATCCAGGTCCTGCTTGCACACCGCACGCAGGGGCAGACAACCATAAGTTTTCCATGCTACTCATGCACTGATTGCCACAAATTGATTACAGGAAAAATACCAAAGCACAGTAGCACTGTGCCTTGTCCGAAGCCTTGACCCTGCGGCCATAGAGCGAAAGCCAATGCCCTTGCAATCACGGTTTAGGCTTGCATTCCTGCCCACGCAAGCTGTGAGGCGAATGTGCCTGGCAGTCTCAAGCTGCGAATGTGCCTGGCAGTCTCAAGCTGCGAATGTGCCTGGCAGTCTCAAGCTGCGAGTGTGCCTGGCAGTCTCAAGCTCTTCAGGGGGGGTTATCTGAGGCCCAAAATGGTTCTGGTTTTGGCATGATCCCAGGGTATGGTCTCCGTGACAAATCCGTTTCAAGCTTAGTATTGGAAGGTAGCCCTGCTCGCAAGCTTTTTATACCACTTGAGCTTGAAATGGATTTGTCACGGAGACCATGTGCTATGGGCCGCGGCGTGAACCCTACTTTTCACAGCCAGATGTCCACACCAGATCAGCCACTGCACCAAATTACATGATTTTTGGTGTTTTGGTGCTCTTGTAATAAATAAACATAAACATCATCAGCCAAAGAATTGGAGTGAAAACACCCAGTGGTTGCTGAGATGTGCATTCTGGGTCATTTCCCTTATATAAAAATCAGGGGTGCCAAAATGGGTCAAAATGCGACCCCCTCCAAACCTGAGTTTCAATATCCAATATCAATTAGCAACATGCAGGAAGTATATTGATGGTGTTTTGGGGGTAAAAAGACATGTGGTTGGGTCGTGTTGAGGGCATATGTGTGCCTTTTATGCCAAAATAGGCCAAAATCAAAGGCTGAGCACCCAACCAGGCCACCAGGGGCGTCCATTTCACCCCAAATTCTGCCAGTAGCCTAATTATATGATAGTCATATAAAAATGCAATTTAAATCAAAAAAGGATAATGCCCAAACTTTTGGTCAGATGACCCCCTCTGGAGCCATAGCAGTGGAGGCATAAGATGCCTGAAAGTGGGACAGAATGAATGCTTCGATTAGTAAAGCATTGACAACAAGCTGCTATGGTGCAGGCACTCCTATTTACGATCTGCAACCAAAAGTGCATAAGCGCTCTGCCTATGTGCGTGTAGATAAGATGAGGCAAACACAACCCGTGGCTGGCACAGGCACACAGGCTTGCTTCTTCTGATCGGAAGCATGCTGTGCCTGTGTGCCAGTGTGCCTGTGCCTGTGAGATGCGTCAACGGGACCACTCACTACTGTGCAACTGTGCACCACATTTGCAACACAAGTGCGCTGCGCAAGTGGGCAGCATGTTCATGTTGCGCATGTGCAACAGCAGCGTTAGGTGCGCTCACACGCGCCAAGCGCGTACTGCAGCTTGACGCACCTCCAAGGTCATTGGCTTGAAGTAGTAGCAATCTCTGCAAGCACAAAAAGGTGGAGATGGCCGCACGATGCTTAGCGATTCAAGCTGTGAGCTTATTTATGGGAGATAAATCCAATCGTGTAGGGATATAATCTTCAAGGTGTTTTGATGGGAGGTAATGCCCATGATGCAGAGGTTCAAGTTTTGAACTGCGTCAATGGGGGAGCATGCACGCACTAAGAAAAGAGGGGCACCTAGGCATTGGGATGAAGTAAAAGAGGTACGTGCTGTAAACTTGGCCCGGGCCAAGAACAGGCAACTTTTAAGACATAAATGTAATTGACATGATTGCTGACCACTTCAGACAAGGCAAGCCCTTTCTTGGTCGCGTTTCCCACATCCCTGACATCAGCACTCAGGACTGTGCTGCTCACTCGGGCTTCCCACACCCCACAGGCATCAGCACTCTGAAACGCGCTTCCCCCATCCCACGCGTCAGCACTCTGACATGCACTCCCCACACCCCACAGGCATCAGCACGCTGACATGCGCTTCGCCCATCCCAGGCATCAGCACGCAGACTTGGGCTTCCCACACCCCAGGCATTGACTCTCAGACTTGTGCTGACTCACCCATAGTTTACTGCCCGGACACGGGTGTGGTAGTGATGCAGAGGGTTGCGTTGCTGCGCATCCAAACTCTGGGGAGCAGGAATGGGCAGGGGGGCAACAGCATGAGTGCACAAGCAGCTTTTGCACCAACCTGGAACCACGACACGTGACCACGACCAGGCACTGCTGATCGCCAAATAATAGGCAGCGCAGTTGGCGATTGCTAAGTTGACAGAGCAGCTGCTAAGAGAAAAATCAAGCACCCTTGGGTGTGTCAGTCATTGGCCAGCAAAGGTGATCTGGCACTACAGCCTGCTGCGCTGAGCACCTGCTGCGCTAAGTACCTGCTTGAGTAGACGCATCACCACCTTCAGCTCTGCCTCGTCGGCCTTGACTCTGCAGCGGACGAGCAAAAAGGTGTTGCCAGAATGCACATCAATCACACAATACATGGCTACAGCACCAAGCAGCGGGAGCTAACGCAGCCACTGCTGCTGTAGCAACCATCACGCTGCAGGAGCAGCTGCTGCAGGGGAGAGAATGGGTGGACTGGGGGGCAGTACTGAACCGCTGCTGGAGGCGCAGCAGCCTCTCAACATATGATGCAGCAGCGGCTGACGCACTCACTGGTTAGTGAAAAGCAGGTGCACCAACTGCAGGGCGATCTCCGCATCCGCCGGCGATTGCACGCCCTTAAAGGAGCGGGAGTACGCGCCCTCACTCAGATCCAGCTGCACGATCTTGCCTGCACAGCAGCAGCATGCGCACGAGCCCCTCTTGTGCCACAGGGGGTCAGTGAGCTCCTGAGGATGCCACCCCGTGCAGACACTGTTACCTGGGCATTACTAGGCATTACTGGGCATTACTAGGCATTACGAGGCATTACTGGGCATTACTAGGCATTACGAGGCATCACTAGGCAGTACTGGGCACACACTTCAAGGAGCTCTGCCGCTGCACCCCAAGTTTCAGGTCGACGGCAGTATTGGGCGCACATCACAGGGCGCCAAGCAAGGTCGTGCTTCAGGATGGTGTCACCCAGCTAACCACAAGGCGACAAGCCAGATTGCATGTCAGGTTGATGGCAAGCCCGAGCACACCAAGTTTGGGCACCAAGCGGGCCCATACTTCAGAATGGCGCCACCGAGCACACACCACAGGGCGGCAAGTGAGCCCTTACTTACGATGTGGTGTCAACCAGCACACACCACAGTGCACTTTTGGTTGGCGGTACTGGTGATTTGCAAGCCTAGCTGCATGGCAATCTAAATAGGAAAGGTAGCACAGCAGTGCCAGCTCTAACACGCAAGCCTGCTGTCTAGCAAGCGCACCTCGGTGACAGCGCTGTGCTGCAAGTGCTGCTTGGTGACAGCACTGTACTGCAAGTGCTGCTTGATGACAGCACTGTACTGCAAGTGCTGCTTGATGACAGCACTGTACTGCAAGTGCTGCTTGGTGACAGCGCTGAGCTGCAAGTGCTGCTTGATAACAGCACTGTACTGCAAGTGCTGCTTGGTGACAGCGCTGTGCTGCAAGTGCTGCTTGGTAACAGCACTGTACTGCAAGTGCTGCTTGGTGACAGCGCTGTGCTGCAAGTGCTGCTTGGTGACAGCGCTGTGCTGCAAGTGCTGCTTGGTGACAGCGCTGTGCTGCAAGTGCTGCTTGATAACAGCACTGTACTGCAAGTGCTGCTTGGTAATAGCGCTGTGCTGTGAGCGCTGCTTGGTAACGGCACTGTACTGCAAGTGCTTGCCGTGTTAAGGATGTTTTTTACTGACAAAGGCTGACCCTTTGACCGCTGCGTGGCAGGCTCTCCCTACCCTGACTTGGTCCAGCATTTTGAGGGGTAAAAGTGAGGAGGATTGCACTACTGTATCTGCTATCGCGGGCAGCTTAAGTGAACTTCAGGGTCCAGGGGATCAGGGTGGAGAATTCAGAGTCCTGTGCCCTAATCTCTCAACCCTTGCAACCACTTGCTCTGGAATACCATGTGCCCAAAACAACCACCTGCTAAGAAGTCGCTGAGCACCGCAGGCTTGTACCCAAACACGCCCAGCTGCCCTGCGATGACGCCAGCCGTTGAGGCAGTGTAGAAGTCTTCCCTCGGGACCTGTGCACATACACAGTGACCAGGGGTTGTTTTGCCCAGAGCAGCAATTTGCTAGGTGCAGTGGCTGCTACCACACCTGGCAGGGGGTCCTGCTCACTCGGCACACAGGCTGCCGTGCAGACGGCGATGCTGCTGCCAGCAGCGCTAAAAATTTGAGGTCAACACCTCCTGCTGCAGTGTAGAGCAGTTGGGCTGGCACAGCAGGGCTCTCATTCAAATAGACCAGTCAGAGAGCAGCACTCGTCAGTCAGAGGCCCCAGGGCGCAATTGCTGTTGGCGCTGATTGCTGTTGGCACCACATATAACCAGGCCAGCCGCCAACGTGCCCACGAACAACATGAGCGGAAAAGGAAGATGGGCCTGGGCATGAGAGCCAAAGCGAGAGCTTTGCTCGAACAGACATAAAGGAAAGAGGAAACTAGGTAGGCAGTGGGGAAAACCCCCCTCCTTGATAAAGGGAAAGAAATCACCTAAAGGGCCAAGGCACCATGTGGCCCCTCCACCAGAGGGAGTGACCCTGGAACACGGTTTTCTACCTGCTGCCAGGCAACGCTGTGTGTGGCTGGTCAGGGTGCCTGCTGTGCGTCACGCATTCATGCGGCCTCAGGGTCAAAATTCATGCCCTCTGAGTAAAAAGCAGCGTTGCTTCTGTGAGACACAAGGTTAAGGAAGCATGGCCGAAGCACAGCCAAGTCCCCACCAGAACAACCCCCTGGGCAGTAACACACAGTACCCCCAACGAGTGTCCCCCCTTAGAACACACCCACCCGCCCTTGGCTGCTCAACTCTGCAAGGGCCCCCCTCAAGTCCCAAAATCTGCAAGTACAATCAACTCAAGCAGGACCCACTGCAGCACTGTCTGTGCATGCATGGCTGCTGCTCCCCCCAAAGAGGCCCATGGAGGCCGCAGCTTTTGCTAGAAGTGAGGAAGGATGAGGCGCATGTGCAGTCCGCGCCGACCGCATGCTTGGGCCCTCTGTTTGTACAGCGTGCACTTGGGCATCGCTTTCAAAGATAGTCTGTGCATGATCTGCTGTGCACTGGGAAGGAGGTGCGCGCACCTCTGTGTGCCCCCCCCCAGAGGCCACGCCCACCAAAAGGGCAGCGCTGCCTGCGGTGAAGAGCCAACAGGGTGTCTGTTTTTGTTCCAGGAGGGAGGTGTGCGCACCTCTGTGAGCCCCCCCGAGGCCACGCCCGTCAAAAACAGCTCGTCCTCCATGTGCGTGGTGTGCTTCATGAGGACACGCATGCCGTTGACGAGCACAATCTCAGTGGCATCCAGGTTCTGCAAAGGGAGCACAATGTGTGTACGTGTGCCTGTGTGTGTGTGCATGCGCGTGTGAGTGCGTGTTTACCTGTGTGTGTGTGTGCCTGCCTGTGTGTGCATGTTAGTGGGAGCAACCAATTTAATCACTGCAGAAATCGACCCTAATCAGCCCTCTGCACAAGAAGAGGAGGCGGCGTGGCATTCAAAGTGTGGACAGGGCAGAGCACAAAGCATCGTGCCCACCAGAGCTGTGAGTTTGTAGAGGATGGGGCTAGGAAGCTCTGGCGAAGCATGGTTTTAGTGGGAATTAAGAAAGTTTAAATTAAGGAGGGTGCTCTGTAGGGATATTCAAAGGAGCTTTCAATGCATGCCAGCTGCAGTTACGTGCATCACCTGGTACACTGTGGTAATCGATGCATACAGGATCCATTGCCTGATTTGGAGCTGCAAGCCAAGGCCGTGCACAAAGCCGCACAGGGCACAGCACAAGGCTTGCATTGACCCTGGTCATGGTCAAAACCATGCACCCCGGGGGCTTGCTGAGAGTTGAGTGGCTTTTGCCAAACGCTGACACACATCCCCCACTCCTCGTCCTGCACTCCTGGGTGCTCTGAGCCACTTTGGGATGTTTTGTTTGTGTATGGGTGTGTGCACGTGAATGTGTGTATGTGCGTGCATGTGTCGGTGAGTGCGCATGTAGGCATGCACGAGCCCATAAGGAACACAAACGCATATGCACACACGCGCGCGCACTCACCCTCACAAGCTCACAAACACGAACACCCACACCCATCCACTCATACACAAGCTGCTCCAAGAATGGGCAATGGAACCTTTGCCCGCTGGACATACCTCCAAGTGGCGCTCAGGTACGACCGCGCCCTTGGGCAATGTACATGTGCCTCCCACACTCATCCATCCTGACACGGCCAAGGTGCACAGGGTCACCATCCTACGACAGAGGGCATACCTCCAAGTGGCGCTCAGACACGACCGCGCCCTGGGGCGCCTCCGGCTCCTTCTGCATGAGGCGGTCTGGCACCTCGAGGTCGCCCTCCCAGGGGCCGATCTTCCCCTGCAAGCAGGCGCAGCACCAGGACCACGCACTCGCCACCCCTTTGGCGCGCCAATGACCCCTTCTTGAGCTTGGTGCAGTGAGGACCCCCTTTTGAGCTGTAACAAAACAAACACCACGAGAGTGCATGAGCACACAACAAGATCACAAGGGATGCATCCCCTCCTCGCGCAGCCAGGTGCCGCGGCGGTGCACCAGCCTTGCCACCCTCGCTCACATCCGTCCGTGCCTGCTGTGTGCACACATGCACACACACATACATGCATGAGTGCCGACCGTGCACACATGCACACACACATACATGCACGCGTGCCGAGTGTGCGCACACATGCACATACACACACAGACTGGCTTGAACCAGCTGCTTTCCTGGTCAGGGCCTGTGCATACCTGCCGTTTGCACAGACAAGCCACCTGCTGCTTAACGCGCTGTGTATGTGTTGTGTGCGTGTGTGTGCCTGCAGTTCACCTGGACCCAGCTGGTCTGCTGTCCAGCACGCCATGGGCTAACTGCCAATGGTTGATCATACTCAGGCTTGCTTAACGCGCTGTGCATGTGTTGTGTGCGTGTGTGTGCCTGCAGTTAACCTGGACCCAGATGGTCTGCTGTCCAGCACGCCATGGGCTAACTGCCAATGGTTGATCATACTCAGGCTTGCTTAACGCGCGGTGTATGTGTTGTGTGCATGTGTGTGCCTGCAGTTAACCTGGACCCAGCTGGTCTGCTGTCCAGCACGGCATGGGCTAACTGCCAATGGTTGATCATACTCAGGCTTGCTTAACGCGCTGTGTATGTGTTGTGTGCGTGTGTGTGCCTGCAGTTAACCTGGACCCAGCTGGTCTGCTGTCCAGCACGCCATGGGCTAACTGCCAATGGTTGATCATACTCAGGCTTGCTTAACGCGCGGTGTATGTGTTGTGTGCGTGTGTGTGCCTGCAGTTCACCTGGACCCAGCTGGTCTGCTGTCCAGCACGCCATGGGCTAACTGCCCATGGTTGATCATACTCAGGCTTGCTTGCGCACGCAAGGCTCCTATTCAGGCCTTGATCTCCCCTATGTGCTTCATCATGGTCAAGTTCGCAACTTGATGCATGCATGCATGTATGCACAAAGTCACAGCAAGTGCGTGCGGCTGCGTGTGCGCAGGGCTCCTACCGAGGCCTCCATTTCCTCCACGCGCTTCACCACAGCCATGAGGTCTGCTTCATTTATGTTGGGGCGGTGGCCCACCACCTGCGGCCCCCAATGCAGGAGGCATAATAAGTGTGAAGAATTCACATCAAACGAGGTCTGCTTCAGAGGTGTGAAGCACCAGTGTGAAAGGGATTTGATGTCGTGATGTGGAATGGGTACTCTTCATTAAGTTTTGAGTCAGAGGTGTTGAGGTGGTGGCCCACCACCTTTGGTGGCACAAACAATTGGAGCCATGCATAAGACGTGAGGAGCACACATCAAGCTTAATAAGCCATGCATAAGACGTGAGGAGCACACATCAAGCTTAATGAGCCATGCATAAGACGTGAGGAGCACACATCAAGCTTAATAAGCGTAAGACGTGAGGAGCACACATCAGCTTAATAAGCATAAGACGTGAGGAGCACACATCAAGCTTAATAAGGCTTACAAAACAACTTTTCTAGTGAAGCTGTCCTTGATGAACTGCTGCCATTATAGTTCAAAGGCGATGCTTTGGCACGCAACGCACAGGCCGCAGGGGATGCGAGGCAGGGAGGGCATGCCAGTCGCCTCAAGCAAGAAAAACTGCTGAGATTGCCATGCATGCATCTAAGAAGGCCACATGTGCAGCTGCCTTGAGCGATCAGGGGTTGAGAGCTTTGCAGGACCACAAAGCCTCCCCAAATTTGAAAGACCATGGCTGCCAACATCTGTCTGCTGTGCGACAGCTACCTGTGGACCACGTTTGCTTATTCAAACTTTGCTGACCCGCTTCCATAGTACAGACCATCACAACAGGCTGCAGTTCAGCGACTGGCAAAAGCTCCGTGCATTTCCTTGGCCTATTTTGCTTGCAGCAGTGCGAGATGGTGGTGGGGTGACTTGCAGCAGTGCAGGACGGGAAGACAAACTACAGATGATGATGATGATGGTGGTGGTGGTGGTAGTGGGGTGACTAGCAGCACGGCTGGGCACCAGATGACGGGGTGCTATTTTTGTGGCCGTGTTCTAGCTGGCTGCCCTGCCCTCACACCTTTATAACACAGGACTGGGTGGCCCTGAACGCTTGTGCGTGGGCCTCCACTTTCTCCTTGCTGATGCCAAACTTGGTGAGGAGAGTCTTGGAGAGACGGGTCTCGTACTCTTGGCCTGCCCACAGGCGTAAGACAGAAGCCCAAGCTCAGAATGATTGGGCACGTTTGCTGCACTCAATCAGAGCTTAAGTGGCCATTTACGGCATGCTGCAGCACCAAGCAGCTCAGTCAAAGCGTGCACCTTCTGTTGGCGCTGCCCGCATGCCGATCATCATGCATGCTTTGACCGAAAAAGGGTCCACTGACAAAACGCTGGGTGGGGGCTCAGAACCCGTAGTTTCAGAGGCCTTTCAAGCTCTTTTGAGAGTGGGCAACTTGACTGAGATCAAGTGACATTGTCAAAAGACAAGCGATGGCTGCAGCACTTCATTTTTGAAGCTGGAGCATGCAGCACCATCCCTATGATTCATCAGTCAGAACATTTTCGCAAAAGCCAGCTGCTCACCAGACACGTGAGCCCGCATCAGCCGTGAGGCCGTACACGTGCAGTGACCACCTCTGCTGCCTTTGACCATCCATTACCTGTGACCACCTCTGCTGCCTTTCACCATCCATTACCTGTGACCACCTCTGCTGCCTTTCACCATCCATTACCTGTGACCATCCATTACCTGTGACCAACATCCAATACCTGTGACCACCATCCATTACCTGTGACCACCTCTGCTGCCTTTGACCATCCATTACCTGTGACCACCATCCATTTCCTGTGACCATCCATTACCTGTGACCAGCTCGCCGTGCAGGAAGTTGCGAATGTACTCGTCCCGGACGTCCCAGCAGAATGACTGGTCCCGCTCCTTGTAAGTGCTTTCAATGTCAGCCTGCGGCAGCCGTGTCACAGCAACCATGTTGCAAATGTGGACAGAGGATGCATGCAGCCGTTGGCATGGTGTCCTGGCCATGTGCCCGCATACAGCCACTCCCACTCAACTGTGTTCCGTTGTTACCTCTACAAGCAAGGTTTTGCGTCCATGCGTACGCATGCACCAAGCTTGCGCGCTCATTGTTAAAAAGAAACACCAAGCTTACGTGCTAGTGTGTGCTCACGCACTCGAGGGAAACAGGTGCCCGCACAAGCATACCATTGGCATTCCACGCAACTCACAGGGGCACGTGCACTTTGCAAAGAGCTCTCCATGCACACGCTTAAGTATGGCTGGTCAACGAATGCTATGCCGCGTGTCACATGTGCCAGCCTGTCCAGAGTTTGTATAAGCGATGCGAGTGCAATATTATGTCCCACCTTTGGAGTGAATGAAGAGTGCCGCGTGTCACATGTGCCAGCCTGTCCAGAGCTTGTTTAAGTTCAGCGATGCGAGAGCCTAGTGATGCGAGTGCAATGTTATGTCCCACCTTTGGAGTGAATGAAGAGTGCATTCAGAGTGTGTTGAGGGTGTGTGTGTGTTCAGAGTGTGTTCAGAGTTCTTGAGAGCCAAGTGTTGGCGCACCTTGAGATCCGCAAGCGCAGGGGCGATCTGTTTGTGGCTGATGCCATGCAACCTTATGCGTGCCACTTCCACAAGGAGCGTCTCCAAGGCCTGCAGCACATGCTCTGGGCCTGCACAAGCACATGTGTGTGTGCGCGCGTGCGTGTGTGTGTGTGTGTGTGTGTGTGTGTGTGTGTGTGTGTGTGTGTGTGTGTGTGTGTGTGTGTG
>LFCJ01003165.1_pt1 | contig 12018 bp, 10 predicted proteins | sample 643141 | NCBI WGS metagenome assembly LFCJ01 (sample SAMN03766243, study PRJNA286221) | soda lake metagenome | biome: soda lake; feature: Kulunda steppe; material: water; isolation source: sample B1-Br-g2 brine of Lake Bitter-1 | place: Russia: Kulunda steppe | collected 2010-07 | reverse complement strand
TCAAGCACGAGTTCCCGGATGGTATCCCCATCAAGGTGACCGTGCACAGCTGGCGGGGAGCAGCAGGGACAGCGGTGGCAGGGACTGCAGGGCTGGAAGTGGCAGGGGCTGCTCTGGCAGGGACTGCAAGGAGTGGAGTGGCAAGGTCTTCAGGGACTCCAGATGCTGCAGTAGGATTGCAGGGCTGGCAGGAGAACTCGCATATGAGCTGTAATATGAGTTGTTTTGCCAGTTCTTGCTGGCAGAAGAACTCGCATATGAGGTGTAATGAGGGGACCACAGCAGAGGGTGCGCATGCCTTCCTGCAATGTTGAGTGGCTTGCCGAAGTAGCCGGGCCCTGCTGAGGCCTCACGCAACTTGTTGAATGGGGCAGGCCTTGGGCTAGAATCCAGTCAGAGTACACAATGAGAATGCTCCCGCAGGTGTGGATTGACCTGGACAGGTGTCCAACAGCAGGAATGCACGCCACGCCCTCTTCCTCCCGCCCCGCTTCTGTTAATGTCTAAGGGTGCCCCATCAATGGAGCGCCTCCCCAATGACGCGCCTCGGAGCCCTCCCTGACCTTTTTGCACAAGGTTGCGCTGTGGCTGCCACCCTGGCCCTTGCAGGTCATCGACCGCACGCGTGAGAGCTACAAGAGCGCCCTAGGCCCTGTGGACCACCATGTGTACAGCAGCAATGGGGGGGGCAAGGGAGGAGCCAGAGGGAGCAACGTGCACAGCTTCCATGACCTGGATTCTGGGGAGGCTCCGCCCATGACGCGCGACAAGTTCCTGGCCAAGCTCCCCGTCTCTGTGATCAAGTATGTGTGTGTGTGTGTGTGCATCTGGAGTGCGTGGTGCAATGCTGGGAGGCGTGACAGATAAGGGCGCCGATGTTTGCCGCAGCTGCTGCAGCTCATCCAGCAGGTGTACGGGGCTGGGACATCCAGAGCGGATTGCAGCATGAGTTCTATGAACGGCTCTCACCTGCTAGTGTGTGTGGAGTCGCACCTGGTAGCTGTGAATGTGTATGTGTACGTGTGTGTGTGTGTGTGAGAGAGAGAGAGAGGACTTGCATGAGAGCAGGGGAAGGCCCTGTGTATGGTCTTGTGAAGATCGAAACGGGCCTTCACTTAGGCAAGGCAGGGCAAGCGGCGGCTCTAGAGTGTGACCTGCGCTTTGTATTGAACCTTGTGCCTGTGAGCACCTGCGCAGTGCCATGCTCATTCGCAGAGTTATCCAGCAGTGATTGCAATCGTAGAGCGGGGCCCGACCAAAACGGAGTCCCCAGCTGCAGGGCAGGCATACTGGACTTGGTGCCTTGTGGATACCCGGTCCACAGCTTTGCTCCGCAAGTGGCTGATCGCTGGAGGCACCATCGCCCCAAGTATCAGTGCCTGCCATTAACCTCATCTCTTTCTAAGAGGTGCACGCCAGGCGCATGCCTGGCCCTGCCCAGGCTCCTCTGAGCTAAGGGTGCACCCATGGCCCTGCCCAGCCTCCTCTGAGCAATAAGGGTGCACCCATGGCCCTGCCCAAGCTACCCTCACCAAGGGTTTGCATGCCTAGCCCTGTGTGCATGCAGCAGCAACCTGTGCTTGAGCTGCACGTGCACACGGTGAGGGTGGCGTGCACTTCAGGCCTGTTCAAGCGGCTCCCGCCGTGCGCCCTGGCCTTTGTTGACCTCAACTGATGTCCCTGCAGGAACGGCAAGGTGGTGGACGTCCGAGGTGGCATAGGGGGCCTGATGAAGGGCGCCGGGCAGGGCGGGGCTGAGTCCGGCAAGGTGGCGTTGATCCCCTCCCCAGCAGATGCCTTGCTCAGCACCAGCCAGCGGAATCACGTGGGCCCTGTGCTACCTCCTCCCTCGCGGTATGCTGCTGCTGCTGCTGCTGCTGCTGCTCATGATCAAGTCAAGTGCTCCGTCATGCCTTCTGGTCAGCATGTTGGGTCTGCGACTGATGATTTGTAAGCCTGTTGCGTCTCAGAGAAGAGCAAGCCTGTGTGCACGTGCAATTGCGACGGGGATGCAAATGAGTTGTGCACACAGGCGGCAATTGCTATCATGCACCTGTAACTGCAGGGAGGTGTCAGCTGCAAGACTGCAAGCATTTAAGGCGGCACCTGCCAATGGCATTGGCGGAAGCGACGCAGGAGTGACGGCTGACAAGCCTGAGATCACGACACTGCAGGTAGGGAAGTTGGCAAGCCTTGCCCTGCAAGTCATGCATGCAACCCCGTGTCAGAGACTGGTGCTCACGTGCAAGGGGGGGCACTGATCCAACCCATGCCAGCATGCAGCTTTAAGAGAGAGAGCTGGTTGAACTTGCCTGAGGCAGAGCAGGTGTTGTGAGGACGTGCTTTCAAGAAGTTGTCTGGCTTAGGCTGCAGCTTTGAGCACTCTTGTCAGCATGTATATGTATGCTCTGAAAGTGGGCACGCACACACGCACACACGCCCGCGCGTGCAGGTCAAGGGTGAAGATGGGCAGAAGATGATCATAAGATTAAACTTTGATGACACCATTGGCACTTTACACAAGTGCATCAATGCACACCGGTCGAAGCAGCAAGGCGTCAAGTGAGTGCGCCACCTTCTCGATTTACCATGTGCCACCAAACTAGCCTCCTGTTATTTTCTACTTTGCTATGTGTGGAGGGCCATTCATTTGGGGCATCACACGGCTCGCGCAGAAGGCTTGCTGTTCAAGTGTTGCGCCTTTTTTCACCTGTTCAACACGTATCGTGATCTCCATAGGTGCAAGGTCTCTTAGATGTCCCAGAACTAGACGTGCACCCTAAGGCATGCATGGGTTGCACCTGTTGGGATTCTGTCCCCCTCTTTTTATGCCAAGCTGAGATCTAGCGTTGCACTTGCTTCCTTGCCCATCCATGATGTTTGCTTCTGTCTTCCTTGCAGGCTTGGGCCTTTTGAAGTGCGCACCGCCTTCCCGGCGAAAGCATACAGCGATCTCTCAGAAACGCTGCGCACTGCGGGACTTGTCCCCAATGCCACAGTGTTTTTAAGGGCTTTGCAGTGAACTCTCTGCACCTGGGCAGCTGCTTGTACAATAGGTTGTGTGCTGCTTAAGCCTTGTACAATATGGATCACCAAGCTGGCTAGAAGAAGCAGGCCAATTGCAAAGCTCCTTCACTTCAACCACTATTTTTTGCCCGGACCTCATGACTAATCCGAGCATTCGCAGCTAATATATAAATAAGATATGGAGCCCATTCTGGCCCATGCCATCTGTCGGTGCCCTTTCTTGGGGGAGCTGGCGAGGCGCAATGGTGCCGAGTACGCCAAGAGTATCGCCGTGAACCCCACCGTGCCAGCGGCGTCCGGCGTCGAGACGGGGTGTAGCGGCAGGAGGCCTGTACTAGAGGACTATGAGAGCTATGAACTCACGTTCCGGGCTTTTCACGGCCCTCGCGGGGTCTGCCCCCTTCAGAACCGTTCTCCCGTCCCGGTGGTGAGCCCTCCCACCCACAGCACGCAGCCCCCGGTACTGCAGGAGCCGAGCCCCACATCATGTGCTGTGATCATTGGTGGTGTGCCGGAGTTACCGCAGCGCGCAAGGAGAGCTGGCAGCGGGGGTGTGCAGCAGGCGTACAATGTGCCGTGCAGCAGTGCCGCAGCTCGTGCGCTACACCCCCAAGCCGGAACAGCAGCAGCAACAGCAGCTCCGTTTGCCACGCTCAGCATGTCCTTCGGCCGTAACCTGGTAAGAGCACGGTGTTGTAAAACGACCGCAGAGTCTGGCAAGGGCTGGTCCCTCGGTATAACGAACAGCCCATTACAGCACACTTACCCCCCTCTGCGCACCATTTCTGCGCTGCTGTGTCAGTCTTGAACACACCATGCAATGCCCACGCACATGCACAAGCGGGCGTGCCCGTATAGTCAAAACATGCATGCACGTACGTAAGCGTGCATTCATGCGCGCTCACAGTCGTGGCCACTTGTGCACGTGGCTATTACACGTTCATGCATGTATGCCAACATACAATTGAATGTATATTGCACCTGGGGCCTGGGGTGAAGTAAGCGCGGTTATTCACGACGTCATGGTGCACTAACAGCATGGGGAAGCACTGCAGCGCCTACACGGCTTGCCCTAACTTCTCATGTAATTCCTTGGCTACTACCCATCTACAAAAATTTGGGCACTGCGCCTAAGAACCCAAAAGTGTGGAACTGCTTGCATGCCTTTGGCATTGTAGGAAGCTTGTCTGCTTGTATAGCATGCCTGCTGCTGCGCTGGTTGGGATAGTAAAGAGTGCCAACACTGAGCTCATGTGCCATGTCTGCCCAACCTGCAGCCTGACTTTGGGAAGATGCTAGCCAGGGCGCTGGCGCAGCAGGAGCCCCAAGGCAAGCCACGCACTTCACGCAAGCCCCCTGGCAGCGGCAGTGGTGGCAAGCCGCCAAGCAGCAGGCAGGGCAGCTCGGCCAGGCCTAAGGGCCCAGGCTCCCGTGCAATGCTGCAGCAGAAGGGCAGTGGCACGCCATCCGCCGGTGGTGGTGGGCAATGCCCGTTGCGCAAGCTGCTGGGACCGGCAGCGCCTGTGATCTTCAATGCCAAGGGCCACCTGCAGGTGGGCAAAGAAACGTGTATGCCCCTCCGCTGGCAAGGCCGTGTGGGCACTGCAGTTTCTTTTTTTGTTTTGCCCTGGGTGCAGTGGAGAGAGGGCATGGGGCAAGCTGGGGCAGGCATGCATGCGTCTGACCCATGCTTGCGGCCTTGTATGTACCCTCAAGCTTATGCCCCACCGCTTTGCTGCATAAGACATCACCTCATATGAGCAATTGGATGGCGAGACTGGCAAGGTTTTTGGATGCTTGCAGTCTTCCTGTCCTGCCTCGCCTGTGCCGCATCCGCCTTGCACATCCACACTGACCTTACCCCCTCCTTTTCTGTCGCCCCTCACCTGAGCAGTGCCCTGCCCCCATCATCAAGGCCCGCGCCATGCTGGCCAGCACGCAGCCCGTGCGCCTGCTGCGGCCCCAGGCGCTACCTGCAAAGCTGGCTGCGGTAGGGGCCACGTCCATGGCGGTCAACGTGCCCTGCGGCATGTGGCGCGAGCACTGCGAGAAGTTCAGCGGCCACTGGTTCCTGGCAGTGCACGCCAGCATACCGTTCATCGCCATGCTGCGCAAGGTGGGAGGCATGCTGCGTGATCTGTCTTGCGTTTCTGAGAGCGTGGGTGGGTGCTGGGTCATCCGCCGCCTCCGGCATGCGCGCAGCAGCGTATCACCTGCCACGGCGCAGCTTGCCTGCCGCCACTTGCCCAGTGTGTTCCCAATGTGTACGCCATAGAGGGTGAAGGGTGGGTGCCTTGCTCAGCACCACTTCTTCAGTCTGAATGCAAGGACTCTTGGTCACAAGGGCAGGGCTGTGGGTCTGCTTGCACGCTGGTGGCGCCTGGTCGCGAAGGCCTGCACACGCTCGCAGCCTGAGCAAAGCAATGACCTGCGTCAGTCACCCTCAAACTTCCAACCCCCCTTCCGTCTGTCATCATGCACAGGCCGTGATCATGCCGAAGTTCGCGATCCTTTTCAGCATTGCCACCGCCATTGCCGGCCAGACTATAGGCAGCAGGCTGGAACGGCGGCGCATTGCCCCCCTCAAGCCGGCCTCCCTCACCGCCTCCTCCCTGCCAGCCCTCAATGCAGTCGCTGCCCCTGCCCCAACACCCAGTCAGCCCATCACCCTGCGCGGCAGCGGCAGTAGCAGCGGCAGCAAGCCGGGGTGCAACGGCGCTCAGCTCGCTGCCCTAGAGTACTTCAGCAGCCTCGAGCAAAGCGATGGTGCCAGCGGCTCAGAGGCGGTTTGCGCTGACAGCCTGCCGCTGGCCTTCCAGCACGCACGCTGCAAACAGCGCGGGGGGCTGGGTGGCGGGTGCAGGCAGCAGCCGCTGGTGTTGGCAGGTGGCAGCGGACAGTCATGGCAGGGCCCTGCAAATCTCACGCTTGTGAGCTAAGCGCGTGAGGTGGGTGGCAGAGGGAGCCGCGCACGCGCCCACGCTCCTTGGGTGTGGAATGTGTCCAGCTCCAGAGCAAGAGCAGCAGCGCAGGCACCTGAGCTGATATGGGCAGCAGAGGGGCTGCTCCTCACACCAAGCAGGGACACGTGACATAGCTTGTAATTGTTGATATGTAATTTAGTGGTTGCCTGGAGGAGTCTTCGCCCATTCCCATGCATTCTTTGCGAGCCAATTCTTGCTTGATTTGCCGGACTGCATTCAACAATTGATTTCAGTTCAAGCAGGCTTGAGTTGATGTGTCTGGGATTAGTTGCGCCGCTCTATTTGCTCGCCGATCGGGCCAATGGTTTCTCTGGTCGTATCATGATATTTGACTTCAACGAGGTGCACATCCCAGCGCTTAGTATGTAAAGCCTGAATGTTAATCAAATAGCCATTTTGTTTGATAGCTGGCAGTATAGACCTAGCATCTGGTCTAGATAGCAAGGAGCATTTGGTCTAGCTCATCTGCTCCAGGTGCAAGAAAGAGTAGAGTTTGAGAAACATGTTGCTTCTCTTTGAAGGAGAAAGCACCAAAGAAGAAGCTATGAAAGCAAGACAGGCTTTCTGTGGATGACAGGCCTCAGTATTGTACAATTGATGAAGAACAAAACAGAAAGCGACGCCTGAAGCTGCCCTGGTGCTTCTTCTAATTTCCTGTGGCCCTTTCCGAGAGGAGAGTCTCAGACACATAAAAAAACTTGACAGACTTAAAGCTATACTGCATGAGCTAAGAAGAGTCATCCCGTGCATCGCCTTTAACTTACTTACTGCACTGGCCATCTATGTCATACTGAACTACCCTTCAAGGTTTACAAGCTTTACAACTGAACTACCCTTCAGTAAGCTTGGCCTCAGTGTAGAGTAAAAAACTTAATCTTGTCACGCCAGATTTATGCAGTGCCAGATTTATGCAGCATTGTGAGCTGGAGGTCGGTTGAGTCAGTTGGAGGAGTATTTGATCCTGTTGTCAGTTCAGATATAGCTGTATTTGAGCACGTCAATGACGAACTCGCAGTAATGCCTCATTTGCTCCTAGCGACCTTGTAATATGTACGCCAGGGAGTAGACCCCTCTAGCCCTTGGGGGGGCACACAGGCGTGGCAGCGCCCAGTCCAGTCCAGTCCAGTCTGTCCAGTGTGAGTGCATCCGCCAGCAGCTGCATGCAGCGCTGACCTTGCCTAATTGCAGGCTGAAGCGAGAGAGAGAACGTGCAGGGAAGGGTATCAGAGGCTCCTCAGTCTCATCGCGGGCAACCTGTTGTCTGCTTGGTGTACACTGTCGCTGTCCGCAGCCAGTCCACACACCCCAATTGCTCAGATACAGCAATAGTTATGGTCATGCCACGAGTGTACTTTGAGTGTACTTTGGATGCAGTAGTCTCTCAGCGTGACAATCTAAATACTCATTCTATTCAATACGCAACAAAGATCATTAATACAAGTAGGAGGTTGAAGAACATCAAGGAAAGAACATATGGCTCTTTTCAGGACCCTCCCGACCCCCACTACTAGTAATGACCCTCTTCCCAGTTTGATGGTGGAGGTTTGCCTGGTGCTTGCACCAGACGAAAATTTCTTCCTTAATTCATGCAAACAGGGTTTACCTTGTTGGCGTAGTCTTTCTTTCTTTCTTTCACTGGCAGGCATTGAGCCATTTCATAGAGGAGACTTAAAGTGAACATGTGAACACATTAAAAAAAGACTAGCACCAGGGATTACCCTGTTGGCATGAACTAAGGGAAAGGCGAACTAATTTTGGCTTACTTCTGTAGTACAGATGGTCCGCACCTGAGCTTTTTGTTGGTTTTTCATTGGAAAGAAAGAAAGAAAGACTACGCCAACAAGGTAACCCCTGTTTGCCCTGTTTTGTTTTTCATTGGTAGTTACTCCTACTACACCCTTAGAGCCACATTCTTTGCAGCTGCGTCCTAGAAAGAAGGAAAGAAAGATCATGTCCTGAAAGATAACGTCCTCAGGGAGCCCCTCGTGGCATGTACTCAGAAAGAGGCATATGCCCAGTCAGTGCAAGCACCAGATAGTCCCCTGCCATCCAAAGAGGGAACAAGCCAGATTGATATGTCCAAACAATTCAAATCAACAATTTGAATTGTTTGAAGTTGGCACCATATCCCTAATCCCTGCTGGTGTTCCATTCCCATTTTTAAAGGAGACATATATCACTCTTTCACTTGAGTGCTATTCAAAATGCATTCATCAATGAGCAAGTGGCTGCCCTTTCAGCAAAATAAATATATCCGCATATGTTTAAGCAAGCAGCCTGCGTAGTTTTTCTTCTCTTCTCTTTTCTATTCTATGCAAGCAGGCTTGTCTCAACTTATGACTTGCTAGCAAGGACTCGGAATGCAAAGTATCAAATTCAGCAAATTTGATATTACTGCAAGTAGCTGTGGATGAAACCCAGCTCAAGAGGATGCATTGCAGTGTCCTTGGTAAGGTTTCTGTTGGCTACAGTATCCCCTTCGGCAGCGCTAACTGCCTCAAGCTGCACAGATTGTGCTCCATCATGGATATTCTTTCTATGACCAGTGCTTTCCACTAAGGCTGTGTCGTTCTTCTGCTGGATTTTGCCCGCCAAAAGCTCATGAGAAAAGCCAAGATATCTGCAAGTGGTTCATGCGTTTAGACACGCCGATGAATAAGAGATGCTCATGAGTCAAGCCTGGATGGCATTGAAATGGGAACAACAGCAGTAAGCTTGTCAAGTGATGGGTACCCCTCTTCTTTCTAATGCCATCAGCTTTGCCTTTATCTTTCTCTGTCCTGCGTCAAGGGGCACAACCCAATCACAAAGAGACTTGATGAGTAGCTATATACAGGAAAGGGGGAATGTTTGCTAGGCGGCCTGACTTCTGCAATGGTTATTGGCACCGCGCATTCATGAAAGGCTCACAAGTGCAGCTAAAAGAGGCTACTTAGGGGCCCCTTACCCAGACTCCTGGTAGATGTGCTGGTAGAGGGCATGCAGGCGGTGCCCATTTGATTTTGTCAGCTTTCCCATACTCAATAGCAGGACAGCTGGCCGAGAAGAAAGCTCCGTGCTGCCAGCAAGCACGTCTGGGCCCTTCAAGGTGCAATGCCAGCAATAAGCAAGCACGCTTGTCAGCTCATCAAAGGCAAACAGGCGCACAAGGCGCCAATTTCAGTAGCAGGACTGAGCAGAGAGCAAGCCGATGTGCTTGTGTTCAATGCATGGGGGATTCCTCCCATGCAGTGATACAAAGCTGCAAAAAGCATACACGCTTCATGTTTATGAAGGATCCAAAGAAGTACACTATACCAGGCAGCACTTCTCAGCAGCCTGGTTTTGTGTGTATGTGAACATGCGAGCAAAAAATCAAGTAGGTATTATATCTTCACCTGTGTGTGCAGTGTGCTGATGACCTCATAGACGCACTCTTCCGGGCAAGAAATGTGCAACATAGCCAGCCTGGACATCAAAAATCCATGCAGCACTTCCCAATTCAGCTACCCCATAATTTATGGGCCATAAACCAGGCTGGCATGAGTGGTAACGGTGGCAGGGGCTTGCCATGCAGCAGGAAGTTCAGGGGAATGCAACTTGAATGCATGCATTAGCAGCTTCTTGCCTGCTGATAATTTCTTAGGAGCTGCCATCTGCTCTTTTATGATTTGCATTTTCAAGTGCTCCAGCTTCTGAGCACCAAAACAACATCAATGATCATGAAGTGGGAGCCAGCCTGCAAGGTTATGTGCAAATCATGCTGTCCACTGTTTGAAATCATGCAGGGCGGTCTCTCACCCATCAGCACCTTGACGATTCCCTTGAGTTCCAATCAGGTTCATATCAAATTGCAAGATTTCATTGTATAGGCTGAAGTCTTGTGGGCTGTCCTATGAATTGTCTAGTGAGCAAATGGTGACCATCCACATGTAAACTTTGGATTCAATTCCAATCATACTTAGCAGACAGAAGCTTAATGGCGAAGGCTCAATGACTTCAGTTAGCTCATGTCTTCACTGACAGGAAATAATTTGACAATACAGAAATCCCAGGCTTAAAGGATGCGCTAAGTGCATGAGAAGGTGTCATTCACTGTCAATAAAATGCAGTCACCTGTAAGAGGCTTGCAACCCTTGCATTGCCACATGATGTGTTAGTAGAGATCCAAGGCTGATGGTGGGTTGAGGAGCATGGGGGTCATCCACCAATGCTAGTTGCTGATGGCGAACCTGTGCAGAGGACCAGAGTGGATATGTTCAATACAACTCTCTCAAACTTTTCTCCCTGAGCGAGCAGTTACATGTAATTGAATAAACAAAAATGTAGTGAATCCCTTCAAAGAAGTGATAAGTTGTCCCAAACAACACGCATCATCAGAGGATAAAAGTTGTGCACGTTACTTAATGGGTGATCAAGTCAGGCATGCAAATGATAGAATGTACCAGTGATGTAATGAATGAACTTGCAGCTGTGAGAACAATCTACTTGTCTCTTGGCTTTGACTACGGAAGCAACCCAGCAACATATGCCCGCTTCCTACATACTTACCTCAAGCAATCCTGTATCTGTTGCCATAGCAAGTTTTCCTCTCAGCAACTCAATTGCTTCATCTTGGGCGTCCGTGAATAAAGTTACTTGGCAGCCCAGGTGCAGCATGGCCTCAAGCACACGGAGCTCTTGCTCCTCCTGATTCCCAAAAAGACAGCAAGGTTGTGTTCTTTCTGATGGTCTTCATGCATGTGGGCCTCCTTTGGTCTTGCGCACCTCACACCTACTCCTTTTTCTCCACACATAACCCATGCACTTATGTGTTTCAGTCTCTGGATGTTTGCTTAGTTGCACGCACGTTCAGGACAGAGATATTGTCGAACAAGCACCTGAGAACAAAGTAGACTCTGCACTCTCACCTTGCAGTGACAGCATTGACAAATGCGCACCGCCAAAAGGATATGCTCCTTCCCTTTGTCTGTTGCAGGCCTTCTCCAGTGCTCTAAATCCACTTGCCCCACTCACCGCCACTGCTGCCCCACAGCTTTGCACATGAGTGGAGAGGTATCAGGCTTTTGACTGTCACCACATGGCACAATTTGATTGTCACCAAATGGCAAAACATGCCTATCACCATGTTACAATTTGACTGTGATTACATGGCGCAATTTCATAGCTGCGCATGTGATGCAACGCTGTAGGCTTGAAGTATCCATTTACCTGCTGCAGCCCCGTGCCACGCTGCTGCCCGTTGTCAGCCTGCGTGCAGCATCCCTCCGAATTCCATGCTTGGGTGCGCCACACGCTTATTGTATCACACCGTCCCCCCTGCTGCTGCTTTAGCCTAAGGACCACAGCCTCCATGCAAGGTTGTTGCCACCGCCGTCTGCTGCTGCCAGCACCACCGCTACTGGCACTGTTCAACCTGCTGTTGCTTCTACCATTCCCATTGCTGCTGCTCCTGCTCCTGCTGCTGCTGTTCAAGATGTTTCCTGCTGGATGGGACCCTGTGTGTATGGTACGCCTGCTGCTGAGACAGCCGGGATGCTCTTCAAATGCGTGTCTGCTTGAAAGAAATGTGGATATTCCTTGGAGCGCCTGTGCAGGTGCATAACAGATATCGCCCTCTGAGCGCCTGCTTGACTTTCAATGCGCAATGTGCTGAGCCAATTTTTCAACCATGATGTGCCTTATGACTTAGATTTACCTCGCAGGATGGCTTACGCAGTGACCAATCTCAGTGATATGCTCAGAAAAGGGTGCTCAAGCGCCTGTTATGCAGATGCGCCTAACTCTCTTTTATGAGGCTAGCCCAGCACTGTATATCCTGTCATCGATCATGTGCTTATGTCCTTGGTGCTGGCACCATATTCACCGCATATGGGCTTGATGTCAGACCTGGGGGAACTTTCTGTGTAAAGACCCACTCTCTCTCTCTCTCTCACACTCTCTCTCTCTCTCACACTCTCTCTCTCTCTCATATTCTCTCTCTCTCTCTCTCATTCTCTCTCTCATTCTCTCTCTCTCTCTCTTTTTC
>LFCJ01003164.1_pt1 | contig 12018 bp, 13 predicted proteins | sample 643141 | NCBI WGS metagenome assembly LFCJ01 (sample SAMN03766243, study PRJNA286221) | soda lake metagenome | biome: soda lake; feature: Kulunda steppe; material: water; isolation source: sample B1-Br-g2 brine of Lake Bitter-1 | place: Russia: Kulunda steppe | collected 2010-07 | reverse complement strand
CCCCAAACGTGACCAATTGGCCAATTTGCATTTCCGCCCCCATGCTCGCACCACTGCCAGCCCCCAGCATGCGCATGTATGTAAAAGTGCACATTATAAACAAATATCTAATTGAATTTGCACACACACATGCACACACACATGCACACACACACACACACACACACACTCAGCAGTCGGGTATGACCAAAGGATTGTCAGGCTCCTCTATCAAGACGTATGCCAGTCGACTGGCTGTGACCGGCTCGAAGCAAAGGAGATTGAGCGTCCAGGACAGAAATTGCTCGTCAAGCTTATCACATATCTACTCGATGATGCAATGTATTAACGCTCTATTGTTCAATTAAGTTTCAAGCCATGGCCATACACAAGCCCTTATTTCTGACACTATTGCGTTGAGGACAACGCAATCATACCACCTGCTTTTTTCGGTCAGTTCTATCACCAGTTCTATCAAGGGGGAGGGGAGAGAGAATCAACACAATTTGACATACAATTGACGAACAATATCCAGTGTGCTAGTGCCAAATATCTTATATACTTTCAAACGGGAAGGTATGACCCTTGTGTAACGAGAGGTAACGTGCTCATAGAGAATCCGTGCACTTGAGAAGCTCCACTGCATCTCTACTCACAAGGCTGCTGAGTGTGTTTCCCGAACTCTTACTTTGATATTAAACAGGCCCTTTGTCAACGAAGCTCTTCCAGCAGCTGAGGTATGTTGCTGCAACAGACGAATGCTCCAGCATCATTACACACATTTCTGCTATGTTCTCTTACTTCTATGCTGCCTGACATTTGAAGTGACATTTGAAGAATGGTGAAGGGACTCCCTTCAAGGGAGCAAATCAAGTTTCTTGAAATGGTTCATTACAAGCAGGATCTATGAAAAGCTCGTACATCCGACTCTTTCATTGTCAACGTGCACCTCATAAATATCAAACCCATTTTATATTATGGGCCATACTTTATGGCCTCTTTTAACTCTGTTGGCACGGCGTGCCAGTGTGTTACCTTCTCCCCTTTACACAACACTTTGGAATCATTGCCTCCTCGGTATTTGAATGATAGGCCTGGCTGATGCAAATTCTATCATTTGTCCTCTCCTGCTTTGTGTTTGAAGACTATTCAAATCTGAAGGGTTTTATTTCAGGTTTGCCTGTTTTTTGGTCCCTGCTTGATTGTCAATTTTTTCAATGTGCATGGCTCAAGTGGGATTTTCCAGGTTGCCTGACAAAACAATCAAGACTCAGACTTTCCTTTTTCAAAACTTTTAAAAACGTTTCAGCCCAGCAGTCAGGCGTTCTAACTGGGTGGCTTTCTTGTAAATCTTGTAAATCAAGGTGATGTGTGCCCCCTCTGCCATTTTGCACCATCTTGGCAGGAAGATGGCACTTTCCCAAATTTGCTCCAATCCTGCTGCCAACCAGGATTTAAGCTTCACCTGCATTAAGGTTTAATGCTGCAAATTTGGATCTGGGGGAGGAGTCGGGAAGGTGTGCTCTGTGGGGGACCCTGTCGCGACCAGATTTGGGTGCCGACCCAGGAAATGCGACATATACATCTCCGCAACCCCTGCATGCTCTCAAGCTGGACTAAGCCTGAGGGTGCAGGCAGTCACGATAAACTCCATTAGATAATTTGTAATGGAGGCAATTGAGGGTGGGAATTGGTGGGCCCATATGTTTCCTTACTTCAGCATTTCCTGAGCGCACAGCTCAGCAGCAGAAATTCACATGCCCAAATTCACACAGAAAATTTGGGCCGATTAAACAATGTGCAAGCATCCCAAGGTTGGAGCTTGGGGCTGTGTGTGGGAAACAGTGTGCAACCTTCAATTGAAGCTGCAACTATCATTTTTTCACATTTCCTTCCATTTCCTTAACGTAGCATTTTACAAAGAATGGCCATCGAAATCACCAACTTCAAATATAAGGGCATATGTATACATACATAATTTCAAATCCTAGGGTATGTATATATACATAATTCCGAATCCAAGGGCATACACATGCATCATAGGGGCACCATTGGGACCAGAAAAATGCAAGCTATCCAATGGTGTGCTAAGGTCGGGACATCGTGATGGTGCGGTGTCTGCAAAGGTATACCTTGAGGACCCAATCCGGCCACCTATTAAGGTGCATGCGCATTTGCCTAAAAAGGGGAGAATCAATAGTGGGAACAACCCCATGATTTCTGTCTATTATATCAAAATCCAAGCAATCAATTACAACGTATGGTTATTCATCATACATGAATTATGTTTAAACATAGTTCATCCATTAATCTGGAATTCCAGATCCGAATTCGACTGTGGCCCAGCGCTGGGTGCCCCAAAGCTTAAGGTTCGGGCATTGTGTCCAGATTGTGTCATCGTGTCTATTCTGCAGATCTGCAGGTGTGAAGAAAGTAGGGCCTAAGAAAGAGTGGTCGGGCATGTGCTCCGCTAGCCAGCCTGTGAAGCGCAGCCCTGGACGCCCCAAGGGCTCAGGCAACGCGCGCCGTTAGGTGTGCTCTGTGGTGCTCTGCCACAGTGTGGTCATTTTAAATGTTGTTCATGGCTCGCTAGTCTGTGTCAAGCTCGGACAGGATGAACATGTGTCTAAGATTTGAGAACCGCACGCACTAGGTGCGCATGCAGGCGTTCGCACATTCATGCAAACAAACGGCGAACGCGCCTGTGCACAAAAGGCAAGTACACCCACATGTGCAAAATAAGTTAGAAAGTAAGAAATGTGCTGTAAATCAATACAACTGCCTATCTTAGGTCCGTCCGAATAATCAGACACTAATGATTACCGAGGCCCAACAACAACAAGGGTTTTTGTTTTGAATGATAAACTGGATATTGCAAACAAATTGAACGTCAGGCTTCTCTGATGTCGCTCAAGCCACGCCCTTCTGTGACGTTTACGAGCGTGCGTGGTGAGCCGGTGCATGAAAGTGTACACGCCGTTTCACAAGAGGAGCCGCCCGTCGCGAAGGTGTGACGTCATGATACTCTTAGTTTGTAGCGTATCTTGCTCATGTGGTCAATGCCATGAGCTCCAGGTCTGCATTGTATCTTGCTCATACCTGCTCAGGGTTCTCCACCTGCTGTCACCAACCCTTTCCATCATGTGGATCCAACCCTGTACCCCGAGCCCCTTGCCCATGTGCCTGTCGATGTGCGTCGCTCGCGGCTGACAAAAGCACACTCAAGCAGGCCAGCTCTGGAACATCCAAGCCAGGTGCGCATGCAAGTGTGTCGCACCTACACAGGCAAGTTCAGGGCTCAAGGGCATGCGGAGGGAAATAAGGAGTTTCCATTTGAGGACTTTAACATAATCAAACAAGGTCTGTTGCTCGAGACTGCAAGTACCTGCATGAAGCTCGTGCCTTCCTTGTCAACTCATGGGGGCAGCAAAGGTTACATAGCTGTACCTGCTGTATGAGGGCAGTTGAGCTGAAGCCTATCAGGCTGCAGCCAGAAACATAATGCAACCTTACCCATAGTAAGGCACCGTTCTACAGAGGCAAGGATGTGTCTGAAACAAGATGCAGCAGTATAACAAGCTCCAAAAGCGAAATTGGCTTTGGTGAAAGACAGACCTCAATCCTGAGCAGATGCTGAAATGAAGAAGATGAGCTCAACTGCTGTGTGAAGCTCCAGTGTCTTCATTGTTGCTCAACCAGGCACATCTGCAGGCACTTGTGACAGCTCGGGGCAAATCTTGGGACCTCTGAAGATATTACTAGCTTGGTGCTAGGTTTGCCTCACAACTACTTCAGCCAACCAGCAGAAAGAGCACTGGCATAGATGCGTGGCCACTCTCATGCATAACCTTGCCGCTTGCCGGGGCGCGTAGGATCTTCATTGTTGTGTGCCCATTGGGTTTGGGTTGCATGCCTCTTTCCCAGGGCCAGCAATGCCGCCTCGCAGCACTGCTCCTCCTGCTCCTGCTGCTTTTTTGTTGTTGATACAGCTCCTGCTGATGCTGCTGCTGCTGTGGCTTCTCCTTCTGTTGCTGCTGCTCCTGCTCTTGTTGCTGCAGCATGCAGTTCTGCTGCACCAGTCGATTTTGCTCACGCTGCCACATCTCCTGCTGCTGCTGCTCCCGCTCTTGCTGCACCCCCTGCTGCTGCTTCTCCCGCTGTAGTCGTACCTCCTGCTGCGGCTGGCCCCTCATCAACTCATGGGGTAGCCATGGCCACTAGCTTGAAGTTATGCAGTTTTTTAGGGGAAGTCTAAAAATTCCTGTAAAAAAGGGATAGTGGATATTCTGCGCCACACGTCTGTCACACCATGCCCCAGCTCGCTTAATGTTGATATAGGGGTCTGGGATGCTGGACGCTCAAGAACAAGGGCCGTTATCAAGATTGACGCCCAAGACCCGCCGCATGTCGCAAGGTGGGATCAGTACCCTGTGCTGGTACTTGGGGTGCTATTCGCATTGAGGAACCATGCAGGCTAAGGGCTGCAACTGCATGTGATGCTTTCCCATGCACTCTTGGGTTAAGGAGGCTTGCTTGTTGGAATTATTGGAGCATCGCAGCATTGTAGTTGGGCATTTTCCCAGAGGAGATTACTCATTTTCTGGGCATACTTCATGCAGGTGATGTTCTCAGGAGGAAGGTCAGCAATGGTGGCCTTTTCCCTGACATTTCTTGGCCATCACTGCCTACACGTCTGTCCCATGTAAGCTGAAATATATGTTTCAACTCTGGGTAAGCTCATACTTTCTCATAATTACTCATTTTGATATATACTGGTCAGATTTTCTACATCTTCCCCCAGATGCCTCCACCCTAAACTCACCTCACTGAGCCATTTAGCTCTGCCTCGTAGCTTCTGAGCAGCCAGAGTAGTTGAAGGCACCGCAAGGGTTGTTTTTTAGGCACGAGTCCTAGCCTGCTGCTCCAGCATGCCCGCTGGGATTTCCAGAGTACCCAAACAGCAGTACCTGGCCAGTTCACCACACTAAGATTTAAATACCAAGCCCATGCTTGGGCCAATCTGCAGCAATGTATGTAATCTCAAACTTGCCAAATCTCCAGTGCTTCAGGCTCCAGGCTGCTAATGCACCATAGTTTGATGCAGCCGTATCAATTTGTGACGGGGAGGTTAAGGGGGGCGTCCTTTGTAAGTGATAGACCTGTGATGGCTTTAAGTCCTGTGCAAACATGTCTCAGCCTTCAGTACTGCATCGTCCTGCAAGCTGAGCAGGTCAAATTGTGCAAAGTAATGTCAGGTATTGTACGAAAATATAGAGGCGTCATTTGGTGCTTTGTGTGAAATGTTGTTCCCACCTTCTTCATTAACTCTCTTTGGTTTGCTGGCCAGGGCAGTCTCGCAACACCCTGGGTTAGCAAACTCTGCAATACCCGGAACGGTGCTTTTTATCCTTTTGAGTTGCGGGGAGGCGAGCTATGTGTGCGTTGGGACTAACCTTCAATACCAGTGTTATAAGATAAGGAAATTGTTAAGTTTTTATCATATGTACGTGTCTGCAGGGCTCTGCTTGCACCAGCACTTCCAAAGGCGCTCGCTCTCCCTTAAGTCGCCGATCGAGCTACACTTCAGCTTATGAAGAGGCTCTCAACCAAGGCTATGCGCTCCCTTCTTGCCAGGTCAGTAACTTGTGCCTCTGTCTCTGTAAGGCTTTCTTGGCATTGCAATGAGGGGAAGACGTCCGACAGCCCCTGGACAGTTTTTTGTTTCTTGTTGGTTTGAAATTTTGAATCCTTATTTGAAATGATTGATCTGCGCACATGCAGCTCCCTGCATAATGTATGTGTCTGATAAAAAGATACCCGACAGTACAGAACACAGATTAAGCAAAATTTGTCCCAACATCATCTGCACTTGTGAGGCAAATAAGACAACCAAGAGTGTTTTTCATAGACCAGGCTAACACATGTTACACAAATCTTAAAAAGCTCTAGAATAGGAACCAAACCAGAATGTCAAGGAAGTACAGGCACCTTTTCAAACATAGAGGGGGGCCTAGACCTTCTCCATTTTGTTTGAATTGAAAGTTGAGGGGGGCTCGGAGTTGGCCTTCTGAGATTAACGATTTTTGGCTTTCAAAACTAACCCGGGCGCTAGCCCCAGCCTGGGCTTTTGAGAGTGAGGAGGCTAGTATGCAAGGCTGAAGGAACCTGATGCCCTCCCTTGTTTTCTTTTTATGTTATTGGTCGTCACCAGCTTTGTGGATGCCTGCAAAACTGACAATGAAAGGTTAAAGGTTTTAAGGACAATGAAAGCGATGAGCTGCTGGCAGATGTCACGGGGGCAACCGGTGCTGCCCTGCTGAGTGGGCTCCAAAACCACCTGCACCTCGTCCTGTTCCTCTTTCTGTTGCTGCTGCTGCTGATGATGATGGTGGTGCTCAAAAGGGATAGGCATCTATGGGGATTCACCAGGTGTTGCTGCTCGCAGAGTTTGCAGGGCTGATGTGCTGAGTTGATGCAGCTGTACCCAATGGAGATTAGGGTGGGGCAGCAGGACCATTTCAGGTGGTGGAGGTGGGCAAGGGGAATATGCCAGGTCAGCAACATCACTGGGAGTGCCTCTTTACCCCAAGCAGTTGATGAACTCTTGCTTGAGATCACTTTCAGGCAGCCTCTCAGCACATTTGCACAACTATGGTGTAAGATTCGCTGCTGCTACTGGTGCTGGTGCTGGTGGTGGTGTTCTTGATGCTGAGCCTTCTGCTGCTGCTGCTGCTGCTGCTGCTGAAGCTTGCCTTCCTGCAGCATTGAGAGGAGCTTGTGAGCGTGCAGAGCACGTCAAACATCCATAAAACCCAAGCAACAAGTACGCAGAAGACCCAAGAATCAACCAAGAACACTCTCAGCACTTCCTCAACTGTGCACGCCAACACCTGTCATTCACAGAAGCTCTCGTGTCGATTCAGAGTCTGCTTGGTCAGGGATGGAGCCCCCCTCCCCCTCCCTCTTCATCTGCCTCTCCCTCTGGCTTTCTTCATCACTGTCGCTGGCTTTGTGTATCCGGACGGGTATACCTTGGGCTACTCGGGACTGATGAAGTATGGCCCCCTCATGACGCAGTTGCTGATGTCCCTGCAATATTAGCTGGGGGGCCCCCGCAAAATCTTAATGGTATTTTAGATGCGCTCTTTCAAGCTTACGCTTTCCCAAAATGCAGATATGCTTGCTTGTTAATGGCTTGCCATGCAGGCCCCCTGTCCTGTGCAAGAGCACCATTACTCTCTCTTTGTCGCGATCTGGGTTGTCCAAAGCAGTTTGGCTGAACGATGTGTTGCTGCACTGCTTCCCCCCTTGTTTAAAGTGCCCGGCAAGGCCTGAGCGCCAGGAACATGCCTCCAAGGGCACAAGGGAAAGGTCCTAAGTTACTTGGAGTCTGCTCCCAGTGAGGGATGTCTTGGATTGTACGTCCAAGTATAGAAAAGTGTCGCGCCACGGAGGTGCTTGAACCCATGCATTCATGACAAATCTTTGGAAATGCCATGTTTTCCGAAAATATCTGGGGCTCTTTTATGGCCTTGCAAGCAATGGGAAAATGTATGGGGATAGAGAGATGGGGGCAACTATCCCAGCCAAAGTGCGCAAGCAGTGGAGGAGTCAGACCTCTGCAGACCCAGCATCATTAGGCTACGGCAAGGCATGCTACCATGCACATCAAGTGAGGATCGGAAAGTAGGGTGGCTCGATCCGCCAAAAAGACTCTTCGAGACTCGGAAAGATTCCATGTAGATTGTTTGAAAGCTGCTTTTCACAAGCGCCTCCTTTTAACCCGAGCATTCCCAGGATCCTTCAGTATATCTCAAGACAAATCAATCTAATTAAGCTGGGCCTCCAAAGGTTCCAGATGAGTCATATGTTGTTCCGCTCTCTCTCCCCCTGTCCTTTCCTCCCCCCATCATCCAGCAGCTTGCTCCTAGGCAACCAAGATCTTCTTTGCAAGCAGCTGTTGCCTTGAGATCATTTCCAGTAACGTCCTGGATGCTTCAGCGGATCCGTCTGTGCTCCTGTGCATGCTCTAGAGCCTTAGGGTGCTCAGAGAACAGCTGCATTGGTTGGTATGCAGCTGCCAAACTGACCAGTTTGCTAAATGGAACAAGCTGTGGGGCACAGGCACAAGCCATGGGGTGCACACCAACCGCACTGGCAAGGGCAGCTGCAGCCCACAAGCCCACAGGCCAGGCTGACACACAGGGGTTTGCGAACATTTCTCCCTCTCTCCTCACACGATTTCTCAATTTTGGAGGCGACATCAGCAGGTCGCTAGCTCCCTGGAAGGATGGCTAATCCTTCTCATCACCCTGTCAGTCATGTCCAAGCTCATCATTGCCTTCTGCACTACTTCATCCCTCACTTTAAAGTAATATCTGTGTGTATTGTAGTTATATCTCTAAATTTCGGGGAGAATTGAATTTTTTTGCTTGCTTATGCAGATTTCCATGTCAAAAATGTGACACTCGTCACCAATAAGGGTCCCTCCCATTCTCCAAAGAGACTCCCAGAATCTTGGCAAGTCTTGTTGTCTGTCGGTCAACGAGACCACTGGCTAACCTGAACATCAATTCTCTACCTCACTCCCTGCTGATGCACAACCTTCTTAGTAAGAAGTTCTTAGATAGCCGACTTTCTGCCATAGAGTTTGAATTCAAGGGGTGCTGGTGATGCGTTAATGCATCCAAGGGCTTTGCTGCCCATGGTAATGAGCCCACAAATAGCCTCGATGCATGATTCTTGGCTATTGCAACCTAACATGGACAGTGCAGGGCTTGTGCCTGCAGTGCAAAACTAACAACTCTTCCAGCAGGTCGTTTAGTCTAGTGGTTGCAAACATATCTTGTTGATATAATTGGCTCCGTAGCCTAGAGCCAAACTTCTATGTAGGTGATAAAAGCACATTACTTGGACCCACAGGCTCTGAAGGCTCTAGGGCAACCATGCATGCAGGGGAGAATGTGGCAGGCTGGGCTGGATGAACCCAAACAGGCTCCAACAATCCCCTTACCCAAAAAAGAGTCAGAATAAAATGAGTAAATACTGGACGCGAACACAGAGTGTACATCTATCTGGCTGTTTTTTTCTCATCTCATCCTGATGGTTGACTTTATCAGCCCTGGGCCAGCAAAGGCACAGGTTGCATGTTAAGGTAATGCGGTCAGTGTGTTTGGTATCTGTCTGCCTCATCACGCAGGGACTCAGCCGTCGCTCTTGGCTTGGCAATGAAACTGCCAGCGTTGCAGACCGCATAGCCATCCAAGCTCAGAAGTCTTTTGAGAAAGGGCCATCAGGCAAACAGGATGTTCCAATGAAAGGGAAGCCCCCTGAATCGAGCACGGGCATTGGTATGAGCCCTGCTCCTGCCAAGGTTATAAAGGGAATTGTAGGCCGCATTTTTGGTTGAGATACCTTAAGCCATAAGAACTGCTGTGGTACTGAAATAAAGCCATCCTCAAGCCCCAAAATTTGCTGATCGGTTGTATTGGCAACATTAGGAACTGAACGCCAGCGCCAGCGCGAGTATTCATTGGATATTGCTTTCTTTTCCTCCTACCTGGCCTGCCTCTAGGTGCCTTTGCATGCATTGGTGCGTGTGCTTAATGTCTTTCTTTGAGCGGAGGATTTTGAACCCAAACCATGGGGTCTTCCTCATTACTGGAGGTAGCTTGATTTCTTGCATAAGCATGTATTTTTCCAGCACTGATCTGGCCCGTGTGCAAGTTATTTGCTTGGGGCTCAATTTCAAACTGATCCGTGGAAGTGTTTGGCAGTTGTGAGGGGGACATTTCTCTAAAAGAAACCACATGCAAGCCCTGTGGTTGCATGCTGAGGCTAAAGAGTGATAGTGTACAAAAGGCTAGCTTATGCATACTCCTCACTCTGTCCCTAGACACCTCTTTGTCTTCCTCGGCTCTAAGGAAGATTATTTGGGCTATGTTGCTGAAGCCATGACTTCTGCTCCAAAATGGCTTCTCACGCTGATCTGCATTGCTGTCATTCCGCTATGGCGCTCCCAATAACACTTGTTTACTTCTTGATTTGCCTGCCGCTTAAGACTTGCAATGTTTTTGTCTCAAACGCATCACTGCCCATTGACAGATAAACTTGGCAAGATACAGTTCGTGATTTGAGCTGCTTTCTTAGATCAAGTTGAACTGTGCAAATGAAGATTGTATTGCTGCTTTGCCTGTTGCATACAAACGAGGAAGACGGCTCTTTGTGTTTTGTCTCTGCTTGACGTTTGTATCGCATTTAAGGCAGGGAGCAAACCTTTGGCAATTAGCTTACTTCATTGTCAAGCATTATGCTTGCTTGCAAATGGTCTTGCCATTGCATCTCATGAGGCTGCTGCTGATTCTTGTGAACAGATCTTAGTCTGATGGCTTCAATGATTGCTCTAATTGTGGCACGCGTGCACAAATTCCAAACACGGTACTGCAAAAAATTTGAAGTTGCTGAGGGATTTTCTGAGGACTGTCTTTTGCTTGCAATTGATACATGGTTTGGAAAATTCTATGAAATGAAATGAAAACCTGCATGGGCAGAAAATACTCTTCCTGCATCAATTTAGGAAGAGGGCCACCTAGGGCCAAGGCACCATGTAGCCCCTCCACCAGCGTGAATTAAGGAAGAGATTTGCATCTGGTGCAAGCACCACCATGGCAATGACTGGCATCCCCACCACTAGGAAACTTGGAAGAGGCTTGTCATCACTTGAGTATCAGTTTAGTGAGTGTTGGGCTGCTTCATCTTGTACTCCTGGCATTGACGATAAAAGACAACATACGTTCTTCTTTCAGAATACAAGTTAAAAGCACTAAACAAGCAAAATTATGCTTCGAAAGCTTCATAGCAAGCTTGGTTGTAGCTTATCATCAAAGTTTAGGTTACAAGGGGTTACAAGAAAAGGCTTTCAGTCAAGAAGTGCGACTACCAGCCTGCTCATAAAAAGCTATATGTGCATGAAGGAAAAAATGGAGCTTATTGTTGCTCTGCTCAGATTCCCCTTTTCCTTAATTGATGTGAGGAGCTTTTTGCTGCTTGCGTAGTTTTTCTTTCTTTTTTTCTTTTTCTTTTTTATTTCTTTCTCTGCTCAGATGTCCAGTAATCCAAGTGCCTCTCCCTGAGGTCCACAACAAAATAACCAAGATCAATGGGCTCACATTTCAGCAGCCTTTCTTTGAAAAAGTAGGTTTGTGTGAGACCGTTCCGAATGGTCATATATTATGTTATGTATATGAGTCATAGCAGACAGTATGTTGGATGACCAGCAATCACCGCACCGTGAGCTCAGGTGCATGTCAGCTTGTAAGATCTTTTTTGTAGTGGAGCTATTGCTTTCGAGTTAGAGCATTGTACAGCCGCACTGCTGCCCGGAAACAGTTGGATTGAAGAGGCTCTAGACCACACTCGCGCATATTGCACCATGAGGGATTGTGTCCTTGACCATTTAAATGCTACTGAGCACCGTGAGCAGCCATTTTTGTAAAGGATTTCTTTGCCCAGTATTAAGAATGGGGTGGCCCAAACCTGGCTTGCATACATACCAGCAGGAATTGCATACGTTTTAAGGAGCCACATGTTGACTCTCGGCGTGACAAAACCAATCAACCTAACGACCAGGCTAGTGGTTACCCCTAAGTTTTATGCATCTTCCTACTCCATCTTCTTTCAGGAGCATGTACTTCTGACTGTCCGAGTGCAGACTTGGCAGAATTGCGCATCAAGCACTGTTTCTTCTTCCGCACCCTCATTAGTAGCTCAAGCAGGCTTAGAGACTTTGTCATCCTTGCGCAGGGGCCATAGTATGGCCGCCATACTTATCTTCTCTGTATCGTTCCAATTTTTACATATGTCCCGAAGGACAGAGAGACTTTGTTAGAGACTTTGATGCCATGCAAACCATGCCCTGATGCCATGCAAACCATGCTAAACAGGCTTGTGGTCTATGCACGCTCCAAACACCTGACCATCAACACTGCAAAATCAGAGGTGGTCCACTTCAACTCAAAGCGCGGTGCTCAGGTGCCCACT
>LFCJ01003162.1_pt1 | contig 12019 bp, 15 predicted proteins | sample 643141 | NCBI WGS metagenome assembly LFCJ01 (sample SAMN03766243, study PRJNA286221) | soda lake metagenome | biome: soda lake; feature: Kulunda steppe; material: water; isolation source: sample B1-Br-g2 brine of Lake Bitter-1 | place: Russia: Kulunda steppe | collected 2010-07 | reverse complement strand
TGTAAAACCGAATGGCAGCTCTAAACCAATAGAATTGCAGGGGTTCATGTGCACATTCACGTAAAACAGCCCAGTTAGGCGCAGACCGCTTCACACCGAGGGTGCCCTTTAAGAAATTCAAATGCAAAGAAAAGATTTTTAAGAAAGCCTTTAAGAAAACATTTGCATGCAAGGACAGAAAAAAGAGCGTGTTCTTCATCTTGAATTGCCTACAATCCACACTTATCACAGATATCATCACGATCATCATGATCATGATCAACATGATGTTCCCAGCCTCTTGTCTCGACACGCAGCGCATGGGAATGCCATTACAGTGTAACCTGAAATGTGCCACGTTCGGCTGTGTTTAGGTTAGGTTAGGTTTGGTTACATAGCTGTATCCGCCGAGCGAGGGCAGCTTAGCTGAAGCCTAAAAGGCCTGTAACCCTAAACCAAAACTAAAGCACTCAAATCAGGAGAAAGGTAGTGCCACGTTCCGCTGTGTTTGCCTGCCCAAGTCCAGATGCAAATACCTAGGTACAGAAAAAGGCGGTCCATCAACAGTCACCGACCTAAGAGGCAAAGCAACCCAGTTATGACATTTTGCAGCCTTGTCCATCTGATCTTCATTGCCTAGTTGGTTTGAATGCCGCATTGGCTCCAGATACTCCTCAACCTCTACCTCACATCAACAACAAATTCTGACTGTGGGATCGTTTGTAATGTCCTCAAGTGATGTTGGAAATCACCGCTTCTTTCCAGGCCATGTAAAGCATCAAAGAAGTCAGCACTCAAGCACTCCTTGTTGACAGTGCTCATCGCAATATCAGCCTTGAGGACTTTGGCAAGAGTGCCACTGTTACTACATAGCAGAGCATTATAAAATCTCACAGCCGCTCGGTACCAATAGAATTGCAAGGGCTTTTGGCCACACTCACGCAACACCGTGCTGCTGTGACAGACCAGTTGGGAGTAGTGTGCTTCACACCTAAGATACCTTTAAGCAAGCACATGCGAACTCTTTGCACAGGGCAGTCCATCTGAGCTCCTTGCTTCATGTACCTAGTGCCCCCATGTTTGACTTGCATACTTACTTGCTGGAAGAGCATATCCTTTAGCCAACCATAGCATGCTGTGTGGCCTATCTGTTAACCGGTGCTCCGATGCAAACTGCCTGATTCTACGACAAACAGCCATCAAAGGCGTAAGCATATGCTCAGCTGCAGCAGCCATGTTGTGTGTCTTGGTGAAGATCATGCCCAGGTATTTAGAATAATCTTTGTTGGTAAGCTGCGTCCCTCCTAGCGTGAGCACAGGTACCCTTGTGCGAGAGCGCGCACGCGAGAGAGAGAGAGAGAGAGAGAGAGAGAGAGAGAGAGAGAGAGAGTGTGTTTGTGTGTATTTTGTGCCCTTGCATTGCAGCATGGAGCCTTTTAAGGCTTAAATTTAAAAAAGCTACTACCAGTGCTGGTGGAGGAGACTCACGGCTCTTTGGGCCAATGTGTTTCCTTTTCCTTAATTGATGTGGAGAGTGGTTTCACTGCCTACGTTACTTTAAAGAGAAAAGAGAAAAAGAGAAAAACTACGCAAGCAGCAAAAAGCTCATCACATCAATTAAGGAAAAGGGGCCACTTGGGAAGAAAAGCCCCTTCACCAGAAAGAAGAAAGAAGTCAGTGAGGATCAGGAGGGTTGCGGGCAGACAAGCCAGCAGACCTCTCCTGATTGGTTTGAAGGTGAGGAGAATGCTCAAGAGAACGTCTGGTCCGAACAAGCTTATGAGCATAGTGCACAGAATGAGCATGGAGCTTGAAAGCAAGTTTCTTGACTCTTTGTAAATCAAGGCCGAGACTCTTCAGAGGAACCAAAGTGTGAGGAATGTATATAAAGCTAGAGTGTATGTGAGGAATGTAAATATTTACACTAAATAACACCAGATTGTGTTCATGAAACTTCATGCTTATTCGGTTCATGCTCTTACTCTTGAACTTAACCTCTCATTGCCAACTTGACAACCTTGATGGTTTGACCATCAGGATTGTGGGACTGCAAGTCACCCTCCTGATTTCCATTGACTTATTTTGTTTCTATTTTGCTGGTGGAGGAGGCATACAAAGGGTTTGCATGGGGATTACAAGTTAATGAGAGGGCATGCAATTCCTAGGCCCTGAAAACCATTTCCCTTGCTTGATGTAGAGAGTTTTTCACTGCCTACAGAAATTTCTTTTCGTTTTGTGACATTGAGCAAAACAGTTGGAGTTTTTCAGCCGCTCTCTGCTTAAGGCTGCTTTTGGTTAACATCTGGAATGTGGTGAAATAATCACAGTCCAAAGGCAAATAAGAATTGATCATAGTTTAATTCTATTAAATAGAAGTAACTGCAGATAAATAAACTAGCAACAACAACCTGTTAGCAGCAGCAGCATCACCAGCATGAACCATAACCAATTTTGATTAGAATTATGATCAATTTCACATTTGCTCAGTTTATCATTCAGGCAATTTGCACCCAGGAATGATCTTCTCGTGTGGATAATGGCACTGCAGATACATACTCATGGCTGCAGGAGGCCATGCAATTATTCAACGTGCCTTCTGACACTGAAGGTAAGTGTACCATCACCTCAGACCATCTTTCCACGAATTGAGGGATGGGCTGTGCATGTAGATTGCCCAAGGTAGCACATTTTGTAGAAGACCTGCAGTTTTGAAACACGTGATGATCAACACCGTCTTTGCATTTTTCAAGAAACCATTTGAGAAGGTGGCATCACGTTTAGACCATAACCTGGAACAAACAAGGATACGCGGTTCATGTGCCACCCCCCCCCCTTCAAACCCCTGGCACACATACACATGTACACTGCTCATGACGCATGAAATAGCTCCACTTTCAGAGAAAAGGACCCCTAAAGAAAGCAAACATTACGTCACAGTCTGTGCCACCTGGCCAAATTGCACCCACACAAACGACACCTAGGCAAGCTGTCACCCAAACTTACCTTCTCAAACAGCTCGTTGAAGGTGGCTTTCCTGTTGGGGGCGGTTGCAAGATCCATCATGATCTGGCGCGTGTCTGGGCTTCTGACCAAGTGCCCGTCTGTCAGCACTGTGAAAGGGGCTGGTCTGAAGTTGAATCGGCCAGGCCCTTCAACAGTAGCAATTGTCTCCTGCAGCAATTGGTGTGAGCAAATAACTCATGACTAGCAGCGGCAGCTTTGTGCGGTGTTCGGTATGGCGGAGGTGAACATATGCATGTGTCATCTGGTAGGGGCATCTGCAGTCTGCTTCTTGTTGGAGAAGTCAGGTGAGTTTGATTTATGGGAGCTGTACCAGAGCCTCCGCATTTACACGGTAAGCAAGAAGGAGATGATAGATGCAGCTTTTAGCACACTGTGCAGGCAATGCTGCAGGCGCTGCCAGGTACATCAATGGATGAGGAAGGAGCATTGCAGCTTATACCTGTTAGTCCTGTTTGTATGCCTTGATTTACCGCTGCGCGTGAGCCAAGCCACATGCCCCATTCCACAATGCAGCAAGATCAAAGCAAAAACAGCCAAGCTCCTTCAAAAGGAGTAGGAATGGTGGGACGCAGGAGGTTGACGCACCTCAAACCAAGCCAAGTCAAACTTGTCAGGAGTGTGGTCAAATGCCGCGCCTTCAAGCCCCATTGCCACGGTGTGGCCAGCAGCATTCAGGATGACCATCTCCACGGCATTGAAGCCCATCATGTCAAAGTTGTGGAACTGCGCTTGGCAGGCAGGTAGGGTACTGACCAGATCAATGGCCATAAGCTCAGATGATTTGAGCTGCATGCGGGTAGGAGTACATTGCCCCAAGCGGCAAGCCTGCTGTGTGTCTACTTTTGTCAAGAGACAGGCTTCTTTTGGACAAGTTTGCATGCGTTTCTACAAGGCAACAGCTCATCAAGTCGGAGCCACAGTCCTGCAAGTGGGTTGGCATGCATTGCAAGCATGCACTATGCGCCTGCTGAAGTGAGCCCCGGTCTGTCTCAGTCTGAGATAAGGTTTGAGGTTTCAAGGCTGTCTGAGATGAATTATCAGGTGGCGGCCAATTTTGGACAGGCAAGGGGGTTGATATTGCGCGCTGCCGTGCACAAGCAGGGATGATCAGCAGCCAGCCTTCTTGCAGCTGGCTCTTGGGGATGATCTGGCCCTCTCCCTGAATCAACAGATGCCAGAAGAGGACCAGATTATTCCCAAGCATCAGAAGTAAACTTGCCAAAAAAAGTTACAGGCGCAAGAGGGCTCGAGCCTTGTGCAGGCGCACCATTGTCGGGGCATCGTCCAGAGCGCTAGGCAAGACGGTCAGGTCATCAGCTGCTTCCGCGTCCTTGCGGCCCGGGCTGAACATGAGGCCAGGGTAGCCGCACGCGTGCAAGGCAAGGGCACCTGCGACCGTGTGCCCACACCGCCCACGCTCCCAAAATGTCCAAATGCCACAGCAGTGCAACACAAGTATAACCCGTGCCACAGTTGTGCAACACAAGAGTATGACCCATACACTACGCACCGACCCATGAGCCACGCACAGAACAGCATTGCAACTCAATAGTATGACCCACATGTCACAGCAGTGCCACACAAGAGTATGACCCACATGTCACAGCAGTGCCACACAAGAGTATGACCCATATGTCACAGCAGTGCAACACAAGAGTATGACCTGTGCCACAGTAGTGCAACACGTAAAAAGCATGGCCCATATGCCGTGCACAGACCCACATGCCACACACAGACCCATACACCACGCACAGCCCTGCATGATGGCTCGAGCAAGTCACCCTCTGGGCCAGCCAGCTCACCTCCCAGCACCATGATGTCTGCCATGCCGGACGGATCACCATTGCCAAGGCGGCCAAGGTGCTCAACTTCCTCTTCAAGGATCACTTCGTACACGTCGCGCATGATGAGCCCAAGCTCCGTGCCCTGGTTCTTGGGGTGGTCCAGCTCATACCTGAGGCTTCCGTTCATGCCACCCTTGCCGGTCCTCCTGCACGGTACGAGGGGCATGTGCATCCTTTGCCGCCAGGCCTGTTGGCACTAGGTATATTTCCATCCTTCATGGACCCTCCCATCAATGGCCAATCACTTGCAACTCGCCATGATCCCGCTCATTCGTATGACACACAGTCAAAATCACTCGGCCAGCACTCACTTGTCAAAAGAGCCTGCATCGTGGAACACTGCTCGCCAGGCCTTGCGTGCCAAAAAGCCGCAACGCACCTGCAACATGTAGGGTGCATGTATACATCAACAAGCAATGTAATTCGCTTGGCTGGCTCGATCAGTGCAACTCAGATCATGTGCGCCTCCTGTACTCTACTTAGCTGGATTAGTCAGGGAAAGCCAGACATTAACGCCTCTATAAAAAGGATCAGTCCCTAATACGGCTGAAGGGTGCAGATCTCGCCTCAAGCTTCACTGACCTCTCTGAAGGCAAAGCAAATGCGCGCCGGGTCTGTGTTGCTGCTTGCAAATTCCTCAGGAATGCAGGCACAGTTGTCTCTCAGGTTGTTTGGGCAAACGTAGTGTGTATCCCTTGCAAAAACTTCATTCCAAAGCTGCACAAGGCAGGGCGTGGACAGCAGCAAGGCAGGGGGGCTGTGAGCAGACCTGCATGGTGCAGCTGGTGGGGTGTGTTATTACATATTTGCAACCATAGTAAACATAATCTGTGCCACATCATGCAAGCGCTATTTTATGTGGTGCTAGGCCGCGCAGAAACGTACGCAAAGGAATGGGGCAGGCTCCCAGATTGGGAGCAACATCGAGGCATGCACACACCTTGTCCTGGATACGACCCCACACACCCATGGGATCTGATCCTGGGACAACAAAGTTGGGTGCACGAAGAGGAGGCTGGAATGAGAGAGGGAGGGAAGGAGTCGCATCTTGCGAAAGGGCACACAGGCAGAAAGCAAGCCCACAGAGCAATTTGACCGCGGCCTTCATCGCTGTTGCGTTCTTGAAGTAAATATGTATTTCACTTTATATGCATGTTCGTCGCTCATGAAAAAAGTGACCACGCCTCGATTTTACGAACATCGGACCATGCCTCGATTTGACGAACCACCCTTCAGGGGGAGCCCCTGATATGCTTTACTAAGGCTTTGATCACACAATAAAAATTTACACTTTTTTATCACTCAGAAGTGAAAAAAATATGCAGCCACACATGATTTTTTCACTCTGAGCGAACACTAAATGTTTTTCTAATATTTTTGTCTCCGACTAAATATTTTTACTAAAAATTTATTTTTTTTACTAAAAATTTTTTAAAACACACTCTCCCGTTTATAAGCTCCCAAAGTGCAAAAGGATCCAAAAAGCTCTTTGCGACAGGTCCTCAAGCCGCAATGAGGCAGCATCACAGCACAGACTGCGCTGTACATAAGGAGCCTGCAATGCTGCAGACGCCCTTGCTTAAGCACTCGGCTCATACTATGAGCCTACCTTGCAGGCCTACTAGGCCTGCGAGGTCTTGCATGACAGTCAATCGACCCTGAGCCATCAGGGAAGAGTGCCAGGACAGAATGCCGGAGAGTTTGCAGTGTGTGGTTACTGCGGCCGGCGCACACTTGAAAACTCATCTTTTCCCCCTGTGCACGTGGCCATGGTGCATCCGTCCTTGCCTTCATTTGAGAGTACGTCCTCACGCATGCAAGGAACGCCTTTGTTGTGCGCAAGTGCTCCTCAAATTGACAGTCTTAAGGCCCAGGAAATGTTAGTGATGGCTATCTATCTCATTTTCTATTTGCCTGACATTTTTCACCACATTTGGCACCCTGCAATTGTAAGCCTGGCAAATACATACATTAGACATCATCTCGGTGCACTGTAGGCCTGGAGAATCATCACAAGCTAGTGCTGTAGCTGCATAAATCACGTGTGTTAACCTTGCCTCCCCAGACATCCTCCCGAGGTAATTGTTCTTTTCGACATACAAAACAAGGGCTTTCTAGGGGGTTTCTAGGGGTCTTGCACGATTGGGACCCTCCCTGGGGGCCTCCTGAGACCACCCCCCATTTCCGCCCAAAAGGATAAGTGCACTTTGGGGAATTGAATTAAAAAGCGAAAACTTTAGGGGTTGGAAAATTTTTCGTGTGTGACCGTTTTTTCACCTATTTCAAGGGTCAAGTTAAAAAAAGTGGAAAGTGTGTGTGACCGTGGCCTTAATGTTCATTTATACAATAGTAGTAATGATCATTTATACAAAAGTAGTTGATTTGGGCCTACATGCTCCTATGCCTGGGCTGGCCTGCACGCATTTCCTTGAGCCTGTCCCTCACAGCAGCCTCACACGCGCTTTCTCCTTGATATGTTGGCTAAAATGTATCTATCAGACCTACAAGATAAAAGCCTCACACAAATGAGCGGCTATGCTGAAATAGAACAAGGTCAGCAGGCTGCTACTTTTGAAAAGGCTGGCTTGCAGTTGCGCATAATGTGTACATACGTAACAGAGAAATCTGTTTGGTTGAGAACATATTGTTTGACAACAACAAGAGACTTAGGCAGAAAACTTAATTGCGTTGTGGAAAACAGCAGGGAAAATAGTGACTGCAATCACAATGCAATTGCAACAGTGCTTATCAGTACTTATCAGTATCACCTGGCTTGTAAGCTAGCTTGGGTAAAGCACATGCTATGCTTTTAAAGAATCTTTGTTACATAAAAACCTAATTCCTAATCTCCAGAATTCAAATCACAAAAAACATGATATGGTATTATCTCCCTTAGGCAAAAGCCTCGTGTACCACAAAGATGGATTGTACGCCCTAGATATCAAAACAAATTCCACCTTGCTTTTCCGGAGCAAAGTTCCTCTTTAGTTCAGCTTATGCAGGATGTTCAACTGTGTAAGATAGATAGGCATACCCAGAGTATTGAAAATGCATTCAGTGCGAGGGAAAGTTGAGTAAAAGCACCAATGTGCACACGTGGATGTCATGGCAAACTTCCTATGTCTTGTGCCATTCTGCAAAAGGAGACTTCGCCTCAGCTTCAATGGCTGTCCATCTCATGCCCGCAAAGAATGCATGTGCGAGTCATATGCCGCCAATCTCTCCACTGGCTTCTCTGCAAAAGAAGGAGCACAGCAGACCAGTTCTTGTATACAAGATGGGTTGGCAGTAACAGCCAAGCAGCAGGTCAGTCCAAAACACTTTTCTCTGAGACATGCAATTTGTGGTGCAAGCGTTGAGCGGAATTGCATTATCCTGGCTGCTTGGAGACAAGGTAGGCACAGCAGGCCTGCTGCCCCTGCGTTTTCTCGTGGGCCATCCACCATAACACCGCTCCCAACACACCGCTGGGTGATCTCTTGCCAAGAGTCTTGGGCATGCTCCGCCGGTGGCCCTTCAGTATGTATCTCAAGCAGGGTTTGCTGCTGCTGGGCGCTTAGGAGGCTTGAGGGCTGCAGCTTCAAAGGTGCTGTGTCAGCACATGGCTTTGCCCAAGATTTGATTGCTTAAGTGGCAATCAATGCCAATGGCAGCAAGCGCACAAGGAGCATGGCTGCAGCTGCTCTGCAAGCCAAAGCAGGCAGGCATGCAAGACACTGGCATCCAGACGCAGGTGAAGTGGGCAAAAGGTCACTAACTTCAGTGTGACGGGCATCCAACGGGGATCATTCCAGGCAACGGGCCCAGAATTGTGCTCTGCAGCTACCTCTTGGCTACACATCTTCCCCCACATGTGCAAGAGGTTCATGCAAGCCATGCGTTCATACACGTCGCCCACCGCACGTGCAAAAGGTTCATGAGACCCAACACATGTAGAATGTGAGAGGAGTGCAGAGGTACTAGTGTGAGTGCCATGTTTGCAGCATGAAACCTGAGTTGCACTTGTAATGCTTGCAAGGTGGCAGTTTGAGCTGCACATATTTGGAGATGCTTGCTGTAACAACAAGACATGTGTGCCAGCCAGCCTTAGAAGACACACCCTGCAAGCCCATGGCTTCGTAGCACAAGTGGAGCCTTGGGCGCAGTGATGTACTCATGCAGCAGCAGGACTGGCAGAGGTTGCCTTGTCAGAGATGCCTGCCTCTCAATGTGCTCACTGGCGGCTGCAGTGATCTGGGACGGCAGCATGGCTGCTTGAGAGAGACGAACAAGCACACTTGTGCACAACACAAGGCAGCATTCTTTTGCACAGGCTGCGTGCGGGCGCGCGCGCGTGATGTTTGCATGAGTGTTTGTCTTGTAGGCAAGCGGGGCCAAACCATGGCCTGTTGAAAAGCAAAAGGCTCAGATTTTGAGCAGTAAGGAGCTGATACTGGGAGCAGAATGTGGTTGAATCAGAAAAAAAGACATAGCTGTTAGGAATCCCCTTGTGGCATGCATAGAAGGGAGAGTCACGCATCTGGGCAAGCCCCAAACAGTCCTCCACTAGGATCAGCCACCTGTTGTCGGCTCAATGTCCAGGAAGGAGTCAAGGCTCCCGTTCGATGGGCATGCTGGCAAGCCTGTAACTCCTTGGCGCGCAGGCCGGGGTCTGCTGTGCCACAGAAGTATGGGTCAGAAATGAGTATGGGAGGCCCCCAGGCCTGCAGCACAGCCAAGTGGTACGAATGCAAGACAGCATGTATGAGGAGAATGTTCCAAAAAAACCAAACATAGTGTCAAATTCTTTTTTTCTTTGTATCATGGCATTTACCAAGTTTTGCCCAGTGAAGCTGCCCCTGCACAGCGAAGCAGAGGTTTTCTCTGGTGTAATTCTGCCGTGGTGCTCTGCCATGAGGAATTGTGAGCCCACCTGAGTGGAGTTTCCAGTGGGACCTACAATCATTGGGCCTGAAGTCCAAGTTGAACAAATATGGTTCTATTTAGGATACGGCATATTTAATACATCATGGAAGCAGCACGCACAAGCGGCATTGGCTGTGTTACAGAATAGCAATGACAAAGCGCATGCACCTGTGATGTTGCTCAGACCATCTACAGTCTGACTTTTGCAAGGGTCAATCTCAAGTTGGGCGGGATCCTGGATGTATTGAGCACACAAATTTGACTAAGGGTAGAGATTATCCTGAGAGATAAGAGCACAGACTGATGAAGCAAAGCAGACTCTGCTCAACACATCATTGCACCTCTGCAGTAACCATTGCTGCCTGGACTTGCAAGGCAAGATTGCCAAGCACGCTATGCATCAACAATGCCAAACTCTCGCAATTTGTAAGCGAAAAAGCTTGAGGCCTTACAGCCTTTGCTTGCCATTGCAGATGAGCGAGTACGTCCGAAAGGGTTCTGGAACCTACACTCTGACTCGGTCTTCAGCCTTTAATTGCGCACAGGGATGCAGAAAGACCTTGATCTCATTTTGCATGACTGCATCAGTTGCAAGTTGTTTGTAGGCAAGAGTGAACTTTAAAAGATTATCCAAGCTCATTTCCTCATCTGCATGACATGCCTCTGGCAGGTACAGGCCGCAGCACTGCAGTGTTGTGCACATGCTTGCCACTCTACGTCTGTAGCTCTATCCAAGATGACTCACTCCTGCGGGGAACTGGAGTCCATCTGAGCCATGCACAACTTCTTTGCACTGTTCACCTCCAGGCCAAGCTGTCACTGCATGCACACCCTTGTCCAAATGCACCTGTAGCAGAGAAAAGGCCGGCCACTTGGTATGGACCTCAAAGAGCCACTCATCGCGAACACAAACGGCTTAAAAATGGGGAGTAACAGACATGAAAAAATGATGGGTAAGGCTTATGCACAGAGGATGTGTGGACCCAGATCATGAGCTTGTGAGCCGGGCGCTGCTTGGCACCTTCATACCTGTCAGTCTGCCTCTTTGTCACGTAATTGCAACCCCCCAGCAATCTCAAGTTTACTTGCCTCAGCAGCCTTTGCGTACAGCTCCGAGCTGAGTCTGAGCTTGAGTCAACCTACCTTGCAAATCTGAGCATACATTGCCAGAGATGCGGTTGAATCCCACCGCGCATGTGAACATGGTTTCATAACATACATTCATATTCGTATCCAAGCGCTTGCAGTGGTAGGGATTGTGTGGTGCCTCGGCCCTGGGTGGCCTCTTTTCCTAAGTTGATGGGAGGATTTTTGTTGCCTATGTCCTTTTTTATTTCTTAGCCAGTGGGCCTGCAGCATTGCTCAAAGAAACAGCTGCACTGTTTTGTCACAAGTATCAGCAGAACTCCGAGTGAGTCACATCCCAAGTTTATTTTGGCTCTGTGGCGCCCGGGCCGGTGTTGTGCAGAGCTGGGGGGAAGCTCAAGGCTTGTTGGTGGGTCATATTTTGCATGAAGGATACGACTCGTCTCCGACACAGTCGGACTGTGAAGGGCACATGCCTTCAAGTTGGGCAGGATGCGTGAGAGCATGCAAAGGAGCGGATCCTTGCAAGCGCACAGCAGCAAACGGGGCAAAACATTTGTGGTGTGGGCTGATGTGATCAAAGGTTTTTTTCCTCACCCCTTGAGCCTCTGATGTGGCTTTGCAACCATACAGCAACACACTGCTTCAAAATTGAACAGAGTGCTTAGACACATGGCTTTACAGCAGGACAGAGCACTTGACACATGGCTTCATAGCTGTACAGACAGAGCGTTTGGGCCATTAACTTCACAGCCGGACAGAGCACTTGACACGCGGCTTCATAGCTGCATAAAGCGTTTGCGCCATGAACTTCACAGCCGGATAAGGCACGTACTTCAGCAATTAGGCACAAGTGATTGACATCTCAGTCGAAGGAGAGTATCAGAGCCCACAGCGGTGCTGCGCTCACTCTACGTCGGAAATGTTTGGGCTGTTGAAACAACCATGGTTGATTCAACCAGGTCCAGCTGAAAACCTGGTTGATTCAACTATCAACCAGGAATCAACCAGAAAATGATTGAAACAACCATGAAACAACTGGGTAGTTGAAACAACAAGGAATCAACTGGGCATTGTTTGTTTGTTACAAGACGCGAGCGGACACAGCAATGTCCTTAAGGCAGGCAAGGCAGAAGAGCTGAAAAACGCTAGGAAAAGGAGAACTGCCAGAAAAGCCAACT
>LFCJ01003160.1_pt1 | contig 12021 bp, 17 predicted proteins | sample 643141 | NCBI WGS metagenome assembly LFCJ01 (sample SAMN03766243, study PRJNA286221) | soda lake metagenome | biome: soda lake; feature: Kulunda steppe; material: water; isolation source: sample B1-Br-g2 brine of Lake Bitter-1 | place: Russia: Kulunda steppe | collected 2010-07 | reverse complement strand
GTGTGTGTGTGTGTGTGTGTGTGTGTGTGTGTGTGTGTGTGTGTGTGTGTGTGCGTGCGCCTGGGTTTTGTGCACCAGCAGGTGCGCAGCAGCAGGCGGTGCCCAAGGGACTCAGCCGGAAAAATGATCTAGTGGTGTGGCTGCGGCTGAAGCCCCTGCAGCGCGCTGTGTACCAGGCGTTCCTGCACTCTGAAGCGGTGCGTTTGGCTTGGCAGTGGCTCCCTGCTTGCCAAAGACGGTGTCGTTCTGCTTGACAAAGCGTTTGGGAACTGATCTCCAAAGCGGTGCGCTTTGTGGGAAGGGGGCACGCAAGCGGGACCTGGCTGTCGTTGCCCTGCAGTTCGAGTGGCGCTGCTGTGCTTGTGATGGTGAAAGGTGTGCAAATACAGCCTCTGCAGTCTATGTTTCTCAGTCACATCCAAAAGGCAGCATAGATTAGTTTGATTGGACCAATTGGTGTGATTGGTCACAGCATAGATTGGCTGACACCTGGTCACCCCCACGTGCAGCACGGCCGTGGTCCACAATCATTATGTGCATGGGCTTCAAGTGAGAGCACGGCTCCTCAAACTCAGGCCACCCTGGGGAGCGGCAGCCCAAGCGGGCTTGGCTGAGCTACAGCTTTTCACGGCTGGAGTGGTGAGCGAGGCATGCGCAGGTGCGTCGTGCACTGAATGAGACAGACTCGCCCCTGGCGGCGCTGACTGTGCTGAAGAAGACGTGCGACCACCCTGCGCTGCTGAGTGAAGGCGCCGCAGAGTCTGTGCTGATGGGGGGCAGCAGGTGAGTGGGGCAGTCTGTGCTGATGGGGAGGGGGGTGCTGATGGGGGGCAGCAGGTGAGGGGCGCCTGGCTGGGCCTGGTAAGTGGGAGGCCGCTGCGCAAGGCTCACAGAGGCAGTGCAGCAGCAGGAGCAGGGGCCTGCGGCCTTGGGAAAAGCACGACAGTGCAGCGCACGGCTGTATGGCCCACGGCACAGCACAGTATGGGCAACTGTGTGAGAAACATGGCAGCGCGGCCCATGGCTGAGCATGGCAACTGTGTGAGGAGCACATGGCCCGGGGTCGGTGTACTGTGGGGTGCACCTCCACTTTTGTGGAGTGGTATAACACTAGGAGGCCATGTGGAGGGAGAGGACACAAGGATTTCGGTCAGCGCCGTGCATGGCCACCTGCACGCGCCTCCTGGTCAGGGCCACCAGGCCCAGGGGCCTTGCCCTGCCTCAGTGAAATTTGCACCACAAAAGAGCGCTCATCTGAGCTTGCCTTGATCTCGCGCCCATGCCACGCAAGGACGCGTTCTTCCCCCACCAAGAAAACCGGGACTCTCTTACCACCTAAACCATCTGTGCAGAGCGTGCTACGTGCATCAGCCAGCGGCCTTTGCTCGCGATCCTGCTCCGCGTGGGGTATCTGCTCGGAGGGGCACATGTCTGTTTGTCTTTCTGTTTGCAGGGGTGTGCTTGCTGTGTGGCAGTGTGTGGTGCCGCACAGCGCGTGCCTCAAAAAAGCACCGCACGGCTCAGGAGCATGTCGTGCACGCTCACGGCTCAGGGTGTGGCACACACCCCAGAAGCACTGCACATGTGGCTCAGAAGTATGGCACAAGCTCATGGCTCAGGGTGCGGCACACACCCCAGAAGCACTACATAGACGTGGCTCAGAAATGTGGTGGGCACTCACTTTTTGGATGCTACATGGTCAGGTGGGCCCGAGGCAAGGACCAGGGCGAGGAGGATAGCAGCGACGGCAGCGAGGACGGCTGCAGCAGCAGCAGTTCGAGCGGGGACGATAGCAAGGGGGGGGGGGCTACACAGGCAAGGGCCGGAGGGTGGGTGGCTCTCGGCGCAGGGCTGGTGGCAACAAAGGGCGCACCAAGGCTGTCGCCATTCATGGGTCTGGCGCCCTGCCGGAGGCGCTGCTGTCGCAGTTTGATGGCAGCATCGAGGTGTGCGCGGGTGATGGGCGGGCGGGCTTGCGCGGCTGCTGGGTCAGCCGCACACGCAAGGGCAAGGGCCAGGAGCGTCAGCATTGCACGAGGCACGCCTCTCTGTCCGGTGCCCCTGAACTCTGCGGAGTTGGGCCCATCCAGGGCCTCCCCTTGTTGTCATGAGTGGCAGACAGCCTTCCAGCGCGTATGTATGCGATGTGGTGCAGTGCAGCGATGTGGTGCAGTGCATGCGATGCATGCGATGTGGTGCAGTGCATGCGATGTGGTGCAGTTCATGCGATGTGGGCGTGCCTCCCCTGCAGTCCCCCTCCTGCTGGGTTGGACGATGTGGTGCAGTGCAGCCGCTCCCATCGCTGGCTTGCAGCACGCAACCTCTATTTGCATGTGTGGTACATGCCCTATGTGACGTACCCCCTGGTGAGTGCGTGGCACGCCCCCACCTGGTGCATGTGGCCTCACGCCTGCAGAAGCAGCTGCTGGCTGAGATGGAGTCCAAGGCGGCGGAGGCGTCGTGTAAGAGCCAGTTCGTGCTGATGCTGCTGGAAGAGCTGGCGGACAAGGGCCACCGCACCCTGGTCTTCAGCCAGAGCAGGGTCATGCTGGACATCCTGCAGGTGTGGGTGTGGGTGCGACACACTCGGGGGTTGGGGGGTGCTTGCAGGCATGCATGCCCTGCCAAGGGGGGGCCTCTGCAAGGGCAAGGGCAAGTGCACCCATGTGAGTGAGAGTGCACTCGAGAGAGTAAGAGTGCACTTGTGAGAGTAAGAGTGCACTCGTGAGAGTAAGAGCTGTAGGTCGATGTGTTGGACATACGGCAAGTGAGTGTGGGGAGTTGTTGGTGCTGGTGGGGGCCCTGCAAGTGCGCAAGGTGTGTGCCGCTTCCCTTGTAAACTATTGTGAGGCTGGCTGGCGTGCGGCGGTGCCGTGGGTGTGGGGCAGGTGGCCGCTGCGTGCTCCAGCTGTGTGGGACTTAGGGTCTGGGTGACATCTTGGATATGGGATCCCATGTTACGATCCCATACATTTTACCATCCCATGGGACTTGGGAGGGTCTGGGTGGCACCTTGGATGCTCGTGCGTATGATCACTGCTTGTATGGCTTAGGCAGACAACCAGAGTCAGCCTCTGCATCAAAGTCCAGGTTCAGCCTTGCCATGTATATGTTGCATTGGTCAATGACATCGAAGGTCAGTGTGTAAAATCGAGGTCTAGGTTCAGCCTTGCCATGTATATGTTGGTCAATGACATCGAATGTTAGTGTGTACAAGCAGCAAGTGTGTCATGCCTGGTGCCGGACTTGGTAAGTGGGTGGCTGGGTCTGTCTGCAACATCCCATGCTGAGGTCCACAAGCTGCAACCACATTCAACCCTGAAATCCAGGCTAGTTCCTGTCAGGCTGGGGGCGTTGCTCCTCAACCTGGCATGCAGGCACCCACACACGCCTCATGCGGATGCCTCTGACACCATCCTCTGTCAGTGGCTTATGATGCAGGCTGGCGTGAAGGCGCGGGGCATGGAGCACTGCCGGATAGATGGCAGCATCGGTAAGCTGCCCTGGGACCTGCAAGGAGGGAGGAAGCTGGTGGGCTGAGAGGTGCTGCTGCAGATTTGTGGCGCTTTTAGCCAGCACATGACTCCACTTGGGAGGGGAAGGGGGTGTTCAAGCAGAGACAGAAATTGTCCTTGTACTTTCCAGAGCAAGGAATCTCGCACTTACGCAAATGCTGCTAGAGGGTCTCTGCAGGGAGCAGGGTTTGCTTCAAAGCATGCTTCTCAAGCCCAGACAAGCACCCTCTGCGGCCAAACGCAGCTATGCAGCTGTCCAATGAGCACAGCATGGCAGCCGTGCCATGACTCACACGTAGGCTGCCCCAGGATCCTCCCCGTCCCAGGCTCATGTGCACGTAGTGCTTACACATGTGTGTGTGCACTTTGATGGTATCCGCTGCCCCTCCCCATGGTTGTGCTTGCAGTCAGCGCGGAGGACCGCCAAGCTCAAGTCCGTCGCTTCCAGCACCCTAGCAGCACCATACCCGTGTTCCTGCTCACGTCACAGGCAAGAAGCAGACCTGATCCCACGGGCATGGCAGGTCCCCTGAGTGCCTTGTCATGGCATGAAAACGCAAATGGAGATGTAAGACAGCTTGAGGCAAGCGCTTGCAGCTATTGAATGAATGGGCCGACTCAGCTGCCTGTCTGCTCAATGCTGCAAACAGGGCACCACAGGCCTTCTGAGCTGTGATGGCTGCCCGCAGGACTGTGCCACTTGCCGCCATATGCGGCGATCTGCTGCCCATAGATAGCCGTGACATGGTGGTCTAAAGGTCGTCATGGTCATGCCCAGCCCTTTTGCTGGGCCTCCAGAGCTTTGTCTGGATGGCATGCTCCGCCCTTGCCTTGTGTCTGATGCCCATGTGGTGTCCCCCAGCCTCGACAGCCGCAAGAACCCAAATGCCCGGCCTGCACTGCAGGTTGGCGGCCTGGGCCTGACTCTTACCGCTGCCGATCGTGTCGTCATCGTCGACCCCTCCTGGAATCCAGCAGGTGTGCATGCCGTTTAGGCCCTGCAGCTCACTGAGCATGATGTCTACTCTTTATTCAAGCCAACCACCAGGGATCAGTCACCCTTGTTGTGTAATTGAACGGACTTGCCTGCTCACCTCATTTGATCAGGCTTCATAGCAAGTTTCAGCAGCACGCCCCTTTGCCTGCATCTTATTTCCATGCCAATAGGCGCACAGTTTATGCCAGTGTATTCTACCTTGCCTACACACGATCATGAATGCATGCCTCACTGAGTTAATTTTCCTCAAAAATGTGTGACGCTTCTATGGCTTCCAGTACTTGGCTTGCCGGAAATGTGGCAGTGTTGTTGGCCAAATGATTTGCTCAACTATGATATTTAAAGACTTATACAAGAACAAGCTTGAAAAAAATATTACTGTAGGGTGGCTCGAAGCAAAGGTAAAATCGTCTACCACACTTATGAAGACATGCTATCCCCATATAGCTTGGTGATAGAAGTATGAACTTCCCGTTGATCTGAGCAAATGGCTGGTTTGGGATATGAGGTTCTGGGAGACGTTTTTTGAGGTTACGCATCCTTCCTAAGCACTCACTCCAATGTGTTAAGGAGTGAGGATGGGTACATAAGATCAGGAACCAACGTGGATGAGAAGCAAACGGGACAACAGAGAAGCCGGGGAGTGCAGCAGGCACCCTACATTAGCTCTAGGACTTCATGGGTCCCTGGACATAGGTTTGCGGCGTGCTTGGTCCATGGCAAAGTCTGCTTGCATCAATGTGCCATCTTCATCACCTCCAAAGTTTTTGCCAAGTACCGGCTTTTTTCCTGTGTCATTGCAAGCACACACAGAAATGTGTCATGAGTGTCTAAACTTGAGACTCTTGTCTTTTGAGGGGGGGGGGCGCCTTACCCCCTCCATGCCGCGGCATTGCAAATTGCTTGTACAAGCTTCACAAGGTGGAAACCACAGATTTTGTGTGATGGGATGTTACACTGCAGTGGACAACCAGGCAGTGGACAGGGCCTACCGTATTGGGCAGTCTAGGGATGTCGTGGTGTACCGCCTCATCACCTGTGGCACCGTCGAGGAGAAGATCTACTCAAGACAGGTAGGCATGACTACCCAAGACAGGTAGGCAAGATCTACTCAAGACAGGTAGGCAACATCTACTCAAGACAGGTAGGCAAAAAGCGCAAAAGTGCATAAGCTGTTGCAACCTGGTAGCCAAGGCGTGCACTGGCTTGTCTGTAATACGCTGGCAATTCTTTCCCATTGCATCCATGTAGACAGCCATCAATGGCAGGTGGGTGGAGAGTGCAAGGGTTGAGAGCCTTTCCAGTACACTGGAAGTATGCCTTGCCAGGAACACTACATATGCTGCACATGCGGGGTACTGTGCATAGAAGATTGCATGGCAGGGGTTCACCTCAACGCGTTCAGGCCAATGACACATGGTAGCCGTTGCACCTGCAAACGCAGTATTAGATTTCATCTCTTGCCTGGATGAGGTGAATCATATGGGACAGCTAAGTCTTTGACCTGCTACCCACTCTTATCATGATGGTGTGTGTGCATTGTATTCCACAAAGGCAACCTTGCTTGCTTGCATTCAGATTTCCAAGGGTTGCCTTCATCCTTGCTTTCATCCTTTCATGCGTCCTTGCTTGCATTTAGGTGTTCAAAGGTGGCCTGAGTCGAGCTGGGACTGAGGAGGGTGCGCAATTCAGGTGAGCTGGCGTTTACAAAGTTGGGCCCATGGACAGTCGAGGTGCTGCACCTGCAAAAGGCCTACTTTATCACGCAAGCCCCCTGGCTTGTTTAACATCAGCTTGGACGTGCGGGCTCAGGTGGCGCCGGAATGAGCCCTCCCCAACAAGACAACCACCAGAATAGTGTCTGAGCCCTGCTCTTTCCAGCCTGTACACTGGTGCAAGGTCCACCTGTCAATGATCTGTTCTGCCCATGGGACGGCCGTAGAGACATCATATGGCACACTGCCCATGGGCCAGGCATTGCACAGCATCCCACAGGACAGGCATCATGGCTTGCTGCCCATGGGACAGCTGTTAAAACATCAGGTGGCTCACTTCCAGACCAGCGTCCCACTGTCACGGTACAGGCACCATATGCAGGAGCGTTGAGCAGATATCAGCAGAGCTCCTCTGCTCCTTGCAGCTCCTCACGGCCAACCCACCAAGCATGCAGCCAACATGCCTCCCCCTTGCTGACCTTGCTGCGTGCTTTGTTTATTGTGTGTGTGCACTGAATGTGTCTGGCTGCAGGTACTTCACGCAGCAGCAGCTGCGGGACCTGTTCACAGTGACGCCAGAGGGCTTGGAGCGTAGCAGCACCCAGCAAGAGCTGCACAGGCTACATGCGCATGCACGGGTCACGTCCCCAGACCTGCAGGCACACCTGGAGTTCCTGGAAGGGATTGATGGCTATGCAGGTGGGTTGCAGGGCAGCCGGCATGCACGTGTGTGTGAGTGTGCGTGTGAGCGCACGCACATGAAGCAACGTTGCGTGTGGATCAATGACTCAGGGGATGTGCAGGCGCAAACACCATGTACACCATGGTGCTTGTGGCTGTGCATGTGATTTAGAGCTGGGATGTGGCCAGTAAGGGTGGAGGCTTTTGTGCTTTGCATGGTGGAACGCATGCATTTGCAGCAAAGGGCATCGAGCATCATGCGTGTGTGTCCATGGCTGCTCCACACATGCACAATTGGGCGTGCACATGCATGCCCAAGGACACGCATACACAAGTGGGTGTGCACATGCGTGCCCAAAAACACGCACCTCCATGCGCACGTATATCACACACAGGTATCAGTGACCACGATCTGCTGTTCTCATGCAAGCCCAAGGACCCTTCGCCCTCTGGTGACCCTGGCAGCATTGCAGCCGAGTACATAAGCAGGATGAAGATTGGGCCGGATGGCGAGAGGAAGGGCAGGCCAGGCAGCAGCCGTGGTGGTGAGAAGCTGTGTGTGTACGTGTGAATATGGAGCATGCATGCCGGCAAACACACGCCTCGGCCAGAGAGCAGGCATGCATCCGTGGTACATAAGTATGCCTTGATGGATGCAAGCTGCTGCACTCGGACCTTGCCCTCCAGGTTCTTCTGAGCTACAGGACATGTTTGGGGCTGCCATGAGGGCCAACGCAGCCGCTGCAGCCCCTGCTCCATCCGGTCAGCAGCTGCAGGTATGTGAGAGGCTTTGAGTGCTTTGGTATGTCAGGCGCGTCACGTGCTTGGCGCTGCTCCACGGGTGCCTAGCTCAAGAACCAAGGCTCTGTGGCCAAGCTCAAGGGGTTCAGGGTAGGCGCTTCTGTGCTATATGTGAGTATGACAGGTAAAGATGCAACACGCATATCCAAGCCAGTTGGCGTGGTGCCAGGAGTAAGCAAGGGTACCACTTCAGATGCCCCCTCATTCTTGGGTGCATCTTTCTGGCCCGTCCCCTTGCAACCGGCCAGCCCGCTGCGTAAAAATGCAGCCCAAGCGAGCACATGACACATTAGCTTTATTGCTGCCATGCATCACATGCAGATCAACGCGCAGAGGAGGAAGGTGCAAGACCTGCAAGCCCGCGTGGATTCCTCGCAGCGCACACTGGCCAGCATGAGTGCAATGCTGCCTGATGGAGGGAGCAAGGTGGGTGTGATGCTGCCTAATGGAGGATGCTGTCTCGTGGAGTCATGCGTGCAATGCTGCCCCTGATGGAGGGAGCAAGGTGGGTGTAATGCTGCCTGATGGAGGGTGCTGTCTCGTGGAGTCATGCGTGCGATGCTGCCCCTAATGGAGGGAGCAAAGTGGGAGTGATTTTGTCTCGTGGAGTCATGAGCGCGATGCTGCCTGATGGAGGGAGCAAGGCGGAGGGGGTGCAATCATGTGCACTGCCCTGTGTGCACCATGAGGTGCCACTGGATGCGCTTATGGAATGTTGCAAATAACGACTCGCAAGGCTCTTGTTGTACGCTGCAAGACTCAAGAGGAATTGCGCAGGCCTCCCTATGGCTGAGGTTTGAAAGCTCTGTAAGATGTTGCTAGGCACCTGTGGTATATTGCATGGCGCATGTGGGAGGCTTCAAGGCTTGTGACTGACCTGGCAAAAGTTGTGCTGCTGTTCAGCGGCCTGTTTTGCATGCTGTCCCCCTTTTGCCCCATCTTCTTGGTCACGCAATTGGACCCAGGCGATGTGAAAGCAGCCCACATTTTGGGTGGTGCAGTGTGTCTCAAGTGTGTCTTGCCCAGTGAGCTGCGTCGTAATCCATGCTGCCATACACACATGGCCGGGGTTGGACCGTTCGTATACCCCATGGTAGACGCCCATGGTATACCCTGTGGTATACCTGTTGGACCGTGCATATACCCCGGTATATTCAGGGATTAGCGGAGAAACATACTGCGCATATGCACTGTTTGGGCCAACCCTACACATGACGTTGATGAGGGTCCTAAGAAAAGATTAGTTGCACATACTTAAAGGCTTGCATTGCTCTTTTCACCTCAGAAACATGGCCAGCTATTGGCAGCCATGCTGCAATAATGCCCTCAAAAGAGGCAGTTTGACCAACTCGCTGGCCTGTGGCCGTGGATCGCCCTGTGATGCTGCGCATGCATGGCCGTGTGTGTATACGCATGCAGCTGCGGACAAAGCAGGCGGACGACATTAAGGAGCTTGCGGAGGCCAAAGCAAAGCTGGGGGTGATGCTGGGCCAGGCCCCTGGTAGCGGGGAGCCTGTGCAGTTTCCGCAGAGGCAGCAGCAGCATGTGACCAAGCCGCTAGCTCAGCAGCCGCCTGCGCCACAGCCACCACAGCAACTGCAGCAGCAGCAGGCCCGTGCGCAAGCTCAGCAGCAACAGCAGCAGAAGCAGCAGCAGCAGCAAGAGGCCCTCATGCATGCACAGCAGCAGAAGCAGCAGACCTTCCTCAGACAGCAGCAACAACGCGCTGGAGGGTCGATGCCGCCGCAAGTAGCCCAGCAGCAGCAGCAGCAGCAGCAGCAGGACCGGCAGCCCCTCAAAGCTTTGTCCTTGAACAGCGACCAGCTGCAGAAGCCGCCCACGCCACAGCCACCTAGCTTCAGCCAGCCCACCAAGCAGCCTCTGCAGCAGCCCAGTCTTGCCGCTGAGATGCCCCCGGTTCAGCAGAAGCTCATGGAGGGCAGCGCCCTTGCCCCTGCTCCTAGGCCCTCCCTGTCTGCGTCGTCACTCTCAGGCGCGAGCTCTTTTGTCACAGCAGGCTCGCTGTCCTCCTTCAGCGGCTCCCCAAGTGCCGAAGTCACTTCCTCCCTGCAGCCTGCGCGCCACTGCGCCCACTCTGTCCCGATCATTGACCTCACTTAGTGCCCTGGCCCCACATAGGAATGCAGTCCCTACAAGATGTTTGTAGGTAGTCAGTTCAAGGCAGAATCTAAGCAGGCGTGCCCCTAGGTAGATCAAGCGCAGTAGATGAGCCTTTGCTCATAACCCCGTTTGTTGCTCCGTTAGGGGGATCAGCTATAGCAGATTGAGGAGGTGTGGTAATTTCTTAGCTGCTCAAGGCAGAGGCGATGCCGTTCAATTGTTAGATGGCCAAGGCACCTCCTTTGAGAACAGCAGTTGCTCATAGCAGGCTCAATTGCTCGTAGCATAGCTAGTCTATACATGAGAGAGGACCCAGGTCGGAGTACTCAACAGCCACGCTGACCGGGCGATAGCATGTCGTGCTCCGTTTTTTTTCAGCGTTCTGATCTGGATTATCCCCCATCTGTTGCTCCCTACTTGTGTGCACATGCAAAGAGATGGATTGGCCAGTACTTGCTCAAGCTGTAAAGCCATAAGTCTGAGGCTGATTCAAAATGCGAGTTTGGATCCCGCCAAAGGGTGAGGGTTATGTAAGTGTGCTTGCCGAATGAGGGCAGCTCAATCCCATCTTAGGAGGGTACCTCAGTGGAGGCCTGCAGCCCAGATTTCTAGCTGATAGGTTGCTGGTGAAACAGGCTCGCTGACATAAAAAGACTGTAGCAACGATCAAGAGTTTGTTCTGAGTCAAAACTTCTGACAAACTTGTGCAATCTGGAGGTTACCTTCAACTGTCAGCGTGTAGGTTCTGTACAACAGAGAGCATTGGTGCAGGCACGCCAACGCATCAGGGGTGCGTCCAGAAAGCCTTGTTAGGGTTTAGGAGAAAGGCCTGCTTTCAATCAATGAAACGGCATGCAACCAAGATGAGTTAGGTTAGGTAGGTAAACCAGGGTTACATAGCTGTACCTGCCAAACGAGGGCAGCTTAGCTGATCAGCTTCATGAAGCCAAACAGGCCTGCAACCAAATCTAGATAAAGACCAAGATGAGTTAGACAGGCATGATGGTGCAGACAGCAGTGTAGACACCAAGCTGGGTGCCAGAGCACTTTTGGAAATGCACCCAGTGGGCTGCTTTCAGGGAGTGTTGGCAGAGTTGCGCATCAAGCATCACCATCTCTTCCGCACCCTTTTTAGTGGCTTAAGCAGGCTTAGAGATTTCATAAACCAACCAGACACCAAAGGACTTGCTTTGTTTGTGCATGAGTGCCTGAGCTGCTGTGCCTGATGCTTCCAATGCAGTCACTACCTTGCTTCCTGTGCCTTTTCAGTTGGTGTTGGTTGCAGGCCTGTTTGGCTTCAGCTAAGCTGCCCTCGCTCGGCAGGTACAGCTATGTAACCTAACCTAACCTAACCTTTCAGGGAGTGGACTGTCACGCCAGATTAGTGCTGCGTCAGAAATCTTGTGCTGCATTGAGACAAGGGGACCCCCTATACAGATGGAAACCCATACTCACACCTACACTGGCTTGCTACTGAAGAACTGACAAGGAAGCGCTCAACTCTTAACAGCTATGTTCAAGAGTCCACGGGCCACCTCGGCCGAATGGCCCAGGCTTTGGGTACTCTGGGGTCCCCTACCTACTCCACCCTTTCTATTATCCCCCCGGGGGCCTAGTGCCTGGACCAGCCCCTGTGGTAAATCCCTACACCAGGATCAAGGCGCAGCTTGAGGCCCTTGGCTTCGGACCCCCCCTGCCACCCAAGCTAACCTGCCCTCTCGATATGTCTGCTTTGTGACTGGTACGCCCAACACATGGTTGTGCAATTCATACACATTCCTCATTGACCAAGTGCAGGTTAATACTGGATAAACCTGCTTCACAAGATGCCATCAGCCGGAGTCTCTGTCTGTAGGCCACCCCTTGTGGACCTTGTAAATTACAAGTTGTAATGCATGAACAGGGTTGATTCTATTTCACTGATATTAGCGCTGAGGATCCACAGTACTTCCTTTACAGGAAAACCAGCAGGTATCCAAGCTATACAAAAGCAGATTTGACCTCCAACAAGCAATCTACTGCCACAAACCGGATGTTATGGTCCTCACTGAGACCAAATTAAACAAACCAAAAAGGAGGCCTTGGCTCGACCACCTCTTAAAATGTTTTAAACACTGGAGTTCACCGGGCGCATTTGGAGGCACCATGGTCTGTATACGCACCGAGATTACTGCTATGAACCCTGCAGAAG
>LFCJ01003159.1_pt1 | contig 12022 bp, 17 predicted proteins | sample 643141 | NCBI WGS metagenome assembly LFCJ01 (sample SAMN03766243, study PRJNA286221) | soda lake metagenome | biome: soda lake; feature: Kulunda steppe; material: water; isolation source: sample B1-Br-g2 brine of Lake Bitter-1 | place: Russia: Kulunda steppe | collected 2010-07 | reverse complement strand
TGTGTCAAGCCCATGGTGCGGATTGTGTCAAGCCCATGGTGCGGATTGTGTCAAGCCCATGGTGCGGATTGTGTCAAGCCCATGGTGCGGATTGTGTCAAGCCCATGGTGCGGACATGCAAGTAAGCAGAGATGAGCAGCTATGCTCACACAAGCGTGAAACTGTGCGCGTTAAAGATCTGAACATGCCACCCAACATGTGAGAACAATTGGCTTTGTCGGCGGCTTCAGAGGGGCTTAAGAGGAGAGTCTGGCTGAGGGTGCCCGCGCCCTGATGAGCGCTGAATACCCCACGCTCAGCCCCAACTCATGGCACGCATGCAGCCTGTATCCCCAACAATCCCAACAATCACACGCACAAACTGAAGCTCGCTATAGAGGGAAACAGGAGAGTAGACTTGAGGCATGCCAACCTCGACCAGCGCCAACTTGCCTGCGCCCTGCCCCACCCCTTGGCGCGCATGCTGCTCACAACCACAACAAGCCACCCCCAGAACTGCTCCACTCCCAGAGTGCTGCACCCCATGGTGCACATGTGGCTCACAACCCCAGTAAGCCACCTCCACAAATGGCGGCCAGGGTGATCTTCGGGGAGACCAGCACCACAAGCACCCATAAGTGCACGCACCTTGATCAGCGTCGACTCCCCCACGCCCAGCTCCACTCCGTGGTGTGCCGGTGCCACACGGTTCACGCACAGCAGCACCGTGGGCAGCATGTCCTCTGGTGTGGTGCTGATGATGGCCAGTAGGCAATTGGTCTGCGGAGCGCGCACGCACATGCACACACACGCGCACACACAGGCAGATTGCTCAGAGTATTCACGTGGGCATCAACTCACACACAGACACAGATGGCTCAGGATACTTTAGTGGGGCACCAGCTGGGCGGGCATGGTGCTGATGATGGCTAGCAGGCAGTTGGTCTGCGGAGCACACACACACACACACACACACACACACACACACACACAGACGCACACACACACACAGACGCACACGCACGCATGGCACTGGAAATATGTGAGCGGGTGGAGGGCGTTAAGATCACAGGCAGCCTGTGCCTCCGGCCGTCCAGATCCATGCCCTAAGGGCACGCGAGCAGCCAGCCGCCCACGCACCAGCATGCTAGTGATGGCGAGGCGCTTGGTGTTTTCGGCGATCTCCTCAAACGTGTCTGCCAGGAACTTGTAGGGCACGGGCTGGTTAGGCGCCCAGCACACCAGCTTGGACACGTCCATCTCGCACGCACGCATTGCCGCCTCCAGCGCACCATGGCCCACATTGCCCAGCTGCAGCCGAGATACCATGCGCATGGAGTGTGTTCCGTTGCGCACACGCATGTGTATGCATGTGCCCAAGCGACTGTGCTTGCCTTTGCCCCTGCCCGGCCATGTCCCACATCGCCCGGCTGCAAGGGGAGCAGCACGCACAGGCACTATGCTGGATTGTGTATGCAAGCGTGCGTTTGGCATGTCTGTGTGCAGAGAAGTGCTTGATCAGGAACCTGGAAACGTAGCGGGGCCCAGGAGCTGGCTGGTGAGAGCATCAGCACTGAGCGTACAATCAGACACAGCAAAGCTCAAAAGCCAAGGCACCATCCATACGTTGGTCCAAGGTTCTCTCTTGATGACTCGCAGCGTCCCTTTGATTTTGCCGTCTTCCTTGCAATGCACCTCCTCTGAGCGATGCCCCTCAGCACAACCCAAAGAGGCTTTTGGTAAATAACATGTAGCTGCCCCTAGGCCTCAGCCCCAGCCCCTCCCATGCTGTAGCACCCGCGCCATGGCCCCCATGCCGTTGCCCCCATGTAAGGGCTCCCATGCCGTTGGCCCTATGTAAGGGCTCCCTGGTTGTAGAGAGCCATCAGCAGAGTTAGATTAATTGCCTTCCGCCAAACACCGTATAGCGCATGGCAGTTGAGAGCCATGAGCAAATTAAAATTGACTGTCTGCCGCCAAACAGCGTGCAGTGCATGGCCGAAGAGAGCCGTTCGCAGGGCAAAATTGACTGCCTTTTGCCAAACAGCGTGCAGCGCATGGCCAAAAGCAAGAAACACGCCTGCTTCATCCGTGCATGCATGCACAGCACACCACAGGCACAAAGCACGCATACGCATGGAGCGCAAGGCGCACTGTGTGCACATGCGCACCTCGGAGGCAGCGTGCTTGCCCTTCTTTTTGGGGCCCTTAGTAGGGTGCTTGCGGGTGGCGGTGTCGTCTGATGCCTTCAAGCGCTTCAGGGGCTTACCATCTGCACGTACCAAAAAAAGGCATTGCTTATGCGTGCACACTCACTTACTCTTCCAGGCAGCACACGCCCTTGCTTCAGAGGCTTGCCGTCTGAGCGTACCACAACTTCACATTGCTTTTGTACACACACATCCTCTTGCACGCAGCACACACCATGCTTTAGGGCTTGCCCTTACTTAACACACACGCACCCTTGCATGCGGAGCACACACCCTTGCCTTAGGGCCTTGCTGTGTCCAAGTGCCACATAAGTGCACTGTATTCAAAGTGTGTGTGCTTGCGAATGTGCCAAGCGAACGAGCCCGCTGTACCATGTGCAAGCCTTAAAAAGCTTAAGCTGCAATGCACTGTAACCTCAAGAAAGCACAGAGGGCAAGGCAGGACAGCACGCTGCCTTTGCGCTTTTTCTATCGCTTTGTTGCCCCAACGCTCAGTTGCTGTGACGCTAAGGCAGAGCGCCAAGGAGTTTCTGCCATGCACAGTCGTGGAGGCAGTGGGGGACTTGCGCGGTTGCGGCAAGCTCCATCAAGGTCATGTGCAGCGCTCAAAAAGAGACTGATGGCAAACATGAACTGCGTGTCACCTCCTGCATCTCCATCTGCCTCATCCTCCTCATCCTCCTCCGGCTCCTCCTGCAGTGGCAGGGGCGCCACCACCAACAGACGCTGATGATGAGCAAGGAGGAGGAAGAGGCTTCATGTGTCACGCGCGCTGGTGCACACGCACTCATGCATTGACAAGGTGGAGTGTAAGAAGCAGAGACGCTGAAACGCTTGCCAGAGGGCTTTCGAGGTAGGGTCTCAGGGGACCACGCAGCCGCACAGCCGCACAGCCACCCAGTTAAGCACAGCCACCCAGGAAAGCACAGAATCTCAGAAGCCACGCATCCACACGTGAAGAGTCTCAGGGGCCGCACAGCCGCACGTACCGTGAAGCTGATGGCATCCTCTTCATCTTCCTCATCCTCCTCCCCCTCGCTCTCCCTGCCCTTGCTGTCAGCCGCTTGCGCCTCTGAGCCACTCGACGCGCCGGCCCCGGCCCCCTTTTGACCCTCCTTCCCTTTTGCCTTCGCCCCCTCTCCAGCACCCAAACCTGAATTCCCCTTCCCCGGCCCCCCTCCCAACGCCTTTCCTGGGGCTTTGGATTGACCCGGCTGCCCCGCAGCAGCGCTGCTGGGCCCCACCACGCCATCCCCACCCATGCCGCCTGCCACCGCCTCCGCCTCCGTGGTAGGGGCAGCGGCGGCGGTGCCACTGGTCGAGGGCGCCCCAGCTGCTTCGTTGGCTGCTGCACCTTGGGGTGCGGGCTCTGCCGCTGTGCCTTGGGGGGCAGGTTTGCTGGGGGAGGCCTTGGGGGGTGTTGCCTTGGTCTTAGAAGCAGGGGATGCCGAAGCTGGGCAGGGGGGCCACAGGGGAGGTATTGCAGACATATATGCGCATGTGCGGTCATTGGGCGCAGCCGCCAAATGGTGAGGGTGCAGCAAAAGCCGTAGGCACTGCGGCACAGCTCAAGAGCGCTGAGCCACTTCACACAAAACAAAACAAAACAAAAACTACGCAGGCAGTGAAACTTCACACACACAGCAGACAAACACCCACAGCCCCAGCAAGGCCATCCACGCTGTTGGCCACGGGGCGGGTGTTGGCACTGGAAGCGCGAGGCGTCAGGCACACCATCCCGCGTGACCATGCCATCACGCATGCACGTGACATTGATGCTGCGCGCAGGGTCGTTGTGTGCGTGCGAGCTGCGCCAAATCATGCCCAAATGCGCCAAAGTGGGCCAAAGTGGCCAAAGCGGGCCAGAGAGGGCCAAAATGGGCCTCTGGTCCACCGGTGTGCAGCAATGCGGCCGGCATCTGTGACGAGCTTCTGGCAACATGAGGCAGAATGGAAGCTGAGCCCACACTGTGGGCAAACAAGCAAGCAGCATCACACCAAATGAAAGTTGAGCAATGAGGCAGGCAGGCTTGGGCCCTTGGCCGCCAGTGGCGAAGCACGGGCTGCTGCACCTTTACTGGATGAGGTAGGTGGCGAGGGTTTGGCTCCGCCTTTCATGAAGATGGGCGCCAACTGCATTCGTGGCATGCACGCACATCGCACACCCCTTAATGAGAGCATGCGCGCGCACCCCTCAATGAGAACGTGCGTGGTGTTTGTGCGTACGCACATGTTTGTGAGTACAGTGTGTGTGAAGGGGCTTGTGGTGCTTGTGCGCGCGTATGTATTTGCAATGCGCAGGACGCATGTGCCAGCACCGTGCGGCTGTGTTGGCAGGTCGGGTCCGTTCAAAGATGAGCTGCCTGACCTTGGCTGGCTGCAGTCCAGCCATGCTGGCAAGGCTGCAACCAGCGGTAGCGTTGCTGCAGGGTCTAGTGAGCCGGAAGGGGTTGCTGGCAGGGGTGGTTGCTGGCAGGGGTGGACCGAAAGCCGCTTTAGGAAGCGTTCAGGTCAGCATAATATGTAAAAGAATCTAGGAACCATGGGCGGGCAGTGGAAATGCACTTGAACAGTGTGCTACAGGGCAAAGGAGCCTCTGGGAGTCATGGGGGCGGACAGGAGAAACAAGCTTACAGGGCAATGGAACCTGAGGGCGTTGGGTGGAAAGTGATGTGACGGGTGGAGCCTCCACCAGCCAGTGCCAGCGCACCAGCGGCGGTGACTGACACCAGCGCGACACTGCGGACAGCCTGCGCGCGTCAGCCCCGGCCGGCCATGCACGCACAGCGCCGTGCAGGTGCAGCAGCCCCTGATCAAGCAGAAGCTGCGGGGGATGGTACATGGCCTGGCCAAGTCACAGGTGTCCACTGGGCCTGTGGGGCCCCTGGCCCCTCCACAAGCGAATGCCCGCCCTCCCCTGCCTCAATCCGTCCACCCCGCAGCAAAAGCGCGCAGCGCCATTTATATGCTCCAGGCTCTCAGGCGCTCCACACAGTGGTGTAGGAAAGGGCGAGACAGCTGTGCCTCTGCCAGATGGAGGCAGTTTAGGCAAAGCCTGTGAAACTTGCCACGCAGCGCGCATGCCTGGCAGGCCAGAGGGCGCTTGTGGGACGAGTCGGCTAAGGAGTTGCGCATAGAGCGCCAAGGGGTGGTCGAGGGCCCCGCAGGCCACTGGGGTGTGGGCTGAGAGCACGCACTCACTGGCTTCTGGGCACCGCCGCCCCCCTCAGCGGCTGCCGCCTTGCCGCCGGCCCGGCCTGCCGACGGGCTGGCTGGCTCCTCCGCCCCTGCGTCGCGCCCAGAGCCCCCTGCTGCGTGCGATGGTCCTGGCTGGCTGGCAGATGGCGCTTGCGCTCTGCCGGGCGAGGCTGCTGGGGGGCGGGGGGCCTGCTCGATCTGCAGGGCACGCAGCGCGGGGGCGGCGTCTTGGTCCGTGCTAGCCGCTGGCACGCTTGAGCACCTGCCCACTGGCGCGCACGGTGGTGTATACATGCTGTGTATACGTGCTGCAAGGATGTGGGTGCCCGGTTCCAGAGGCTGCTTGGAGCCCATCAAGGGACTTACGCAGCCCCACCTCCCTGCTAAATGCGGGATGCAGGGCACGGGGCGCCCGCGGTCACCTTCTGCTCTTTTCTTGGAGGCAAGTCGTCCCCTAGTTCATCTTCCAGGCCTGCGTCCTCCTAGGAGGCAAGAAAGCATGGCAGTGACACTTTGAGGGTAGGTGCGCAAGTACGCTCATGGTTGTGGAAGGGGGCTGATGCTCACGTATCAGGGAGGGAGCAGAGCATGCTTGTGCCGGGGCACAGTAAGGGTGGCAGGAATTGACACAACCACACGGCAGAAAGGCATGGAGATTGACGGCAAGGCAACATGTGCGAGAGCAACAGCATGATTGTGCCGCCTGAGGTCAGTCTGTAATGCGAAGCTAGGAGCACACCTGGGCACTGGGCTCTGGGCTGTCCTCAATAGTTCTCTGATGCCGAAGCCGCTTCCGCCTCGCACCCCCATTCCCCTGATGTCCCAAGCAAGAAACGTGCATGAATGGGTTAGGTGCCATGCATGTCGTGCCCATGTGCTGGAATGTGGCCAGTAGCTGTCACCGACAGCTTTTAACCCAAGACCAAAGCCAAGCCGCTTACTGATTTGATGTGCCCAGGAGAATCCTCCTCGTCTTGTGTCTTCACAGGGGAATCCTTGTGCTCTTCTTGCTGCTGCTGCTGCTGCTGCTGCTGCCGCTGCTGCTGCTGTTGCTTGTGAGGCGCAGCAAAAAACGACTGGATGCCTTTCTGCCCCGGCACCAGGCCTGTGTCCTTCTTGCCCTGCTGCTTTCCAGGCTGCTTCATATCTAGGTTGTGATCTACCAGCACGGTTGCAACACAGGTCTCTCAACAATTGAGATCAGGCATCTTGCTCAGATTTCCGATCCCATAAAGGGAAAAGGAAAATATTTTTGAAAAGTAGAGTTGAAGTCGGCGCCATGCTGTCCGCAAGCACGCAGAAAACCCTGCTGAGGGAGCTCAAGGCGCTGCAGGACCAGCCCCCGGAGGGTATTCGAGTGCTGGTGAATGAGCAAAACATAGCAGGTGGGGAGGGTTAACCCCAGCTTGCACCGCGAGGCGCTGTCCTACAAGAGATGGCTCGGTTACACGCCTACTTAACTTCCTGCCCTCCCCTTTCCCCCCCCCTCCCCCCATCCCTTGTCATGCCTGATGTACAGACTTCCAAGCTGAGATGGATGGACCTAGTGGAACCCCGTACGAAAATGGCCTCTTCCGCATCCGCCTGGCCATTGGGGCAGACTACCCAGCCTCTCCCCCCAAGGGTTACTTCACCACCAAGATCTTCCATCCCAACGTGTCTCCCACGGGAGAAATATGTGTTAATGTGCTGAAAAAGGTTCGTTGCGGGGGGGAGGGCTGCTCCCTGGGGGAGCAACTCCATTGATGCATTATAGTGGGGTTACGTGTAACTCCCGTGCTGCGTGCGACTTAACACCTTCCCTCTATGCATTAAGAGTTCCACTCCTCTCCAAGAAATGTTTGGTTGGCCACCCATATATTCCTTACAGCTGAAAACATGTGAGCCCACGGTATGCCATCTAAATGTGTATGTACGACACGCTCCGCGTGAATGTGGGCTAGCAAGCTTTGTATCATAGCACTCATGGTGACATAGACGAAATGCCAAGAGGAAAAAAGTGGTGCACAAGTTGACGTTACGGCCTGTTACGACTTCGCATCAGCCATGCCTGTTCTTGCGCGTGCCTGCAGGACTGGACGCCTGAAACAGGGTTGAAGCACGTACTCGTAGTTGTCCGATGCTTGCTCATAGAGCCCAACCCAGACTCTGCACTCAATGAAGAAGCTGGGAGGTTATTGCAGGTGAGGTGCAGTGGATGTTGGCCCTTTCGACAAACCCTTCCCAGACGCGCAGAAGGCAGGGAGGGGGTCGTGCATTTATACTTCATGTGCCTGTTTGGGCGTGTGCTGGTATTGGTATCATCACGCCATTGATAACTTTGTTTGGAAATGGTCCATGCTGGCTGCTGGAGCGTTCCTCAATCTTAAGCCACAAGGGAACACAGCCTGCTAAGCTCTTGATTACCCAGACGCCTGATAGCTCCCTCGAAAATGCATTGGCCCGAAGTTGTGCGAGGAGGCTGCCAGGTGCGTGCCCCCCCTTTGTCACGCTTTCTTAGCCACATCCATGTGGCACAAATCAAGCAGGTGATGAATGGATGGATCCGCATTTTTTTGCATGCAGGAGGACTACGAGGAGTTTGCAGGCCACGCAAGGCTGATGACCAGCATCCATGCGCAGGCCAGGAGGCCTGGGCCGTTAACAGCCAGCGGGGGCAACACCAGCGCCAACAACAGTACTGTTGGGGCTCATAGCAAGGGCAAAGGGGAGAGCGGCAAGCAAAATTTATCGGGAGCAGACGGAAGTGGCTTACCTGCACAGAAGAAGGCAAAGTCTGAGGGGTGTAGTGGGATGCAGGGGGGGCCTGGCAAGCCAGCTGCAGCAGCTTCAAAAGTGAAGAAGAGTTTGAAGAGATTATAAAGGGCTTACGTGCATCCCTCGAGTATCGAAACACTTAGAAACAATGATGCACTTTATTCATCCATTCATCTTGTTGTGAGCCTTGCAGACCCTGTGCATACCGTGATATGAGGGGGGTAGGTGCTGTCTCGGCAATGCATGGCCATTGCCATCGACGATGCATTCAATATTATCTATCTAAAATTATTCTGTCCTGCGTTTGAGTTGCTTCTGTGCAATCATGGCACAAGCACGTGCAAGCCCACTCAGTGGGCCAGTAGTTATGAGCACTTTGTGCCTTACCCGGTACTGGGTTTATCTTATCTGGTACAAACTCTCTTTCATGCGCGCAGAGATACATAGACTTGGCTTCTGGTGCAATTGCCAACATGCCTTTCACTGGCATGTTTGCAGCAAAGTTGATGCAAGCAAGTAGGACAGCGAGCTTCAAGAATAAACAAATAAAACCAACAAAATATGAGTAAAAGGTCATGGTCATGATGCCAGCATCAGATTGGCACATCACCTTGAGTTGAACACCAGCAGTATCTCGTTCCACATGAGCAAAATTGATGAGCTGCTCATGCCAGACGGCCTGGCCAAGATTTTAGCAGACATTCAATGGACAGGGCTCACTTCCTCAACAGACCAGGCACACAGGTATTCAGGTCCCAAGGATGAAACAAGGTGCGGCAGCACAACAATTTGCTAGAAGGCGCATGAGCAGTCTATTGAATTGAAGGCTGTCAAGATGATTTGCAGTCAGTCTGACAACTCAAATCAGGCAAGCGGTCAACTCCTGCTCGCCAGCTTGTGCACTTGAATGTCAGTGATGGCCCATGATGGGTCATCACTGACTTGAACGACAATGCTTCACCTGTGATGAATCAGAATCAAATTGGAGTTGTTCCAGAGAGGAAGGAAAAATTAATGCAGACTTTGAAGGACTCCCTATAACCAGTATGGAGAAGAGGACACTCAGAGCTGAAGCAGTGTGAGTCCCAAGGCTTTCAACATTCGGGGAAGAAACTTACAATAGGCACTGAGAAAACTCAGAGGCTCTGATACACCCACCCACATGTTCATGATAAGCAGACCTAAACTAGGTGCCCCTTTTTAAAAAGGGAAATCTCCTAAACTGATGCATGGATTGTTCCACCGCCTCTCTTCTTTCAGGGTTGACTTCTCAGTTTTTCTCTCGAGTTTTTGCCGTTAACCATAAACCTCTAACTTTCAGACAGTACCTCAGGCTCTCGTCTGCCATGAGCGCCTTTTCACTGAAAACTGGCAGTTTTGATTCAGGTTGCAGGCCTTTGACTAAAGCCTAGTAGGCTTCAGCTAAGCTGCCCTCTTTCGGCGGATACAGCTATGTAATCTCCTGTTTTCAGGGCTGACTGAGCAACAAAACATGTTGCATGGCCAGCCATGACGCTTGTTACTTAACGACATTGAATGTCACACTGAGAGACTGCTGCATCCAATCCAGACTCGCAACATGGCCATAACATAGCGACCTTGGAAGATGTACGCCAGGGGCAAACAAGGTATTTCTGCGAGTTCGTCTTCGGCGTGCTCAAATACAGCTGTAGCTGAACCGACAACAAGATCAAACACTCCCGAGTGTCAGCCAACTGATTCAGCCAACCTCTGGGACACAATGCAGCATAAATCTGGCACTGATCTGCACTAATCTGGCGTGACATCAATCTGAGGTGAAGTTCACCTGACATGGCACGTAGATACACAGCTGCCTTAACTCAGAGGGAATTAGGTGTGTATCATTCTGAAGTCAAGAAGGTTACGCATTAACTGCCCGTTTGGTGCCTGCACCCGGGGATCCCCTAAAATTTTCTTCTTACTCAACAGACAGCCAAAACACTGTATTGTGCGCCCTCCTAGGGCTACACACAAGAACGGGGGGAAATAGAAAGCGGAGGGGAGATGGGCAGCATGCTACAGGTGACAATACATGTCTGTAAGGGTGTTGCAAAGCTGGACATGCAGGTGTCCAGAGAAACTAGTAAGCCTACTTCATGCTCTGTTGCAGCAATGTTTCTAGCGTGACTGGCGCCCATCGATCCCTGACTAATGCCCGGATAGTGCTGTGCACGTTGTCCAGGACAATGCTTGTCTTGCCGAAGGAGTACACCTGCAGGCACACCAACACCAGTGGGCTGACAGCTGTGAGGCCCACACATCCTATGGCGCACATCAAATAATGTGCACAATGCAAATGTAGCCCGCCCTCCTCCAAGTGGCGTCAAACAGCACAGGCAGTTGTTGTGTGATCACAAGAATGTTGCTGGCACAAGAGCATGAGCTTGTTGCAGCAGGAGCAGCGGCACAAAACTGGTCAACAATGAGAAGACAGGGTAGCCTTCATGAAGCGACCTTTGCACACAGCGGGCGCGGCTTTGATGACTGCACCTGCTGGCCGTCTTGAAAGCGTCCAAACTTGGGCAGGAATTGGATGCTGTACTCCTCCGCGAAGCGCTGCACCAGGTCCCGAAGGGTCAGCTCTGCGGCACTGGTGCCCAAGCCCATGGCCGCGGCGGCTGCCTTGCCAGCTGCTGGGCCTGCAGCCACTTCTGCAGGGCGCGTTGGGGTAAATAAAACACTGCTTTCCAGCAGCAGTGCTGTCAAGCCCCATTCAATGTGTTGGGCAGCTCTTAGGTGCTAGGTTGAGCGGGCTTAATCAGAGGGGGCCACTTGAGCGAGTGGCACAAAACAATGCACCTCCTAAAACAGCTTGCCTCCATTGTCTTAGGTGCTGCACAAGCGTGACTACATGTTGGCTGCAATTTATGTGTGGTTGAGGCAGAGGCCAAGAAAGAGAGAGCAGCTTCTTCGTTTAGAGACCCAAGGTTGTTATCACTAGGGTGGCACAGGTATGATCATGAAGCAGCAAGATGCCATGTCGTGAATGGCAGCTTTGGTTTTTCCAATCAAAGGGCAACTGTCAGGATGATGAGGTTGGCAGGCATCTCAGCTTACCCCACTTCTCATTCAAAATGACTGGGGACAGGTACAAAAGCGATCTGAGGGACATGGAAGTCTGAGCAGAATGCCAAGGGAGGTGCGGGGGGGAAAACTGTGGGCTAAACAGCACAGGCCTTTCAGGTGCACAAGGTTTGCGCAACGGTAGATGATGTCCAGCCGACACTGGCAAGTGGGGCTGTAAGCAATTTGAAAGGTGTGAGTGTGTGTGTCTACCTGGCGTAGCTTCTGTGGGGTCCGTTGTCCATCTGGATGCAAACGCGGTGGGCGCCGCTGCTGGCGCTGGCAGCACAGCACCATCGACCGCCTGTGAATGAGCAGGCAGATCCATGCAACAGTGCGCACGCAAGCCTGAATGCATGTGTGTGTGTAACCGTGTGCTTTGCGAGTGATCTTTTCCAGAAAGGGTCGGTGGACGAAAAGCAGCAATTAAAAGCTCCCTGCACAACAACATCATGGCACTGCGATTGTGACTGCGGCTTCATGGTCGGGGCACGCACTGTGTTCATTATGCCGAGGGCCTCACTGGACTGGCGGCGCACCTGTTACAGCTCGTGAAGCGCACCATGTGGGCGCACGTTGAGGGCGCGCACCGCATGCATCACACTTAGGACCCCATGCATCACACTTAGGACCCCATGCATCACACTTAGGACCGCATGCATCACACTTAGGACCGCATGCATCACACTTAGGACAGCATGCATCACACTTAGGACAGCATGCATCACACTTAGGACCCCATGCATCACACTTAGGACCGCATGCATCACACTTAGGACCCCATGCATCACACT
>LFCJ01003158.1_pt1:2500-12022 | contig 12022 bp, 20 predicted proteins | sample 643141 | NCBI WGS metagenome assembly LFCJ01 (sample SAMN03766243, study PRJNA286221) | soda lake metagenome | biome: soda lake; feature: Kulunda steppe; material: water; isolation source: sample B1-Br-g2 brine of Lake Bitter-1 | place: Russia: Kulunda steppe | collected 2010-07 | reverse complement strand
CAAAGTGTGCAGCAAGGGCCACGAGTGAGGTTCACTGCCAGGTGTGTGCACGGAGCGTGGGTTGTTGTAAAGTGTGCAGCAAGGGCCACAAAGTGAGGTTCACTGCTAGGTGTGTGCACGGAGAGTGGGTCGCTGCAAAGTGTGCTGCAAGGGCCACAGAGCGTGGGTCGCTGCAAAGTGTGCAGCAAGGGCCACAGAGCGTGCACCAGCATTTGACAGCGCAGGGTGGGGTGAACAGCACTCTGGAGCCCCAAGCACCATGAGCAAGAGTTTCAAACAAGTTACAACCCTGACCCACAGCTCCCAGCACAGCATACCTACCAGGAGTGACACGGAGGCTCAACCGCAGCTGCTGCAGTGCGTGCGCTTGGAGCGCGCATCTCAAGATTGAAGTGCATTAATCGTGCATTTTAGGGCAAGCCTCACCTGGAGGGATCAATGCTGGGGCCCCTCGCTTCCTGGCGCTTGAGCAGAGCGACTGCAGTCTCCAGTTCTTGCTGCGCGTATGGTGGTCACAAGCTCCACATTTTTTCACAAAGGACGACCGCCGCCAAGGTGTGGAGCACAAAATGGCAGGGTAGGCACAAGCACACTTGCGAAACACGCTGGGAGGGAAATTAGCAACAAGGCAGGACAAGGATAGCCCTTCTGAGGCTGAAGGCACAGGCCTGAGGGTTAAGTTTAACCCCCCTTTCTTCCCCCACGATGTCACACCACTTAGCCCAAGGTAGGTGCTCGTGATGTTACAAAAAAGTTGTCCCTTATCAACACCGTTAAAGCGTGGAACATGTGAAGATGTGGGTGCCCGGGAGTGGCAAATCAAAGGCTCGGATGCCAAGCCAAAAGCATGAATTTCAGGGGACATTAGTAAATGGAGGTAAGGCGGACTGAACCTGCAGGTGGCGTCCTTTGCGCCTCTGCTTAGATGCAGCGGAGGGTGTGGGCATGCACGCAGCCAGCCACCTTCCCTGCAAGCCACCCAAGCCTGCTCACTTCCACCCAGAGAGTGCCTGTGTCAATGAGTAATCACACGCCTATAGTCTGTGCTTGGTCATGCTTGGCTGAGTAATCACACGCCAAGTCTTTACTTGGCCATGCTTGGCTGTGCTGCTAGGAGCCAATAACCTTGTTCATGCCAAGAAAGGCGAGCACCCCCTCCAGCCTCCACACCCCCGGGCCTCAGCACGGCCTCGTACAGACCTGCTGGCGCCTTCGCTCCATGCGTTGCCGGGCAAAGGCGCTCATATTCTGCTCTGCAAGCTTGGCCACAATCTCTGCGATGGGATGCGCCTCCGAGCCCAAGGCAAGCGCCACAGACCTGGCATCCAGGTGCGACATGAGCACGCGCACGGTAGCTGCGACCGTGGCTGCAGCTGCAGGGGTGAGCTCAGGGCACATGCGGCTTCCTCAACAGAGCGCACATGCGCGTGCTCTCCCACGCGGCCATGCACCACATGGCCTGAGGTGCTCTCCCACGCGGCCATGCACCATATGGCCTGAGCAAATGCGCGTGCTCTCCCACGCGGCCATGCACCCTACGGCCTGAGGTGGGCATGCACCATATGGCCTGAGGTGGGCAGCAACACATGCAAACCACGAGCGCAGCGCAGACACACACATACACGCGCGCGTGCACACACGCACACGCCGTGAGCAGGGACACCAACAGCAACGTCAGTGCCAATCCCGTACCCAGAGGGGAGTACAGAAAGGCTGCAAGAGTACAATTTCCAAAAGGAAGCAGAGGCCCTTCCTGACCACATGCACGCACCTTTTCCATACACCTCCCTGTTCCTGCCCTGAGAACCCACGGCGCAAGGATTCACCTGGTGGTCGGCAAGGACGCACCAGGCCATGGGTGTGGGCAAGGACACACCAGGCCATGGGTGTGGGCAAGGACGCACCAGGCCATGGGTGTGGGCAAGGACACACCAGGCCATGGGCGCAGCATAAGGAGACGCACCTGGCTGTGGGGGTGAGCTGGTCAGGTTTGGCAGCCTTGGCTGCCAGCTGCAGCTGGTACCGCGCCAGGTTGATGAGCGGCTGCAGGCGCTGCTGCTGCTGCTGGAGCTGCCGCACGCGCTCCTCATCCTCCGGGCTGATGCTGGGACGACTGCTATCCTCTGGTCTAATGCTGCTGCTGCTTTCCATCAGCATCTCTGCATGTAAGCCGCTGCTGATGCTGCCCTCTGCCGCGCTGGTGCTCTCTCTACCAAGCCCACCCGTGGCCCTGCCACTACTGCTGCTGCTACTGCTGCTACTGGCAGGGCTGATGGCTGCTACTGCTCGGTCTATGAGGTGGGCATAGGTCAGCGCATGCACTGAGCAAGGAGGCAGAGGCGCATTGGGCGCAAGGCCTGCAGGCACGCACATGGCCTTGAAGGTCAGGAGAGATTGGGCCTGCTCTGCCTGCTTCTTCCACTTTTTAGCTGAGTGGAAGCGCGGTGCCAAGCCTTAAACTAAGGGGCACATGAGGCGCCGTTGATCAAAACTTCGAAAAAATTCCAGCATGCAGCATCTGCATACACACCCAGCCCTGCTGAGTGCCAGCGATGCCTGGAGTGGACTGACTCCCACCGCGTGCTGAGCTTCTGGACCTTGAGAGCCTGTGTGCTGAAGGTGAAGCCAAAGATCGCATGCACATTCGTAGACCCGTGGCTACAGACAGAGGTTTGATGGTGCAGCACTTCCGGAAAAGTGTGGGCACCAAAAGGTCAGATGGTTGGCCACCACCGTTGAGGCAACAATTCCCAGATCCTGCTCACCTGGTATATGGCCGCTTGCTTCAACCATGTCCTGCTCCTCCTCGATCACCCTGCAGCCAGGGTTGCAGCAGCCCATTGCGTCGCAATGGCCAACAGTTTTAACATGGGCAAATGGCCGGTTGCCATGACCCATGATAAAAGGCAGCTGCGCACCCTCATGTACAGGTGCATACATCCACTCTGGAAGCAAGGGAATTATGATGGTCCCTGCTCTAGCCCTGCACCATACCAATGCGCCCTGCAGGCAAGAGACAGTCCCATTTGTGCACGTGCAGGATGATGCAGGGGCATCACAGCAGTTGGGCAACCCAAGTAAACGCCCTGCTAAGTTTGTTGTTCCACTTGAACAATGCTGTGCCACCTGCCTCTGCCCCTGAATGGTCCAAGCCATGTGAGCACAGAAACCCTTGGACGAAGTTGCATAGAACTGCCATGCTGCGTTGCAGCTCAAGCATAACACAGCCCACACTATCAGTCCAGGCAGCCACCCAATGCTTACATGTTGATGATGGTCACAGCTTCATCCAGCTGACCATCCAAGGCAAAGGCCACCGCGGCAGACAGGCGGCTATTAATGCGTGCAGGGTGGCCACGGGGCAGCGCGGCACGGTGGAAGACGACCTGACAGGCAAGGGGGCATTTGCACGCAGGCTTAGCTTTTTGCTGCACCTGTGCGCCTCTCTCTATGCACCTGCAGGCGTCTGTGTGCAAGCGTGCAGGCGTGCGGGCATGCATACGTATGTGTATGCCTATATACTTAACCTGTGCGCAAGTGTGCGTACTTGTGACATGCATGTGCGCGCTCGCTTGCGCACACAAGACATGGGGATGAAACTTATGCGCTTGCCAGCAAAGTCATGCATGCCTCTGGCAGAGGCTAGTCTTTCCCAGCGGCCTGGTCTGCTAGGGAACTCAAGGTTTGTCCGGCAGAAGAGCTCAATTGTGTGTGCCAGTTGCTACAGCTGCTGCTCTCGTTGGAGGAAGCTCCTTTTGTCTTAATTTGAGCTTCAGCCGTGCTTAGGGCTGGGTAACAAGAGTGGACCATTTAGCAATAAGCTTCCCTGGAGCCTATTCGGCCTTCCTTCAGGCCCCTTCCACCACATTGAGTCTCTACTCAACATGGCAATGCGTCTGTTGATGGACATGCGTACAAGAGCTTAAACCCTCGCACCATCAAAGCTATGAATGCAAGCTCATGTAAAGCTCGTGCAAAGCCGCTTGCCCTCCCCCCCCTTCCCCAGCCCTCCCAGCCCTCTCCACCCAAGAAGTCACTCACATGCTCTGAGATGCTGTAGGGTCATTGCAGCATGAGCAGGGACAGCTGCTGACCAGGAATACGCAGAGGTCTATCAACGCCAGCCCAACCAGGCGTGCACGCACCTGGATGGTGCTTTCTAAAGGTTCGCCCCCCGATACGATGGGCGCGACTTGCGAAGCACCCCTCCTGCAGCTGGCCTCAATGAAAGACATGCAGAGCCTGCAGGCGCCGGGAGAGCAGCAGCAAAGGTGCGCATGCCTCGCTCAAGGTGCTGCGCGTGCTGTGGGTGTCTGGGTTTGGTGAACACCTTTGCGAGGACTGACTCTGCAGGCGCAGACAGAGCCAGCATGAAGGTGGAAACAGGAGGACCCCCGCAATCTCTCCCACCTGCCCGGCAATCTCCCACCTGCCTAGGCAATTTCCCAACTGCCTTGGCAATCTCCCACCAGCTCGGCAATCCTCCACCAGCAGACTTAGCCAGCATGAAGGCGGCAATGGAACTGATCCGGCAATCTCTCCCACCAGGCTCATGCACAAGCGGGATGCCCCCCAGCTGCTGCCTGCGGCATGCCACATCAGGCTGGCAGCCAAACTTCAGCTGGCTCTCAGAAACCCCGGAGCGCTGCTTGTCTGCAGCAAGCCACATCTAGCAAGCCTCCCCTATAGGCTACAGAGTAACCCTGCAGGGGCACAGGCCGTCTGCTCTTGCCCCGTGGCAGGTGTCTTGGATGCACAGCTCCGCTGGCCTGGAGCGCGCCATGTCTTGCAAGCGCGAGGGTGCACTTCCAGAGCCCCTGCTGTGGAGCAAGGATGACGAGCCTGTGCCCCTGCTGGATAGCTCAATGGCCTAGAGTCCAGTCAGGCGAGGAACACGGAAGCACGGCGGCAGCGCCGCAAATGCGAGCAAGGCGCAGCAGGTTTTTTGGGCCCAGAGGCCCACCGGCCCTGCCTTGTGTGCACCCTCACCTCCGCCAGTGCTCAAGCTCAATGTCGTCCATGAGCAGCGCGGGGCGGCCTGCAGCCTCGGCGTCCCCCTTCATCTGCGCCCACAGCTTATCCAGCAAGGGCCCCGCAACAGCACCTGCGCCAGGGCGTGGCGCGCGTGTGCCAGCCACGCGTGCTTGACCACAAGACATGGGACTTGTGTGTGGTCTTAAACTATGACACGGGCGTGGGGCAGGAAGTGCAGCACATGGGGCAGGAGAGCGTAGGGGTTGGAGCGTACGTGAGGCCCATCGCGTGCAGGGCGGCAGGGGGGCGACTGCGCGTGCTTGGCACCCATGGCCGAGCCTGCTTGGCTGCAGCAGTTGATCCCAGCTGGCATATGCACAGGGCACAGCAGGGCTCCCCCAGTCTATGAGCGCCAGCAGGCATTTACCAGGTGTGCGCCAGCCCAAGTGCGTGCAAGTGGCTACAGCAGTTGCTGTGTGTGTATGCGCATGTGTGTGTGTGTGTGTGTGTGCGCAGGCACGTGAGCGTGTGTGCGTGTGTGAGTTCACGCGCGTGCGCGCGTGTGTGTCCATGCTCACATACACCTGCCAACCGCCTGCCAGCGGGCCTCCGCGCTGTCCCACAGGGCATCAAGTTGGTGTCCGCTGGTGATGGACGTGCTGGTAGGGCGTGTGTGTGTGTGTGCGCCAGCCCCAGTGCATGCACATGGCCCAGGGCCACCCTTGCTCCGCACCTGCTATGTTGGTGCTGCCCTCCAGGGCAGCGTCCACGCTTGCAAACGCCAGGACCTCCTCCGCAGGCACCGCCTGCAGGGGCAGCGGCTCTGTGCTGAGGGGCGGCTGAGGCGGGGCGGGGAGCTCGGCGGCCGCCCTGTCTGAATGTGCGGCAGCAGGGGGGGGACCTTTGGGGGCCGTCGGCTGCTGGGCCGCTGCAGGGGGCTGCTGCTGTTGGGCGGAGTGCAGGCCGAGCTTGCAGCTGAGCTGCAAGCGCGCAGGCTGCGGCAAGGGCGGCACACCTGTGACTGCGCACGGCACGGCACACATGCGCACAGGCATCAAGCAGGGTAGCACAGGCATCCAGCAGGGCAGCGCACAGCCCTGCTTGCGCGCATAGCTGAGTGAGTGCGCCTGCGTGCACAATGTAGCTGTTGCAGCAAAAGCCATGGCGCAGCGCGAGCAAGCTCATTGGCTTGCTCAAAACAGGATACACGATGTGGCTGTTGGAGTAAAAGCCATGGCGCAGCACAAACAAGCTCATTGGCTTGCTCAGACCAGGACAGGAGCGCTGGTGGACACTCACTTAATGCCTTGTGGAATAGCACGGAGGCCTCGTGAATTACGTGAGGTCGATGGTGCACAAGCATTGCTAGCCCACTTGCCTGCACTTGTGCTGGCGGTGGCGAAGGTGTTGGCAGGTGCTGCCTGGGCAACGACTGAGCCCTGCAGGACCAATGTGTACCTGCAAAGCAGCATAGGAGCAGGCAAGGGGGGAAGTGCTGGTGGAGGTGGGAGCAAGCTTGCAGGCAAAGGTGAGGTGTTTGTGTCGAAGGACGCGACAGGCGCACGGCAAGCACCTGCCTGTCAAGCACCTTGCGCATGAATGGCTGCACATTTGCATGGCTACCACTGCGCCTTACACGATCCCTGGTAAACACTCTGCCCTGGCTCAAACACGGGGCTCTCAGCCGCAGTGATCATGTCTGTGGCAGAGTGCTGAGCACAGAGTGCATTGCTGTGCGCCAATTTGCATTGGTGTACTTGGAAGCACGGTGGCATGCATCTAGGAACATCACTGGGCATAAGAGTGCACCTCCAGGCTCGACATTTATCATTGGGCACCCATATGGGTGAGCCATACTTTGTCAGGAGCGCTTGCAGGCGCCGCTTCTCTTCTGCCGCGCGCGCCGCTGCAGCCTCCTGCTCCAACCGAGCGGCCTCTGCTTGGGCGGCGGCTTCGGCAGCCTCAGCGGCTGCACGGGCCGCTGCTGCGCGTCTTTGCATGCGCACAAGCAAGGGGCACAAGGTCAGCATGCTGATTGGCCTTGGCACTAGGATGGGCGCACGTCTTGAGAGATGGATCGATGGATGGATGAATGGATGGATCTATAATGATGAATGTCTCCTAGCCCTGCGTGTGTTGCCTCGCCCACACCAAGGCGCGTTTCGTAAAGTGAGCTGCTCGCACCTATGCGCGCGTCACTCAGCTGGCACCAAGGCGCACGTCACGCAGTGAACTGCTGTGCTTGCACGCATCACAGCAGCAGGCGCGCTTCAGGCGCACACAACTCCTGTGGCAAGAGCTGCGCGGGCCGCATGACAAGGTGGCCGACACACAGGCGGGAGCACACACGTGTCCCACACGCACGGCACTCTCGCTCAGGGCGTGGCCACACGCCCGGCCCCTGCCCCTGCTCACCTCTCTGCCTCCTCCTCCTGCTTCTTCCGGGCCTCCGCCTCCTCCAGGAGCCGCCGCTCAGTCTGCGTGCGCCGCTCCAGCTCCTCTGCAAGCATTGCGTCTGACTTGAAGAACACCTAGGCATGCAGGGTGCGGGTGCGGAAGGGACTGCTCGGGCCCGGGATGGGCATTGCTGCAGGGGTACACCTGGGAGGGGCGGCGAGACATGCGCCCAAACACTCAGCAAAAGGCAGGAGCGTATCGCATCAGGCTTGCAGGGCAGCCGGGCTTGCTGGCATCTTGCAGGGCAATTGGGCAGCCAGGAGCAGGGGCCATGCAGGCAGAGGTCTGGCTTTGCGCGCCCCTGACCTGCAGGACAGAGCGCGCAGGCCCTGCATCCTCAGCTGCAGCCCCTTGCAGCAGCTGCCTGCCCCATCAAACACGCACAAACACCCCCCGCCCCCTGAACACACACACGCACGCACATACACACACTTGTACAATCGCGCATGCGTGCGGCGCGCACACCTTGCGGGCCTCTTCCTGCCGCTTTCTGAGCTCCTCTGCCTCCTTAGCCTGCGCCACTGCGAGCGCAGCCTCCTCTGCTGCACGTGCCACCGCCTCCTGCTCTGCACGCTGCCGTGCTCGGGCCATGCTGCAGGATTGGGGAAGGGAGGGGAATGGGGACCATGACATTATGGTGGCGCAGCTGTTCAAATCTCCAATGCGGGCCACTTAATGCAGGGGTGAAATCAGGAAGGGGGGCGAGACTGAGGCCAGCTGGCGCTGAGCTGCAAGCTTTGTGCGGGGGTGATGCAGCTGCGCCGTCCATGCGCTTGGCATTCCACACACATGGGCAGCAGGGGGAGGGAGGGAGTGCAGTAGAGCATGCGTGCCGCAAAGCATCAGCTGTGGCATCCTCTCCCAGTGTAGCAATGAGAAGGTGCACGATCTGCGGGCGTGTGCTCTGCTTGAGACTGATTGATGCGTGGCGCTGGTTCAGCACAGGTTCAGCAGGATTAAAGAGTGAGGGAGGGGCAGCTGGGCTAAAATCCTGAGTCACAATGTCCGCAATCTTGAAATTACCCAGCGGGCCTCAGCACAACAACCCCCAGGGCTTACACACTAGTGCCATGCCCTGTAGCAGCATATGCCATGGCCTCACCCTTGCCCTCACCCACACCTTCACCCTCAAGCACAACGCACCTCTCTGCCGCCTCCGCCTCTTTGCGCTGCCTCTCCGCCTCAAGGAAAGCCGCACGTCGTGCGCGCAGCTCAGCATCTTGCACGCGGCTCTCCGCCTGCCGCGCCTGCGTACGTACAGCATGCAATCCAGGCGCAAGCAGCGTGCCGCCAGGTCTGAGCTCTCAAGCGCATCTTAGGTATCCTGGCGCACGCGTCGCTGCACTTCCTCTGCCTCCTGACACCTAGGCACTCCTATACACGTGCGCGTCCATGCTGCATTGCAACGCACGTGTGCATCCATATGCTGCACTGTCACGAGCCCCCCAGCATTGTTGACCAGGACACAAGCGCCGCAGCCGCCACAGCCGCTGGCGCAACAGCCATGGTACCAGCACCTTGTCAGGGGAGGAATGCACGAGCGGCAGCAACAGCGGCAACTGGCAGCAGCAGCAGCAGCAGCAGCAGCAGCAGCAGCAGCACTGACCTGCAGCGTGCGCACGTCCACACGCTCGGCATCAGCAGCGTCCCGGGATAAGCGTATGGCAGCGAGGATGGCGGCCGACATGACCCAGCCAAAGACCTGAGCATGTCAAGAAGCGGCAACGTAGGTGAGCGCATCAATCAGCTGCTGTGAAACGCACTGGCGGTGCGCCCTAGGGGCAGGCAGCCCTAGTGGCCACCTCCGTAATCCTGAGTCCAAGGAACAGGCAGCCCTATGAGTTACACCCCAGCATGAGCAGTTTGCCATGGCCAAGCGGCTGGGCAAGGCCATGCATGCACGGCACGCTGTGGCACGGGTCGTGCAGACCTCTGCAATCCATGCTGTGGACCCCTACCTTCTCACCTCATGCGCCACATGCAGTACTGGCCCCGCAGCCATGTGCACAGGTAATTGCAAACTGCGCCCTGCTGTGTTGACACACCCGAGAACATCTGCTACTCATCCTTGCATACACGCACCGAGCTCTC
>LFCJ01003157.1_pt1 | contig 12022 bp, 8 predicted proteins | sample 643141 | NCBI WGS metagenome assembly LFCJ01 (sample SAMN03766243, study PRJNA286221) | soda lake metagenome | biome: soda lake; feature: Kulunda steppe; material: water; isolation source: sample B1-Br-g2 brine of Lake Bitter-1 | place: Russia: Kulunda steppe | collected 2010-07 | reverse complement strand
AGGAGGACGAACGCGAACAGCTGGAGGAACGAGAAGTTCAGATAGTTCCGACGAAGCGCGAACTCGAGATAGCCTATGTAGACGTCGTGAACGAACGCGATGAGATCCTCACGATCTTCGTGAAAGACGCGCTCGGCGACTCCATCGGGAACGGCTTTCGAGCCGCGTTCACCGCGGATCTCCGACTTGTCTGGCGCCTCCGGCAGATAGCACTTATTTGTACCGTATCGACCGAGCTTCGAGCGCAGTTTCGATTGTTTGCGCCCCCCATTCTGTGGCTGATTCAGTTCCTCAAACACCTCGATAAACGCATCGAAATCGCCCTCGAGGTGTCTGTCACAATCGCGATACCAGCCGTCTGCGGTCGGAAAGACGCCTTTCGATGCCAGGTTTGTGAGCAATCCGAGGAGCGCAGACGGATTCGAGAGACAACACAGCAAGTCATCGTACTCTGGATTGTCGTCACTGAAGCGGTCGATGAACTCTCCGAAGTATTCGCGCTCTATTGTCTCGTTCTCGAGTATCTGTGTCGAGCCGGTGATCGCATCGTCGATACCCAGGTACGACGGTGCGTGAAAGCCGTGTTGATCCAGGATATCGTTACACAGGCTGTGGAACGTCTGTATCGGCGCATCGGTTAGCGTCCGCATTCCGTACTCGCAGTTGGTGACGATACGTTCTCGCATCTCAGTCGCGGCGTTACGGGTGAACGTGATCAACAGGATGTCCTCTGGTTCGACCTGTGGTTGATCGACAATAGTGCTGTAGCGACGGGTCACAGTGAACGTCTTTCCGGTTCCGGCACCGGCGTCGACGAGGTAGAGTCCATCCGTCCCGTCGATGAGCTTGCGTTGACTCGCGTTCGGCGATGTCATCGACTTACCTCTTCGATCGGTGTGTGCTCATCCCTCGAGCGTTCCTCAGACAGAATCAGATCGCGGTTGTCCACGTATCGGTAGTTTGGCTCTCCTGCTCTGCCATCGACAGGGAATCGGGCGTCGCCGCGTCGGTATCGATTCAGCTCCTCGAGTTGTTCGTCGACGAAGCGCTCGAACGCATCGAGATCCTCGCGAAAGTAGCCCTCTTTTCGGTACCCACAGAGCTGCCTGAACGCCTGCTTGCAGCCGTTTGTGACGTACTTGTAATCGCCGACGGCTTCGATCATCTGTTCGGTGAGATCGGTTCCAAATGCGGAATTGGTGATCTCGTCTGCATCTCGAGTTCTGGGGATCTCGTGGACGTCGAATGCGGCGCGATACGCTTCGTAGCTGGCCTGTGAGAAGGTCTTGGTACAGTCGTTCGGTGCGTCTTCACAAAGTACATCGAACACATCCTTCGATTGGGCGAAGTCGTCGAACGCGGTCGGATGGTACGTGATCGTCGTTAGACACTCCTCGAGATCTCCGTCCCCTGTGACGACGTCGTCGAGCGTCTCGAGGAAGTGAAAAAACGTGAACTCGAGGCGCTCGTCAGGGCGTTGACTCCGATAGTAGGTGAGATACAACAGTGCCTGGAAATTCGGTTGATCGCTCGGCGACTCGATTGCTGCGTGTTTCGTCACCTGTGAAGCCGACTTCTTCCGTCCGCTTTTGAAATCGACGAGATGCGTCGGCGACTGAACGAGGTCGATCTTGCCTTTGACGCCGAGGTCATGATCCTCGAACCACCGTTCCGTCACAGGCGAGTCGACTGGTCGGTCGAAGTACTCTTCGAAGGCGTTTCGCCCCCAGCCACTCGCTGGCGTGAGAAACGTGGTATCTCTGGGGGCGTGGTCCTCGAGATAGTCGACGATGGTCTCGAGTCCGATACGGTACTTCGTTCGTTGAGTAGCGAGATCGACGTTGCGGTGAAACGCTCGTGTTTTCTCGAGCATGACGTCGACTACCTCGTCGATGGCGGCTTCGCCGACGAATTCTGGATGGTTGACGACGAATTCTGCGAAGTCGTGGAAGAGATTCCCTTCCCGGAAGTAGTCTTTGTCTGGGTTGCTGACGAGACGGCTGAAAAAGTAGTCTCGGGGGCAGGTAGCGTAGGTGTTGAGACTCGACTGGCTGAGTGTGGTCTCCGCCTCGCAGTTGACCTCGAGGGGCTCTTTCTCGAAGCCATCGTTCGTCGGTCGGAACGTCCGTGAGTGGCTAATCGACTCGAGGTCACTAAATCGTTCGAAGCCTGTGTCAAGAAGCTCCTCGAAGTAGAGACACGGCGTGACGGGTGAGCCACCCGCAGTATCCTGAACGAGATAGTACTGATCGACGCCGTTTTGAAGCAGTGACTGGAACTGATCGAGGTTCCGGTCGAACTCTTCGTTCCGATCGACCCACGGTCGTCGTGGCGAGTCGTGCGTCCAGCTCTCATCGAGGCCCAGGTAGAAGACGACCGGCCGGTCGACGAACGACGCTGATTTCGCATCTGCGAGAAGGACGCCGTCGTTATCGCGCTCAATCGGAACGTCGTAGGTCTCGAGGTAGAACGTGAGTCGATCGATGACGTCCTCTGCGATCGGTTCCTCGAGTACGTCGAGTCGCTCGAGTTCGTCTCTGAACGCGTCGAGCGTTCGTTGCGTCCGATCCTCGAGTACGTCGAGTGCATCACCCAGTGTGAGCGTCGTGGCCCTTTCGCAGAACGTACAGAGCCACTCGAGTTCCGGGTCGTCGACTTCGAAAAGACGTTTTTCGTCGTGGTCGACGTCAACCGTTACCCCGAGGCAGGTGAGAAGCGGCTTTACTGACCTAATTCGAGTGTCAGAACCCGACTGCGTACATCGAAGCAGCTGGATGAACGCACGGTGGTCTTGCTCGTCTGTGAACCCCGGGCCACCGTAGAACGGAATCTCGGCGGTCTCGAGTGCGGACTCAATAAGTGGTGAGTATTCGCTGCCTGCATCGAGAACCACTGCAACGTTCTCAGCATTTTCCGGTGTAACCGTATCGAGCACGGCGTCGATGATCGCCGCAGGTGAGTCGAAGATTCGGAGTGGTGGCAACGTGAATGACTCATCACAGAATCGATCGATGGAGTCGTAATCGGGTGGTAAAATCGATCGCTCGAGATTCGTCAGCTGGCGCTCACCGACGACCGCCACCGATTCATACTCTCGAGGGTCGATTTGGCAGTCTGTCAGTGCTCTCGACGTCGTCTGGAGCGGTGAGATCTGGTCGACGACTGTTCGAGTGGTCGGTGTATCGAACCTCTCATACTCGAGTATCGAGTTTGGCTGTCCCTGATACTCCCAGCACTGGAGGACGTTTCCGATCGCATGTGAGGCGTGCTTCCAGCTCAGCTCTGTCTGCGTAATTACCTCGAGGAAAGCAAGTCTGTCCTCTGCTGTTTCTCGCCGACGAGCCGCGAGCCGACGCGGCGTGATCGCAAACGGCCCGAAATGTGGCCGCTCGAGTCGTCGGTTCAGCGCACTCGCCAGTGGGGCGTCGGGAACGACAACGAGGTCGTGTCTAGCGACTTCCTCGTAGAGGTGACCGATCGATTTCGACCGTTTAATTGACACGACAGTCAGACTCGAGTAAACGATAATAAGTCTGTTTGCTGTGCTGAGTTGAGACTCTACAGGCGGAGCAGACCCTGTGGGTTTGGTCTCGAGGTCTAGTTTCGAAAAGAGCGGAGTTTTCCGAGTGAGTCGTGAGTTATCCCACGAAGGGAAATTTGATTCTTTGTGGGGTAACTCGAGTATACGAACGGACACCACTGTTTCCGGTAAATACTCTCACATCTGAGGAGATATTAGAGAGTATTTGAGTGCAGTCATTCACCCCGTGTTGCCGATGTAAATCTATCGAAGAGCGGCATTCCAGGCCCTAATACGGATCTGCGTGTTTTGATATTACGAGTTGAGTGTATTGCGGATATGCTGTTGCATGCGGGAGTTGATCGGAATGTCTGCACATCGATCATCCAGACCAATCGTTTGTAGTAGAAGACTCGGTTCATCAAGTAGAGAGATCTGAAGGTATGTACCCTCTCGGTATCCGTCACTTGTTCTTACCATGTCTATGATTTTGAGTGTCTCGTACTCACGGAGTTGATCAGTGATGCGCTTCTGTCCGAGAACATTCGTATCAATCGATTCAGCGAATGTTCGGTAGATTTGATACATTTCAGTCGCCTTGAACGATGACTGATTGGTGAATTCGTCCATTGCAGCGAGTGCTGCGATTGCGATTTTTGCCTGCGTAGGACATCCACGAATGAGATCCTGTATTCGAGTTACCTCTGCATCGTCGTTAGCGACGCGAACGTGCTCCTCACGGACCATCTTGGCATCGTTGTCTCGAGCAACTTCACCCGCGAGTCGGAACAGATCAATTGCCCTCCGTGCATCACCGTGTTCTTGGGCTGAAAACGCAGAGCAGAGTGGCACAACATCGTCAGTTAAGACTCCATCACGATAGGCATCTCGTCGACGGTCCAGAATATCGCCGAGCTGGTTTGCGTCGTATGCTGGAAACACGATTTCGTCGGGGGAGAAGGAACTTTCGACACGGGTATCCAGACGATCTCCGTACTTGAGGTCGTTGCTGATGCCGATAACGGTGATGCTGGCTTCTACATCGTTCTCTTCACCGGCCCGTGAGAGTTGCATGAGGAGTTTGCTGTCATCTGCCTCCTCCGGTGGGAGATTCTGATCATCATCAGCTGGCGCAAGACGATCGATCTCATCGAGAACGACGATGACCGCATCATAGAGTTCGTTGATGACGGACCATAATCGGTCATAGTAGGCACCTGTAGCGATTCCGGAGCTCGGTATTGAGATTCCCGTTTGTTCTGGATTATTCAGACTCTTCGCGAGATGAATCACTGTCTGAACCTCTGATCGGCGTTGAGCACAGTCAATGACTGCACGGCCAATCCTGACTCCGTTCGCATCTCCTCGTTGTACCACCTCTCGACTCACATATCGAGTTACAAGCGTCTTTCCGGACCCTGACTTACCGAGAAGAAGTGTCCCTTTCCCGCCACCACCAGTGATCGTCGGCTTGAGTCGACGGGCAACGGTCTCGATTTGGTCGTTTCGTCCGACGATTTTGTCTTGGACGGGGATGTGGTCAATACGAAGAATATCCTCGTTAGCGAAAATGGGATCCTCTTCATCCAGGACAGCAAGCGGATCATCACGCGTGGCAGATTGAGAATGAGCAACTGCGCCGTGTTCTGCGGCATACTCTCCAAGGGTCTGAATCCCATTCGAGGTTGAGGCCATACACCGTATTTCAAATGAATTTGTATTAGTTCTTTCCCTGGAAAATCGTTTTCTTACGTATTGGTGCCTATGAAGAGCTGAATGCAATGAATTGGTTAAAACCTCTCGATCAGTGACCCACTCGAGATAAACACCACATTTCAAATGAACGCGCTTGTAATGGCTACAAATAGGACTTTAGCTGTCATACCCCATTTCAAATGAATTCGACGGGGCGTATCTGATTTGACTGAAATGGACTGATCCAAAGCACCCCCACACCACATTTCAAATGAAATCTCGAACTGACTCAGAGTGTTCTCGAGGGGACGAATTAGTACGATACCGCTCTATAACGGCTCAAGAGGGGATATACTACCGAAATCAATTGAAAAACGGTGTTCGGGCTCGATAGTAGTTCGAGATCGCTTGTTTGAGGTAAGCTTTGTAAACTCGAGGTGTATTTTGCTGCCATATATAAAGAAGGAGTCAGATATTATACTAATATCTGAATTAGAGGTTTCAACCATCTTATAACCTTCTTTTACTCTCTACTCTACTACTAGATTACCTATATAGATATCTATATAATAGATGATCAGCATTCTTGCGCTTCACTTGAAATATAAGTAGTCCAATTTAGGGGGTAGAGCGTTGCTTCCAGGTGTTTGCTGTTATGTTCGGCTGGTCCGATACGGTCTCTGATCTGACTCCGCTCTTTCGTTTGGAGGTGAAATCATTTGAAATCCGGTGTGGGGGTATACTTTGTCTCCACGTTAAGAGTCACTGTGTTTCTAGTTATCCCACATCTTTTGAATAACTACCATACTCCAATAACTAATTCCATGTGAGGTGGGTCGAGTATCACCACGAGACACCACTGTTTCCAGTATTTCCGCTGTTAGCACTTCGAGACGGTGGCACTACCTTCTTGTTCTGAGTTCGTAGGTCCGACCGTTCATCCGTCGATGCTCTCGGAGCACACTCCTGAGCTGTCGACAGGCATCTTTGGCTCTCCAACCAAGTTCATGCTCTCGAGTTCGTTGCAGTGATTCGGCGTACCACTCACAGGCGTCAGCAGCGAGTGCAAGCCACGCAACTCGAGTGTGGACACGCCCATGTCGGCGTCCAACCATCCAGATCGTCGCGATCGCGTCCAGTCGGTTTCCGACCTCCTTGTCACCGTGCGTTTCGAACCACTCTCCTCGAAGTTCGCAGGCCGAGACGACTGTCTCACAGAACTCTGCGTCGACGCCGAGTACGACGTGGTGTCCTCGAGTCTGCTGAACCTCGAGAATCATTCTTGTGTCCTCTCTATCTCGAGTCGAACCTGATCCTGGTGCGAAATAGCACAGGCTGGCGAGCAGTACACTGTTGATGTCAGGTTTTCACATACTGGATTTAAACACTCGGTCTTTCGATATTCGGGTGTATGTGTCGTTCGTTGTTTCATTGGGTTTCACGCAGGCAGCTTCTCTGATGCGCCTGCACCCTGTTCAGGCGCAAAAAACACAACGCGAACACGAGTATGGAGTGCCCAAATAGTGATATGAGTTCCTTTGGAATGTAACGTAGATCTAGAAATGGCGTCTGAACGGCTCCGAAGCATCGTTCCGATGTTTGGCGGAGCAATAAGCTACGTTGAGACTCTTGATGCAATCATCGAGTACGTCAATGCTCAACAGCCAACGACGGACGAACTCGTTGGCTGGCATCGGGGAAGGTTTGAACGGGTCTCGAGCCGGGATTCGATCTTGAGACGGTGTGACTATCTCGAGAACGTCGGCTTCTTGGAGATTCGTGATGGTGAATGGGATCTTGGCTCAGAGGGCCAACGGTATTTGGCTAATCGATCAACTGAAACCCTCCTCGAGATCATGTGTCGACGAAACCTTGGGCTTCGGAGCTTGCTTTACGCGTTGTCTGTGGGGCCAATGTCGATCGACGATGTTGGTCGACAACAACTCAACACGCATCCCGAACTTGGCTGGGATCCATCTAACTACGATATGGCTCTACAGCGAGTTAACTGGCTCCGTAGTCTTGGTGTCGTTCAGAAGGATGGTGACCAGTACACGCTGACAGCCGAGGGTCGTCAGTTTACCGACAACGCGGTAGAGACGTGGGCGGACTCAACAATGGATGAGTCTGTTACGTCAGATCCAATGATGGCTGGTACCTACGACACCACAATAGAGGCCAGAGCGATAGATCCCGAGTTCCGAGCGACTGCGCTCTATCAGTTCGATCAGACCTGTGCTGTCTCTGATGTAGACCATCCCGCTTTGTTGGACGTTGCCCATATCCTTCCTTGGTCAGATTATCCAGAGTACCGAGCGGATCTCCAGAATGTACTTCCGCTGAGTAAGATCCATCATGCAGCATTCGATCGGAAACTGTTCACGATCGATGCTGAGTTCCATTTGCAAGTGAACCCTCTGTTTGAGACGGACAGTCAGTTGCTGCGTGAGACCATTTGTGATCGTGCTGGTGATCGCATTTCACTACCCGAGAACACGGTTTCTCCAAAGTATCTCAAAGCTCATAATGCGGTGCTCGAGTGGGTCTGATTTCAGGATCGGAATGTAGTGCGCCCTTGGTAAGGACGAGAGCCTGGGTTCAAATCCTGGTATAGGCTTACAGGGCTTTGGTTAAATCCAGACCATATATCCGTAGAATCTGGCGTATCCAATGCTGTACACAAGCATCTTGCTCATAAGGCACTTGCCGAAGCGCATTCGCAAGAGAGGCCCAACAAAGTCACGCAGCTACACCCGGCGAGTCCATGCGAAAAAAGTGCTTCGGGACTTCTACTGCCCGAATTCCGTTCCCTCGGGGTTTTTGGAGGGATCTCTTCGTACCGTCGCTAACTCCGCGTTCGTTTCGTGTCATTCTCGTCTTAAATATCGGTGATGAAGTTGCGTCGTTGTTCCATTTTTTCGCGGTCTGTTCGTCGGTCGTAGTGTCGCTCGAGGATATCCGAAGAAACGTCACAGCGGTCGCTGACAATCTCCTCGGAGACGTCCTCGCGTAGCTGGTAGGTGATCGATCCGCGCCGGATGGCGTGCGGTGAGAGACTGCTCGGACACGTCGAGTAGTGTCCGTAGAATCGTGACTCACAGTCTCCCCGGGTCGCGGCCGTGTGGACAGTCTTCGTAGATGCACGGCTGCGTGAGCCGGTACACTTCCGAGCGGATCTGTCCGGAACTCAGCCGCCCTTGATCGCTCGTGACGAGTGGTTCGCGCCCGTACTCGTCGACGACGTCGTGCCGGTGAAACCGGATGTACTCGTCGAGGACGTCGAAAACGAAATCGCGGATATCAAGCCGAAGAATGCCCGGCTCTGGATCACCTACCAAGGTGGGAAGTGGGTGACGGCGCTTCTAGTCGGGTCGGGGATTGCTGTGACTGCTGTAACGGCTATTTTCTAATCTCTAATTCTTGCTTCTGTGAGTTACGCATATTGATATTCGAATAGCAGTGAGATTACTTCATTAATCCAAAATATCATTAATTTGGGTGTTTTCTCCTAGGAGAGAGGAGGGCCATATAAAGTTATATATTTTAAGAATATGGGGTTGGAATTTGTGGCGAATATCTATGTATGACTGGCCCGTGTAATATTGGCGGCCATGATAAATATTCATGGAAAATAGAGGTGTGTCAGTTGACAAACATAGGTTCCAATACAGAATATAGGGCTGTTCGGATGGAGCGTGAATATAAGAAAATGGGTTTCTCGAAAGTTCAGAGAGGTGAATTATTAGAGCGATTTATCGGAATTGAAGTTGAGGCATCCATAGACGGTGTGAAATTTGCGAAAGGGCATGTCCAAACGCCAGAGGGGACTGTGAACACCGAATTTGACTGCATCATCTACGATTCAAAAGCCTTTCCTGATGAGGTTGGAACTAAACGGATTGTTGAGGTCCCTATCGAATATATCATTTGCGCGATTGAAGTGAGAACATTCGTTTCAAAATCACATCTCGAAGATCCAATTAACCATCATATTCGAGAGAGGCAGAATATTGGAAGTTTCCCTATATTTCTTATTGGGATACAACACCGCAATCCTATCGGTGAAATAAGGAAAAAATCAATTGCCGATGAAACAGTGGTATGTGGAACACTCAATACAACGAAGTATAAGTGGGGACGATCTGCATCCGAGATGGTAGACGGTCATGAGGGTGAATTCGATCGGCTACTTGATGCTGTTCACCAGTCCAAAGCTCGCTATCAACGGCCAATCTGATAGTCTTTGCCGCAGCAATTTGCATAAATTCAATCACACATCCAAATCTACATCTACATACTTTCTCGATACTTCCACTGATTCGGGTCAGCACACGGCGGCTTGACATACCAGTGACGCCAGCGGTTAGCGGCTTCCCCGGTGAGATCAACTGGCATCGCGCCGAGAGCAACGAATCCCTGTTGTCGAAGCGGCATGAGAGCGTCTGCAAGCTCGTTCTTGCTGATTTGCCGAGTCTCCTGTGCAATACTCCCAGCGTGGCGGCGCTGATAGATCTTCAGATCGGAAGTAGCGTAGGTGAGACACGCCTCGTACAGTTCTCGCAACTGTGGATCAACAGGGTAGTATCCGTCATCGTCACCGTCAACGGTCGAAGTGCCGTGCTCTGCAACCACGTCACGCATCTGGGATTCAATGACGTCGGTCATCGTCTTGCCCAGAGATTCACAGGCAGCCTTGAAGTCGGTCTTCAGATCCTCGTCGACTTTCGCGCTGAGTCGTGTCTGACCAGCACTACTGTATCCGTCAGTTCCCATCCGACTCATCTGTTCTCATCTTCTTCCGTGTACACAGATTCGGGGGTTTCTGAACCCGTTGTGTACACGGGTGAACACGCAGACGGCGGTAGGTTTCGCAGTTTAGCCACACACCCTCTGGGGGGATGCGTGCGGGACCCTCTCACGCGCTCGCCAGCTCGCGTGCGCGAGCGTCATGGCCGCACCTCTCGCCGCTCGCGAGTCTGTTCGATGGCGGCGTCGTGTTGCTCACCCTCGAAAGTCTCGCCGGTCGCCTGGCGCATCTCGTGTTCATCATCGAGGCTGCCGTCGGTCGCCTCGACGTCTATCAGTCCGATAAAGTCTGCCTTTCTGAGCGTACAGAGGTGGGCGCAAAGCCCGTCATGGTACTGCCAGCCCTTGCAGTCACAGCGGCCGATGTACTCGCCGTTCTCGATCCCCAGAGCGCAGAAGTGGACATCTTCGCCGTCACGAAGCGTCACCTTGTAACCGAACCGACCGAACGCCTCGATCAGTGCGTGATCGGGATGCGCTCGAGTCCACGATCTCGTTTCGTCGTCGCGTTCCTCGAGGAAGTCGATTGACTCAATCTCCGAAGGTTGCGGGAATGCACTCATCGATCGCCCCCTCCGCCGTACGACGATTGTCCATGCCGGTGGTCGCCAAGTGCCCGCCCGGCGAGTCCACTTGTAATTAACAGCCATGGAGAGGGTTCTCTACCGCAAGGTAGAACTCTCAAAACGGCTGGGTTCGCCACTTTTGGGCTGACGACTACTCCCTCACAGAGGAGGGTTCAACAGGAATTCAGAGGCAGGTTAGCGCCTGCTAGTGATTTTCTGAGGGAACTGAGGTGGTTCGCGTGATTCGTCGCCTGAATGGCGTCGATCGCACGCCACCGATCTGTGAGTTCTGCGGCTGCGAAATCGACTATCCTTGGAAGCGCTGCGCTGCGCTCAAGGATGGGAGGTGTCGGCCGTGACTCAAAAGCAAACCGCGAGGGCCGTTCACTGTTCCAAGGCTCGGGTCCTCTGCGGCTCACTGCTTCGATCGACAAAACCGATCATCAACTCCACAGCGGAGGTGATCGGGCGTGCGTGAGGACAATCTCGAGCGTGTTGAACCTTCTGTTCAGCACGATTTCAGCACGTCACTCGAGACGAGCGTCGGAACCGCGAGCCGGCTGTGCATGGAGGAGGTGGTCTAAGTGGCCGTCCAGCAGTTCCTCGAGACGCAGTGCCACGAATTTGACGCCTTCTTCAATTTCGACGAGTACGGTCTGAAGCCGTACTATGGACTGACGAGTTTTCGGAAGTCTCACGACTGGGTCGCCGATGGAAAGCCGTCGACGACGTTCGAATTTGGCGGCGAAGAACGGGCTGTCGTCCTCGACTACGACGACCAGCCGATTCTCCCGTGGTCCGATTCGTCGTATACTCTCGAGACGGCGTACCTCTATCGTGTGTACGTCGTCTGCATGGACGAGACCTACGACGGCGAGAGCGCCGATGGGAGCCAGCGGGTGAGAGGCGGAACGTTCACCGTCTATCCGCGCTGGCCAGACATGAAGAAACGCGACGATGAGACGGGCGCAATCAGCAAGGTCAACGGCTACATGGACCTTGGACGGCCATATCTCACCGTTCGTGCTCAGGCGTCGAACATCGATTTCGCGAAGTACCTCGATCTCACGGCAGAGGCGTTCGCAGCGTTCGGGGTTCCACGTCGATACTTCTCGAACCCGCACGAGTCGAGTAACGTCAACGACGCCGCGGTGTACGTCCGACCGAAGCGAGACGTTTCCGGACCGATCTACGCGGCTGACGGACCGATCGCACGGATACACCAGCTACTCGAGTCCGATCGATCGGGCTACCGGAAGCACGTCGAGGACAACCGAGAGCGCCCTGGCGACCAGGTGACGACGATGATTGACTCCGAGCGTGCAGCAAAGTTGGTTCGGGGGCACAAGATCGGGAAGGAGGTGAAACACTACTACATGCGCAATCCCGACAACTACAGCCCCGACCAGTTCGGCTGGCATCCGAAACTCGAGGT
>LFCJ01003156.1_pt1 | contig 12023 bp, 15 predicted proteins | sample 643141 | NCBI WGS metagenome assembly LFCJ01 (sample SAMN03766243, study PRJNA286221) | soda lake metagenome | biome: soda lake; feature: Kulunda steppe; material: water; isolation source: sample B1-Br-g2 brine of Lake Bitter-1 | place: Russia: Kulunda steppe | collected 2010-07 | reverse complement strand
TTCTCTCCCACAGTAAAAAACCGATCGCGTCCACGAGCGTCGACTCACACGCCGACCGGTTCCCGAAACCGACGGGTATTCCCGCGCGCGCCCGCAAGGAAATTCCAAGATGAGCAAGGACTACATCAACTAAAATCCGGCATTTTGCCGAATAGAGTTAATAGCAAGCAGGTTCTCTACTTCTCAATGGCCGACGACGAAGACAAGTTAGAACGGGCAGAAGCCAGAGTTCACTCAACTCAAAAAGAAAACTGGGACGACTGGCTCGACGAACCCGACACCCCTCACTCAAAAATGAGCGACCTCATCCGAGCCGCCGTCAACACCTACATCTCAGACGACGGCTCCGGGAGTCCCTCACAAGTCGACCTCAGCCCCGCCCTCGAATCTCTCGACGGACTCGACAGCAGACTCAACCACATTGACGACCAACTCGAAACCCTAAACGAACGCGTCGGCAGAGACCCCACAATCAACCATGCAGCCGACGCCATCTACCAACTCCTCCCCACCGCCAAAAACGACGAAGAGCTCATAGAACGAGCCAACTCCGCACGAGGACTCGACCGCCGAGAGACCATCAACTACCTCGGACCCCTCGAACAAATCGCCGAAGAACTCGAACTCGAAAAAGTAACCGCGATAAGCGCTATCTCAGCCCTCCAACATCAACATCCGGAAGTCACCGAAACCACCGTCGAAGGACGAGTCTGCTACTACATCAAAGTCTCAGAAACGGAAGAGGTCGAACAATGAAAGAAAAAGCAACCGAGTGGCCCCACATCCCCGACTACTACGTCGGATACCTCAAAGCCGACCCAAACAAAGACGGAACCAACCAACGCGAACTCAACAACCTCGAACGCATCCTCGCATATATCAACAAATCCCCAGAGGACATCACAAAGCAAGACATTGACCTCTGGATACAACACTGCCTCAACGACAAAGGAAACGGACGCAAATACGTCAGACAACTCTTCTACAACTTAGACTCATTCTTAGGGCACCTCGACGACGAACTCATACTCGAAGAAAATCCAGCGGACAGAGTCGACCGAGAACACTACTTCAAGAGCACACAAAGCAAAAAAGATGAAATCGCAGCCGAAGAGCATCGAGACCCAATATACTATTTTGAACCAGACGAAGTCCAACCACTCATAGACGCCACCCCACACCCCCGCGACAAACTCATCATCGAAATCATGGCATACTGCGGCACACGAGCAGGCGAAACCGTATTCATCCGACTCGACGACATCTACGTCACCGAAGCCGGGCACACCGCCATCAAAATTGTCTCCTCAAAAAAAGAAGGATACAACGAACGCCAAGTATTCCCACCACCAGCACTCGCCCGACGCATCCAACGCTACATCGACGACCCTGACAAACGTTCAAGCATCCTCAAAGCCCCAGAAAGCAACTTCCTCTTTCCCAGCAGAAGCTCACATCATGTCAGCGATAGCAGACCAAACAAAGTCCTCAAAGACGCCTGCGAAGCCACAGGCATCCAAGTAACCGACTACGACACTACATACGACGATTGGAACGAAGACATCGACGACGAAGACAAAGACAAACGAAGCTACGACCAGTACACCAGCCACAGCCTCCGACACACCTTCGCTGTAAACTCAATCAAAAACGACATGGACATCAAAACCCTCAGCAAACTCCTCGGCCATGCCAGCGTCGAAATAACCGCCAACAAATATCTTAGATTCAAAACAACCGAAATCGAATCCAGAGCAACAAAATACGGATTCGGCTGGTAATGAACTAAACTCTCCACTTTATTTCCCTTCCAACCCCTCCGTTTGATATGGAACGCCAATGCCTTCTCCAAACCGATGGTACCCTCGTGCTAGTCAGCGGGAGCCCAGACGACGACCTCGCCGATGTAGTCCAAGCCGCCCACACCGAATATAACTGGCTCAAAGACAATCAGAGAGCGCAAGTCTTCACAGAACACCGATGACCGACGAACAACCCCATGACCCCATCAACCGTACAACTCAATCAAGCCCAGACCTCGGCTTATGCGACGACTGTGGACGAGAGCTCCACGAAGACGACGTGGTAATCGAAGCACACTGGCACCGCTACGAAGGGTATGACCAAAGCTCTGGAAACGGTTGGGTTCAGTGGTGTGTGAATTGTATCCCTGCGGGTATTCCACGACCATGACCGATGACGAAGAGTAAGCCCTTCCAACGTTAGATAATGAACTGCGAAGAGTGCGAGCAAGAAGCCGAAGTCGAAATCAAAGTACGTCGTTTTGTGTTCTTCGACGGTCGTGACCCTGTTGACGAATATGGTTTTTGTTCCAAACACTGGCCGGATACTGACGATGAAATCCGAGAGCTTAAGACGCGTATCAAGCGGGGAGACTACTTGGAAGTTGACGGAATCCGAGATTCGATGGAGGTGTTGCGTGAGCTCATAACTGAGCGACCCGCAATGTATATCGATAACTTTGGCGACCTCCAAGCGGGGTACGACCTGACCGACGAGCAAGTTGAGGAACTCCGAAGATTGGCTAGGAATATTCTTGATGACAAATGTGGCTGATGACCCGAGTCGACTCTAGCGAGCGGCCAGTCTGTCTCACCAGCCAAACCACGGGGCACAGCTCAACAATCAGAATGTAATGGAGACCAAAACCAGTTCCAGAGCAATCCGAACACAAAGATGGTAATTTTCTATTTTGTTTATGTGAGCTAAACTCCTGCCCTTATGTATCTATCACCCCTGTGTTTCACATGGAGATTCACCAGCTTCGGTACCTTTCGACCAGCAACTGTTGGGAACGGTGACAAAGCCGTGGAGAACCCACTTGATGAGGGGCCGCCGAACGTTCAGATGCCCACTAAAGTACCCGTTCGGCTAACGGGTTTCGAGCGCACCCTCCGAGAGATGCGCAACCAGAAGCACCAGTTGTCTGTTCTCGCAGCTGCGGACGAGCTATCGGAGCAACTTGGATTCCGGTTCGTGTATTCGGTTGACGACCAGCACTTGAGTGACCCACCTACGGAACGGGCCAAAGTGACACGCTCACTAGCGGATATTCGGGTTGAACTGGAAACTCCGCTGTTGCTCTCTTTGGGACTTCAAACACAAGATTTGGAGCTACAGCTTCCCCCAAATCAGGACTCCAGACAATTCAGTCTCGAAGCAAAACCGTCCCCATACGATGCGGTGAACGGCTGTATGCCGGTCGACTCAAAGAGGGCAGGTAAGAAAGGTCAAATGCCGGTTCCGTATTGGCTCTCAATGTTTCAACCAGCTTGCGACTCAGTAACCGACATCTACCTCACCGGGCGGGAGGTCCAGAGAAGTGTTCGGCGAGGTAGCAACGTTTCCAAGTTTTTGATTCACTTGGCCCGAAACGGGCCCCTTGACAAATCAACCGTTACGCGGGCTCATCGTGAGCAAATTCCCTTTGCACCAATTCTGAGAGCAATGGACATTCCCTGTGTGGTCCTTTCCGAAATAATCGATTTTGATAGCTACGAGCGCCGATTTAAGTCTGCTATCAATTGAGTGGAGTGCAGAACCTCTCGTGATTAAGTCATATCTGCGAATCGTTCAGGGAAATGTACTTAGCCGGATGACGTGCTCTTTCACTTATGTACAGCGCCACAAGTGATGTTGTTCTCTCAACGCTCTGCGAGGAACCTAATGACTGAGGACGAGACGAGAAATCGGATTCGGGAACTTGAGAAGCAGGTCGAGGAGGTTGAGGAACTGGTCTTCGAAAATCGCAAGGAGGCACAGTATCGGATTGGGTCATTGATGCGACGGGTTACTGAACTGGAGGCCCTCGCGTTTGAGTCAAGCTTGGGTGTTGAAGCTGAATTGAGCGAGATGGAGCGGATTCTTTGTGGTTTCGACGATGAACCTCGCGTCGGAACGAGCCGCCATCGAGCGTTCATTTTGGCGGACCTATGGCGACAAATCGGCGTCGACAAATTGGCTGTCGGCGATTTGGCCAATTTGGAGAGACATCGACTCAAGCCGTTGATTTCCCGTGAGGAGAGAAACAGCTCTGGCTCCTCTTTGGAAGGCACATTGAGCAACAAGCAGATTGTACGTGCTATGGATGCCTTCGTCGAGATGTTTGACGGAAAGGCAGAACGACGAAAGAACACACACACGGGAGTGAATGAATTGCTGATAGCCAATCCAGACAAAATCATCTGGAGCAAAGGAGATGTTCAAGACAAAATAAAGGAAGAGAGCTGAGCCCATCTCCCGATTTCTTGGATGACTGCCTAGACACAAGTCGTCTACCCCCTCAGGTCAAAAATCGTCTAGTCTATGGCCCATGTGTGCTTCCGCATATATACTACGTCCATCTCTTCGATTCCAGTAGCGACTTCACACAACATTGGCAACCTTCCCAAGAGACTGGTCGACGAAATAGCTATATACGAACGCACCTTCCATACTGGTATAGAGCGACAGGTACTTTTGAGGAGAAAAGTGGAGTGAAGCGGAGCGACTCGGTCTTTTGCTCTATCACAGACAGAGGGGGTTGACGACGCTTGTCTAGTCAGATACTGCTCACTTCGCACTAAGAGTCACTCTTCGCTGTCGAACGTCGCGTAGTCCAAGCGGCAATTGGGACCAATCCACACGTCGATATCATCGTAGGTGTGGAGAGTCAGACGAACATAATCCTCAGGAACCTCGTGGTGGTGACTGATTCCTACTCCCTTGACCAGCGCCGCTCCGGAAAGAACACCGTCAGGTAAGTCGCTATCGGCAATTCCAGCCCGCTGAAATGCATTTCTCTCCAAACAGGCGTCGTGAAGCGCTCGTCTCCACCTTAGCTCACCGACCAGCTCGTCCAGTTTGACAATGTCACCCTCGTCGAAGCGTGACTTCAGCTCAAGCAACAGCAGCTTTCCTCCCTTGTAGGCCAAGATATCCACTTTCTTGGACCCTCTGCTCCCCTTTTCGTCTTTGTCCGGGTGCTTCGCCTCAACTCTGGGCAAGCCGTCGGAGCCGCCGGGAGGCTCGCCCCCAACCAACTTCCATCCGTGGCTTCGCAGAAATCGCTTGCTGTATACGTATATTTCCGATTCCGAGAGTAGACCTGCCATGACGTGGGAAATACTGTGTAGCGGGCCGTTTTAGGTGTACTGCTCCAAGTCATCCCCCTCTCGGTACCGTTCGAGGTTTTCGAAGTCGCAGACGACACCGTCTTTGAGAGCGAACGCTTCGGTGGTCGCGTACCACTGAGAGCTCTTTCGTGAGGGGTCGTTGGGGTTCTTTGTGACCCACGTGGACCTAGTCACCTTAGGCACGTTGATGACTAGATTGCGGTGTTTCTCGGATGGGTCTGGTCCCTCTCTACACCAGCCGTAGTCGTAGACGAACTGCATCCCGGCGTAGGGGTCTTCCCGTCGACACTTCGCCGGGGACATGTTACACTTGTACACGAGCGTCTCCTCTCGGTCGAAGAACCCATCGGGGAGCTCAACCCCTCCCCGTTCCTCACGCCACTCCTCAACGACCTCTTTCGTGTCTCGAATCTTGGCACTCCTTGGAAGTGATTCGTAGGCCGGATTCACGTCAACACTCCGGTCGTACCCCCACTGCATCTCCTCTTTGACATCCTCTGCTACGTCCAACCCGTCCACCTCGAATCCGTTGTCGACGAACTCGGTGATGAACCGCCCGAGGAGTTCATCCTCGGTGCCGTCGTTGATGAGTTCCGCATCGTCATCGCAGGGCCAGTTGATGGACCAAAACGGAGTGTCGTGGATGCGCGAGACCTCCCACATCGCCTTGAAGTAGCGAGCGTTGGCGTAGCACTCCCCTGCATACTTGCCGTGCTTCATCGCAAGGTAGGGGAAGAACATGATGGACGGCACACCGTATTCGGCGGCGCGAACCATACGACCGAACCGCTGCCCCATGTTGTGGCCGGATGGAACCTCGCTGCTCTTCTCGACCACCAACACGGGCTCCTTGTCTACCGCCATGATGATGTCAGGGCGGTCGTACGCAAGCAGATTCGTGATGTAGTCGGGGAGGTTTCCCTTCAGGATGTGGTGGTCCACGCCAAGGAGGCGCTCATCAAGTTGTTTGAACCACAGAGCCTCCTGTTCGTCGTCGGAGTACAACTCCAGAGAGTCCATAAGCACAACCTATCGGTGCACGTTCATAAAAGCCCCCCACCTTCCAGTCAAGAACTACAGGTCACCCGGCCACCGTGACGCGATGTATCCTGTCTCTTTGCCCGTGGCAGAGAGCGAAGACAAGGACGAGTCCCACTCGGCCCTTTCGTATCCCAACTGGCGTGTGAATTCCAATCCGTTGCTGAATTGATTGCCGTGAACTGTGGTGTCCACACCGTCTGCGTTGTATGTGACGAACTCTGATTCGGCGACTTCGACTGAGACCGTCCGGTTGGTTCCGTCTCGAATTACCTGTGGAGGGCTGTAACTGAACTCGTATTCACCCGTGAGAATCTGGTCCCAGTCATTGCCCGCCTGCTGCCCCACAAGTATCGGGGTAATTTTAATTTGGTCAACAGGCGAGTGAACATATCTCGACATCACCTTTGCCGTCCATGGAACGTACAGCATCAGTTCGACGAGAGGTTCGGAGCCTCCGATTGACCCTCTCTTGTTTTCAATTAGCACGACACGTTGCCGCCCTTCCTCTTCCTCCCGGTATGTGCAAACGAAGTCCGCTTGGTCGTTTGCGAATCCCCACGGGAATTCCCAGCAGAAGTATTCGAGTTGACTGAGGAGGATTTCGGGGTCTACGTCCAATATTTCTCCGAGTACCTCGACGAACGAGGACTCAGAGTTAACCCGTCTGGTCATCTCCAGCAGCAGATGGTTCTCCAAGCGTGCGCCGTACTGAGGGGACGCTCTCGCCCGTTCAGCGTATCTCACCGCTTTATCAGCGATTGTGCCGCCAATCCCATCAACTCTCTTCAATTCACTCGTCTCGGCAGTCTCAACATCTCTGATTGAATCGAATCCGGCTTCGCGAAGTTTCTCTGCCTTTGCGTCAGCAACTCTCGGGAGGTCAGTCAAACTGTCGACCGGGTTCTTATGTACAACCTCCGAGTACGAGATTGGCAGGCCATTATAGTACATCAGCGGAAGGACCGTATCGCTCCCGGGATAATCGACCGCCTCTGGAGCTACCTTTCTGGTCTGGCCGTCGACCATCTCAGCGAGATTCTGGGCTTGAGTGTCCAATATGCGGGTGAGCTGCGTGGCTTCCTCCGGAAGCAGGTGTCGAATCGTGCTTCCCTTCCCGCTGCCCATCGCGTTATCGAACCGTCCAGTCCACACGACGGCGTCACCCTCCAGCGTCCCATAAACCGCGTTGTCGGTCGCAGGTAGACTGTACTGGGCGACAGGCTCCAGTTGGATACGACCTGACAGCGTGAGGCTTCCCTCCTCGGTGTTTTCGTTGGTGTGATGTCCATGGCCGTCGTACAGAGCGGACCCGGGACACCACCCTCCGTCTTCGTCGTCGAAGTCATCTTCTGGCCCCTCCTTCGAGTCCCCACGCATCCAGCTGAAAACGCATCCACACTCATCACAACTTCCTGCGATTCGATAGCCGGGTGCCGATGCATCCGGGAGGTCGTGAATGACACTCGTCCAGTCCACAAACGCCTCAGTCAGAGCTCTGTATACCCCCAATATGCCCCTGTTGCGTTCCAAGTCATTCCCATAGTCGTCGTAGTCAGAGGTTGATTCCTGCTGCGAATCAGATTTGTAGAAGAATATCAGGTCGCCGGGCTGTACCGCTGATGCTCCGGCAAACAGCTCCAATTGCCGTCGGTAGGCGGTTGAACTGATACCTTCACGGCCCTCCTTGCCGTCTGACATCGGTGGAACAAGGGGAAATGCAGCGAAGTGCTGGTCTCTCACAAAAGGATAGGTGACGTGATTGACTGTGTACTGGTGCGCTCGGTGGTTTTCACCGTCCTCTTCTCCCTGAAGATATTTTAACACCCACTCGGCGATATCGTCCGATTTATCCGGCAGGGGAAAGACCCCCGGTTTTCTTGCGGTCAATTCTTCCGTTTCCCACCGCTCGATGGCCTCATTCGAGAAATTGTCTCGAACCGTGTCGGGGACCTCCTCAGGTGCAGCCAACCGTGGAATCATATATTTTGTCCGAGAGGTTATGGAGGTATAATTCTATCTACGGCTCACTCGCCTTCAACCGAGGCAGACACCGAGCTTTCGCTCCTTGCGAGAGCGAGGTACTGCTGCAGTTCGTCCTCTTGCACTTCAAGAGCGGCCACCTGAGGGCCAAATTCACTCACGAGGGCCTTCCGATTTCGAATTGTGTCTTTCTGGAGTGCACGCATGACCGGGTACAGAACGGTGGTGATGTACTCCTGAGTCTCCGCCAACTGCTTGGCGAGTTCGTCATTGGCGGCAAGCACCTCTTCCAGCGTGTCAGCCATCTCGACGAGGTCGGGACGAATCTTCCGTTGGTACGCCGCCCTCCGGAGCATTCCCTTGTTGATGCTCTCGTTGGCCTTTGCAGTAAGAATCGCAATTTTCATCTCCGTCGCATTGTCGGTTAACAGGGGTGTTCTTTCAATAGTGATGTAACCTTCTTTTTCCAACTTCGTGAACTGATGTTGACGTTGGTTCTCACTTAGAGCTGTGTTGAGGCGGATAGCTCTCATCGAAGCGCGTCCATCGTTCTCATGACACACCAGCAGGAACTCCTTGGTTTCTGGAGTGAGTCTCATAACCGATGATACTCTTCTGAGTGCAAAGGTGTACCCAGCCTCAATAGTACAGCCCGACAACGCTCACTCAGGTGTAGATTACACGCTGATTTCGAGCCTCTCAAACCGTTTGAATTCCATCAAAAGCTGTTTCCGACAGTCTCCTATGGGTGACCCCCATCGGAGGTTCTAACAGAGGTCACCGACCTCGCTCTCGAATGCCATCCACAACGAAGTCAAGCGTTGTAGTAGCCACACCATTCATTGGTGAAGCACGTCTCGCAATCTGGGGACTGAGCAGTACAGACTTTGGCTCCGAAATCAAGTAGAGCCAAGTTGTACTGCCGATAATCGTCCTCAGGTAGAAGTGACTCTGCGAACGTCCAGAGGTAATCATCGTTGTGCAGTTCTTCCTCCATCACGTCCAAGCCGAATACTCGCGAGTAGACGCGTGCAACGTTGCTGTCAACGATAGGAGAGCGTTCGTCGTGACCGAAACAGACCGTTGCGTTCGCAATATAGGGTCCAACGTGAGGGAGTTCGATTAACCCTTCTACCGTCTCTGGAAGCCCTGAGAACACCGTCTGACTGATTATGTCGCGTAGTTCTTTCGCACGCTTGGTCTGAAGACCGAGGGGCCGTAGCAACTCTGCCAACTCTTCTTGGTCAGCGCTTGCAAGGGATTGGATGTCTGGATACCGCTCGATGAACTCCTCGTAGACCAGCTTCATCGAGTCAGCCGAGGTCTTCCGAAGGAGCATTTCGGCGATGAATACCTCGTACGGGTCCCTGCTCTCTTCCCGCCACGGGTACTCTCTGTAGTTTTCTTCCCCCCACTCCAGCAGACCATCAACGAAATACTCGGCTCTGCTGGAGGCAAGAATCGACTCACCGAGTTTCTGTCCCAACAGGGGTGGAACTGCCATCCCGGTCTGCACTCGTCCCTGAACTACACCTCCCTCGAATTGATACGAATCGGGGAAGGACTGCAGGCGGGCTCGCTCGCGGACGGTGAGTCCCCGTCCCTGCTCGTAGTGACCGTATTGAAACTGGGGCCGTATCCCGCCAGCGATGATTGTCGGAGCGGTATCTTCAGGGTCCAAGCGAATTCGCTGTCTGAAGCGGTCATACATCGGCTCTCCGGGTTCGGTACCCTCGACTCTCTCCACAGTTGAACTCCGATGATTCGGCGCTTCGTGGTTGTGGAGCTCACCGCCGTCAGAACTGTTCCGCATCAGCTTCTGGTACTCTGACGAACTGTCAGCGGACTCATACACGTCCGATGATTCACTTGGGCCGAGAGGAGGGAGGTCTTCAAGCGCTTCTTCGACGGTACGAGGGGTCCCCTCATGTGTCGGCTTGGGCCAGATAAGCGGGCTGCCGTCTCTGGAGCCAAGGAAGAAGAGGCGGTCGCGACTTTGAGGAACTCCGTAGTCTGCAGCGTTGAGTACACGGTAGTCCACACGGTAGCCAAGTCGCTCAAGACACTCCACGATTGAGTCGACGAATTCCCCGTCCTTCGCCGCCTTCATCGTCGAGACGTTCTCGATGAGGATGTACTCGGGGGTGAGAATTTTGGTAGCTCTGATGAACTCCTCGAACAGGTAGTTGCGTTCGTCCTCGTCGTGTTGTTTTCTGTTGGCTATCGAGAAACCCTGACACGGGATTCCGGCGGTGAGCAGATGGAGTTCCTCTTCGCCCAGCGCCTGTTCGGCGACTTCCCCCAGCAACGTTCCCTCGGTCACCTCTTCATCATCGATAACCTCCAAAATCGGTCGAGCGTCGTCCTCACGCTTGTTAATTCTCCTGATGTCGCCGAGAATGGTGTGAGCGTGAGGATGGTTCTGGCGGAACGTCTCCACCGAAGGCTCGTGGAGGTCAACACCCACAACGGATTGGAGTCCTGCTTGCTCCAGTCCCTGCGACAACCCCCCCGGGCCACAGAAGAGGTCAATCGCTTTCGGCGCGTCGCTGTTCAGTCTTTCGTCTATCGGTTCTTTGTGTACCGGCTCGTCGGCCCAATTGTGCCGGTTTTCCTCTATCTCCGTCTCTGGGTCCCAAACATCAGACATGTGAGTTTCGCTTGTTTACCTCTTGCCTCGTCATCCACTATATACTCGTGGGAACGCTATCGGCTACTCAACGTTTGGTTCAGACTGCTTCGCCCGTGCGAGACAGAGTTTAAACTCACTCAAATTCAGCAGCATCTCTGCCTTCGGACCGGCACGCCAAATGGGGGAGCTCGGGCTCGTTCTCATTAGCCAATCATACCTCTCCATTTCACGCGCGACACGTCTGACAGTTGTTAATTCTGAATCCTTGAATGGCAGGTCTCGAATCCGGAATTTTCCCGTCTTTACGAGTTGTTCTAATGCAGCATCCCACGCCGAATCTCTCAAACTCATCAACTGAAGATAGGCCGTCTACAGATATGAGTGCGCACGTTTATACAAATTACATGTTCGTGAATAAATGTATGCAGTCTGACTTCGTCAATCTCGCATGGATTCCCCTCCCTCTACCGTCACAGACGGTTATATTTCCTACACGCACGAACACAGCGAGTGGTACCGATGCGAAAAATGCGGACTGAAAGTTTCTCACCGGGAAATACGGGAGCTGATTCACCTTCTGAAGTGTGAGCAAAGACCGTCATAAATTCGACTGACAATGGGGTTGGCTGTTCCAAACACAATGTGCTTACAAAGCCCATCATCGTCGCAGTCAGAACCGACGATGGCGTTGGCGACGAACTCAACTTGATACGATTCACAGGCCCACCGACTGTTCGGCTTGCAGTTGTACGCAACCGCGTTGCTCACCTCACGCGATGATACTGACCAACACGCGTACGAACCTCGTGGGCCGTCGTGAGCCGGGAATTCGTCGGGAATATCGCACATACACACAAAGAAGATGAATACAAGCTTTGATGTTCGGTCGCTGGAAAATTCAGACTGTACGCCTTGCTCACGGGGTGTCTGTTGTCAGCCGCACGGGGAAAATATGAGCGACTGTGTTGGAGCTCTACTAACGTGGCAAATCCACTCCACTACAAAACCATACAACCGTTAGGATAAGTGCCCTCGGCACCAGAATCCCATATCAAATGGCTCGGCTACCAACCGCAACAAACTTCGGCATTCTGCCGGGGACTGAGATATGAGCAAGGACTACATCGAGGTCCGCGGCGCCGAGGAACACAACCTCAAGGACCTCGACGTCCGGATCCCGCGCGAGGAGTTCACCGTCGTCACCGGCCTCTCCGGGTCGGGGAAGTCGTCGCTCG
>LFCJ01003154.1_pt1 | contig 12031 bp, 18 predicted proteins | sample 643141 | NCBI WGS metagenome assembly LFCJ01 (sample SAMN03766243, study PRJNA286221) | soda lake metagenome | biome: soda lake; feature: Kulunda steppe; material: water; isolation source: sample B1-Br-g2 brine of Lake Bitter-1 | place: Russia: Kulunda steppe | collected 2010-07 | reverse complement strand
CTGAGGTCCACGACGAATCGACTGAGATCGATGGGCTCACAATTCAGCAGCTTCTGTTGGAAGATGTGGGAATGTGCCAAACCATCCATGGCCGACAGGATATGGGAGGACCAACAATCATTGGACCCTGAGCTCAGCCGCATGTCAGCCTGCAAAATCTTTTTCATTGTCGAGCTGTTGCATTGGGTCAGAGAATTATAAAGACGCATTGCTGCTCGGAACAGTTGAACTGTAAGGGCTCTAAACCACATTCACGCATGATGCACCAAGAGGGAGTGGTGTCCCTTACCCCCAGAGTTCTTTTAAGCACGTTATCACAGGTACCATCATGATGTTCCCAGCTTCTCGTCTTGACTCGCAGCGCACGGGAATGTAACCTGAAACATGCCACGTTGCGCTGTGTTTGCTTGCATAAATCAGGATGCAGATACCTAGGTACAGAAAAAGGCAGCCATCAACAGTCACCGACCTAAGAGGCAAAGCAACCCAATTGTGATATTTTGCAGCCTTGTCCATCTGATCTTCATTGCCCAGCTGGTTTGCCTGGTTCCAGATACTCCTCATTCTCTCTCTCACATCGACAACAAATTGTGACTGTGGGATCGTTTGAAATATTCTCACGCAATGCTGGAAATCACCGCTCCTTTCCAGACCATGAAAAGCATCCAAGAACTCAGCACTCCAGCACTTCTTGTTGATAGTACTCATCGCAAAATCAGCCTTGAGGACTTTGGCAAGAGTGCTACTTTTACTGCATAGTAGAGCATTATAGAATCTCACAGCCGCTCGGAACCAATAGATTTGCAAGGGCTCAGCCACAAGAGGCTCTTGGCCACACTCACATAACACAGACCAGTTGGGAGTGGTGCGCTTTACACCTAAGATACCTTTGAGCAAGCACATGTGAACTGTTTGCAGAGGGCAGTCCATCTTAGCTCCTTGCTTCATGTACCTAGTGCCCCATATCTGACTTGCATACATGCTTGCTGGAAGTGCATATCCTTTCGCCAGCCAAAAAATAGTCCGTAATGTCCGAAATGAAATGGCAGAGTCTATTGTGCCGTTGAGAAAGAAAACCACAGACAGTCTGACTAGGCAAGGTATGTGGAATATAAGGGGCCTCCATAGAAAAGGATTGGCAGAAAGGGAAGAAAAGGAACGAGTGCTTTCTTTTGAGAGAGCACACAAGCAAGTCTTGACAGTGGGAAAGAACATGCACCTCATTTTGAACAGCAGCCCGGGAACACTTGTCATAGTGGCCATTTCCACCGCGCAAGATAGAAAATTCCATCGTGAGAGTATGTGCTCGCAAAAGAGACCTGCTCACATTCCTCATAACATGCTTAGGGAGATCAAGGTGCAGATAGCAAGGAGGCATCAGGGGGGCCCCCATTCCGCACCCGAGTGCGTGAATCAGCTTGAAGATCTATGAGGGGACAGGCAAACCAAAAATGATAAGTCACAAGTTTAGTGTCGCTTTCCAGAGGGTTCATGTCAGCAATGTCCCTCCACACTTATCTCATCCTAAACCTCAGGTCAGCTGTGAAATCCGAGTAACAATTAGGGAGCCCCTGCAAGAAAGCTTGTGTATAAGTGTCGCAGCCCCACAATCCCTCAAAGGCGCGCAAAATATCCGAGCCCTTAGCCTAATAAATTGGCTTAACAGCCTGATGCTCCTCCAGAGTTCTGGTGACTGAAAGAACGAAGAAGAGACACGAGCCTACGCTGCCTCATCTACCCGGCTTGCATAGGCTTTTGACTTCGATGTAGTGTGCATGTGCGCACTTGACCCCTCAGCCAAGTACCTGCGCCATGCAGGGCTGATAAACACGGCACTGCCACCTTCTGGCTGAGAGCCTAACTTACAGGTCCTTCGGGCTGATTACCCGGGCACCTGGGCACCAGGCCCTGAGACATTTATGCACTTGTCATCCTATAAAGCTAGGCCTCCTTTGGGGAAGGCAGGCTCGCTCTGGGCATGGCTGGGAGTCCCATTGGAAAGGATTTGGCGGATGGACGACAAATTTGAAGCAGAGAGGTCGCTGCTCTTGGTAGTGGCACTTGCGAGCGCTCAAGAGCACTTGCATCAGCACGCGTGCAAACATCACGATGGAAGCGCACCGAATGGAGAGTCGTATTTGATAAACGCCTGCGCTAAGGCGGTCACGGAGATATGCCAATATCTGTCCAGGCTGGCATAGACCCAGGCTGGATTTTGCCGGGGAGGTCAAAACGCCACAATCAATTAAGCGCACGCCCTTCACCGTGTGTGCAACATCCACGACAGCAAAGTTAGCATACGCCCCACGGCCAGCACACAACAATAGCCCTGTGTTTGTGGTGGCATGTACTGGTGGGAGCACTTGCAGACGCTGCGCAATGAGGAGGTGCCCGTCAGCCGCGCGGAGCTGGTGAAGCTGCTGGAGGCAGCCTCCAAGGCCGTGCTGGAGGATGCAGTGTGGGAGTGCAGCGGCATCGACAACCTGTTGCAGCGGGCGTCGCAGAGAGCGCGCGCGGAGTGCCCGCACACCGCACGGACCGAGGCCCTGGCGCTGCTGGGCTTCCACCAGCAGCGGAACGTGCTGCTGAGCGGCATCTCTGGCACCTCCTCCGGCTCTGCTGCTGACTTGCAAGAGCAAGGTGAGGCAGGCAACGTGCTAGGAGGAGCGGTGCCGGGGTCAAGTACACAGTCGGCATGCTGCTGCCAGATGGGTTCCGGGGAGTGTGCGGACCCCCTGGCTCCGGGGATTCCGCCCGCGGTGTGCTGTTACCCACGCAAGTGCAAGCACAGCAGTGCAATGGCTGCAATCCTGGAAGTCCGGCGCGCTTGCGCGCTGCGTGCAGTCCGAGATGGCGGAGATGGGCCACGGTGGTGCGTCCAGGTTGGCATGTTTGTGAGGGAGTTCTCGAACGACACCTTCCGTGAATGCATCCACGGCCTGCGCCCAGAGGCCTCTCAGCGCCTGTTGTCTGACCTCGTGCAGGGGAGCATCCGCGTTTACCCTACGCCCGTGTGGTCACTTTACCTGCGCCGGTGTACACGCCAGCACCCCCCCCTTCTGACTCACTCTCATTCCGTCCCCTCCCCACACAATCCCCACGCTGACGTGCCCGCCACTGATATGTGCCTCCACGCAGGCAAGTTGTCCTCAGGCAGTGCCTCCCCCAGCTCAGATGAGGATGCGGCACAGCCGGACGCGGCAGTCAGCCTGGACGCACCTGCAAGCCCCACTGGCCACACCCTCAAGCGCAGGCGCGCTGATGCTGGCAGCAGTGCCACCAGCACTGACCACTCCTTCTCAGTGCCCAGCAGCCAAAAGCGGCCCAGGCAGGAGCAGCAGCCGCAGCAGCCGCAGCAGCAGGGGGAGGAGGGGTTTGCAGTGCCACGCTTGCTGCCGCGCAGGAGGGTGACAGGGGCTGTTGGGTCAATGCCCACCATGTATGGCCTGCCCCATCTCAGCTGCCCAAGCATCTCCGCCAGGGGCGGCGCTGTCTTGACGCAGCAATCCCCACAGCAGCACTGGTGTGGGCCCATGAACTTGCATTTGGAAGACTTCTCAAGCAGCGAGCTGTGCCAGGCCCAAGTGCAGCTGCCGGCTGGGGTTAGCAGGCATGTACTCCCTCCACGGCTCATCTTCACACACATCGTGCAGCGGAGAGGTGTCACCCTGGGCAAGCATCACGTGAGTATGATGCGCTCCGCCCTTCTGTTGCAATATGGTGTGCACCAGCCGTGCCGTTGCAGCAGCAAATAACTTGTGTGTGTGTACATATTGCGGCTGTTAATGACACACACAAATGAGCCTTGATGCACCAGTCTACATCTGTGTGTCATACAATGCAGATCCAAGAAAACTATTAGAAGTTGTGGGCCTGCGATCAAGGCTCACGCGACCTCTGAGAGAGGCTCCTGCACTCGCTTTTTTCTGAACTGCCCCCCCCCCCTTTGCGCCATCCATGCCTGCAGGTGTGCCGCACTTGTGTCACCAAGGCCAATGCTGAACAAGCACAGAGCCTGAGGAGCATGGCGGTCAATGAGCTGGTGGCTGTGAGCTCTACGGTGAGGAAGAGAGGCAGGGGGCAAGTGGGGAGGGCGTGTGGGTGGTGTTCTGCAGCGCTGTGCAGAAGGCCATACTTTTATAGGCGTTTAAATGTTGAAGCGGATTAAGTAAAATTGCATCCAATGCACCAGTCCACGCTGTGGCAGTTGTAGCCAGGAAATGGGTCCCTCGGATGCCCCCTCTTTCATGTGATGGCCGCTGTCCTCTGTGCATGGCAGCCATCAGATTCCCACTGTCTTTCATCCGTCTTGTATGCGCAGGGTGCCACCGCATTCATCCTTGTGCCCTACCTTGACTCCAAACAGATGGTTAAGCTGGCAGGGTTCTTGCTTCAGTTCTGAGTGGGTGATAAGCGCTGAAACATTGTGAAAACCCATGAGCTGTCCAATTGATACTAACTAGCATCATCAACTGATCATGATGATAGAAATAAAAGGGGTGTGTTAAACGGGGAGCTGAGGGTCAGTTGCTTGAGGGATGACTAGATTCTTCTTTTCTTTCGATATGACTGACGAGGAATGTGTGGAGGAGTGAGAGGGGCTGCGCCTGGCAAGTTGCTGTGGCGGCTAGCCTGATAGTTGTAGGGCCTAGACATTCGTATAAGTGGGGAAGGGTGTGCGGCTTTGGGCCTTCTTCGCCCACTGAAGTAAGGCCCCAAGTTCTTCCCTTTCCCCAAAAGACACGAGTTGCCAAGGAGGCTATGCGCCATGAGTGTGTGTGTGTGTGTGTGTGTGTGTGTGTGTGTGCAAATTGAGTAACGCGGTATGGATGGCTGTTACAAGTAGACAAGAGCCAGAGTGCAAGCATGCTGTATGATGAGTGCGCAGCTGTTGCACGCCTTGCCTACTGTGTATGCCAGGCCTAGCTCTCATGCCAACCAGTTGGCTGAGGTGCAACGGCTGTTTTTGGAGCGAGCTTTTTGGATGGATTTTGTACGATTGTATAGTAGAAGTGGGGACTCCCAACTCCAGGTTTCGTTGAGGCTTGACCCTGACAGGCGCCCGTCCTCATTTTTGAGCTGGAAGGATGCTGCCATGCTGCTGTGTGGCAGCCCACAGCCACAAAAGGTTTTTTGTGGCCTGCAGCTCCTGCAGCAGAGCTGACATAGAGTCGTATTCCTGAGTCGCATTGAGAGCTGATTGAGCGAGAATACTCCCTTATGTGAACCGAATACGATAGAATGGCTAGCTGTTGCATGATGTCGGTATTCTGGCCTGGCCATGGATAAACCACACTGCTCACATTTTGAACAAGGTGCGAGTGAGTTTGACCTGATTTCATGTTCACGCACGCCATTCAGCACACAGTCATCTTCATGAACCGGCGCATCTCAATCAAACACCTTGCAGAATTGTTTGCTCCTCTTTCTGCTGCTTGATTGAGAGCACCACTTATCTACTTATCTTTCCTTTGTTTCTCTGCTGTGATTCATTCACACGTGACTTGGAGATCAAGGCAATCCTTTATCTCTTTCTAACATGTTGAATGTAAGCATTGAAGATACCATCGAGACAATCTTAGACAGGCTGTTGCTGCATGATACCTGGCTGCCTCCATGGGGCTGTCAGCTGCATGCCTTCTAGGCCTAACTAAGTACGTAGGAAGAAAGTCGAGATCGGGCTTGTTGATCAATGGTAGATATTGTAAATCAAGCAAGGCAGCTGGTGTATTTAGACTCCTGGCCCAACATTGCCCTGGAGACACAAAGCTGTACCTGCCGAGCAAGTTAAGCCTCCTAACCTGATTCGAAGGGTTTGCATGTTGAAAAACTGAGACTACAGAACTGCACTCGAAAATCGGCATTCCTCCTGGGCTGTATATAAACAAGTTAGTCAACTTAGGCAACAAGGCTACAGGTGTAAGATGAGTTTAAGATTTGAACTTCGGCCAGGTGGTTTGACTGTTCAGATTGCTGGTGAATACCAGCCATACAGAATACATCCATACGCTCTGAGGTAATATGATAGGAATCATAAGTTTGTCTGGAAAAAATTTGAATACATCCTCAGAACAAGCTTGGGAGATAAAAAGCTCCAGTCTGATTGACGGTAAGTTGTGTGCCAGTGGTAAATCATGAAACAGGTGTGCAAATTGAAGCCTCAAAGAAGACATTTGCATGCAAGGACACAGGAAAAGAGCTTATTTTTCGTCTTGAATTGCCTGCAACTTGCTTGAAGCCACACTAATCACAGGTACCATCATGATGTTCCCAGCTTCTTGTCTCGACACGCAGCGCATGGGAATGTAACCTGAAACGTTCCACGTTGCGCTGTATTTGCCTGCCCAAATCCAGATGCAGATACCTACTAGGTACGTAGTAGGTACAAAAAAAGGCGGTCCATCAACAGTCGCCTGCCTAAGAGGCAAAGCAACCCAATTTTGCAGCCTTGTCCGTCCGATCGTCATTGCCTAGCTGGTCTGCCTGGCTCCAGTTACTCCTCAAACTCTTCCTCACACCAACGACAAAGTCTGACTGTGGGATCGTTTGTAATGCAATAAGGTTACAGAGCAGGTTACGGAGCTGTGACCGCCAATCATGGGGAGCTGAGCTGAAACCATTAAGTCTTACAAGTCCTGGGCCTTATCTATAGAGGCGCAAGCATGAGAAGACAGGTAGTGTCTGAAAGCAGAGGTCTTGGTGAAGAGCGAAATCAAACAGTCAAAACTGGAAGATGCTCGAAGACAACTGAATAATTGCTCACTACTGTCAAGCCAGATTAGTGCAGTGCCAAGTTTGTGCTACATTGTAACCAGGAGGTTGGTTGAGTCACTTGGTGGAGTATTTGATCCCAATGTGAGTTTAGCTACAGCAGTTGATGCCGAGAGTCCATTTGGTGCAGCAGTCTCTGAGCGTGACATTACTAAGAGCATCAGTCACATGCACTACAGCTAGTAGCTGTATCCGCCCAACTAGGGCAGCTTAGTTCAAGCCTGTAACCTAAACAACCTTATGCTAGGGAAGCACCAATTTTTACTTGGAGAAAAGGCAGTGTCGGAGATGATGTGCCAAAAAGGTGTCGAAAGCAAGAGTGGTAGAAGACGTCAACTACATAATTCTAGCACAGAATGCCTCGCAATCAAGCTTCTGAGCAGTGCACGAGCTTGGCACAAAACCAATTGCACCAGCTGCGAACCTCTTCCTGAAAACACTCCATAAGGGAGAAACCCTGCTGGTGGAGCCTTTCCTCGTCTGTACCCAGTGAGCTGAGCTGCAGCAGCACGCGCTCTAGGCTAGTGGTTCAGCACGCACAGCCGCTGCCGCACAGTGCCGACATACTGCTCCAGCCGCGGCAGCTGCGAGTTCTGGGGCCAAGAAGTACCCACCGCTGCATCACAACCTACTGCCCTGTCGTGGCCCACTGCCTGCGGAGCACCGGCCTCTCGTTGCGCGCACTCGTCCCCAGAGGCACATGCATGTCCAATGGGCAGCAAGCCGCCCACGCCGCCCTCCCCACCTGCAGTAGGGCCCAGGGAGCAGCTGTCTCCGGCAGCCGCAAGCCTCTCTCCCCTGCAAAGCGCTGGAGGCGCAGCCCCCTGCTGGTGCTCCCCATCATCCTCCCCCGCGTGCCGCCCACGCTGCCCTCGCATGCGCTCTTGCCCTGACGGCCCTGCATTGCAGCCCTGGCCTGCATGGGCCGCCTGGCCATGAGAACCCTCCTGCGCATCTTGGGCGGGGGGGCCTGCATGAGCATCATGGCCGAGTTGACCAGTGCGTGCGCGCGCAGCATCAGGCGAAGAGCCCCACGGACACTCAGGCCTGCAGCCTTGTGCCGCTGCCTGCGTGGGCGGCGTGGGCGGCTTTGCGCCTGAGGCGGGCCCCGCCTCGCCACCGCCATGCGGCTGCCCTCTGCCGCTGTTGGTGGCAGCCCTGGCGGCAGGGGGCAGCAGCCAGCTGCCCACGGCGTCAATGAAGTGCTGCGGGTGCTGCGCCAGCAGCGCCTCCCAATCTGCCTGCATGTGGGTGCACGCATGTGTCTTTGTAGGGGGGGGCTTTCTTACTGCCAAGATGTGGGTAAAACCGCATTCTGAGCACCCCATCCAAGGCATCCCACAATGCTCAAGCCCTCCACTACACCCATCCCCGGCCTCCTCACCTCTTATCAAGTAAACATCAGAGACCGCAGGCTCCGAGGAGTCCTTGTGTGCATGTGCACAAGTGTGCGTGCGTGTGTGTGTGTGAGAGCTTATGTCTGTTGTTTTCGCACCTGGCAGTCCTTGGGAATGCGTGTGGTGATGGGCATGCCTGCGGCCCAGAACAGCGCGAGGATGGTGGTGTAGCCGCACGCAGCGGTTCCGCGCGCCACGGGCATGAAGTTGTACCAGTAGTAGGCGTACACGAGGATGGCGTGCGCCAGAGATGGGCAGTCGGGCGCGTCTGCAAGTTGTAACAGCGGCGGGCATAGACAACAATTGAACAGGCAGCAGGCGTACACAAGGATGGCATACGCCAGAAATGGGTAGGTAGCCTGGTGCGTCTGCAAGCGGGCGGGCAGTGCTTGCATGAGCGCATGAGTGTGCGAGCGTGAGGGCTAGCTTGCAGGCATGGGAAGTGCAGACAGTGAGGGCTGGCTGACAGGCGCGGCAGGTGGGTGCAAGTAGGACAATGCGCGTGAGCAGACCAAGCGCGCTTGCGATGGATTCCAAGAAATGGATTTCAAGTGATGGACTCAAGCGATGGATCCCAAGCAGGCCATGCGGTATAGTTTCCAAGCAGGCCATGGGTTCCAAGCTGGTACATCAGTGTGGGAGCGAGGCGCTGCTTGTGCGTGCAGAGGGTGCAGGCACGCCACGCATTTACAGGCGTTGCGAGCATCAAAGAGCAGCTCAGCCTGAAGAGTAGCCTTGCCGCTTGAGGCAGGACGTTGCGCACAGGGTTCCTGCCTGCGCCTGTCCCACATCCACGTAGGGTTCTGGCCTGCGCCTCTCCCATTGCAAGAGTGCATGGGAAGAGCCATGCACAGCCTAACGCTTTGTGTGGTGCGCTTGCGCATGGTCCCGCACTCACGCCCATCCCACAGCAAGAGTGGACGCGAAGAGCCATGCGCAGCATCACGCGTCATGGGGTGTGCTTGTCCATCGTCCCCGCACTCACTTCTATCCATAGCATGGGTGCTTCGCAATTAGGTGCGCATGGGCGTGCCAGCAGTTTGAGAAGGCGCGTGTGGTGGCAACGCGGGGGCGCACCATGCATGCAAAAGCACTCCTGGGCAGCATCCGTGCCTAGGAGCACACTTGCGCATGCAGCCCTGGCCAACTTCTGCACAGAAGTGGGGGCTGCGCGTGGCCCTGCCTGGGGCCCATGCGCGAGCGAGCGCGCGCGCGCACACGCACCCTTGGCCATCTCCCGCAGGATGTTGGCCCACGCAGCTTGCAGCTCTGTGTCAAAGTCAGCCCAGCGGGGGGGGGTGACGGGTGTGCGGATGCTGAACTCAAAGCCGTCAGGCTGGTTGGGGACCTGCAGCAGCGCAGAGGCAGTAACAGCAGGCTTTGGCTCTGTGCATGAACTTTTTGAGGGGGACCTGCAGCGCAGAGGCAACAGCAGAAAGCTTTGGCTCTGCAAATACATTCTTTGGTTGGTGACCTGCAGCACGGAGGCAGCAGCAGGAGGCTTTGCGCATGAAATCTCTGGATGGGGGCTTGCAGCACAAAGGCAGCAGCAGGAGGCTCTGACTCTGCATGAGTTTTACGGGAAGGGGCCTGCAGCGGCACAGAGGCCAAAAAGAAAAGGGTTTGGCTCAGCAAGTGTTTGCGTGTGTTCTCAGGGGGATTGGGTGGTGGTGCAGCACAGGCAGACAAAGGTGGACTGCTCGCGTGCGTCATGTGTGCAAGTGCGCGCACTGGCCGGGGGGGAAAGGAGAAGGAGTAGCAGCACAGGCAGAGGAGGCCTGCTTGTTGCATGCATCTCAAAACCGGACATGTCTCCTTTCTAGCCAGGTGTGGCTGAGGGGCCCAGAGAAACGCTGCCTTGTTTCCTGCTGCCTCACAATATGCTATGCCTCACTTGCACATGTGCCTCAATCTGATGATTCCCCTCACAGTGTGCCTCACTCTGATGATTCCCCTCAGTGTGCCTCACTCTGATGATTCCCCTCACAGTGTGCCTCACTCTGATGATTCCCCTCACAGTGTGCCTCACTCTGATGATTCCCCTCACAGTGTGCCTCACGCTGATGATTCCCCTCACAGTGTGCCTCACTGATGATTCCCCTCACAGTGTGCCTCACTCTGATGATTCCCCTCACAGTGTGCCTCACTTTGACAAGGGTTAGGCGCGTGCCCTCCATCAGGTGGCCTGGCCTTGAGACGCTACAGATGGGCACCACCACCCAGCTATCCTGGCGGAGCACCTGAGGCGGTAGTAGTGACATCAGCAGGGCGTGTATGTGTGTGTGTGTGTGTGTGTGTGTGAAGGGAGGTAGGGGGGTCAAAAGCCTGCACTGCTGAGCTCACGCCGTTTCATGTGCTCAGCAAGAGCCCCAAGCACACGGGGGGACATGCTGGCAGCAGGCACAAGCTGCTGCCACTGCCAATCATTTTCAACGACCTCTGCAAGCAGGAATGGGCGAGCAGGAGGCGGCACGTAATAGGGAGCAAGCAGGGAGGGGCGGGCAGGAGGGAGGCGGGCAGGGAGCACCCCACAGGCAGCACCTGGTGAAAGTGCCTGCAAGGACGCAGAAGGCTCTAGATGGGGCGCAGCTCTTGGCAATGCGCAGCATGCATTGCACACCTGACACGCACAAGCGGGGGTGCGGAGTTTAGGCAGCATACGTCCAATCGGCAGGTCTTAGGCCTTTCAGCGCATTTGGGGCTCAGCTCAAGAAATGTGGCGATCATGAGCTTCCATCGTACCTGATACACATCCAAGGCTGACAGTCATAGGCCTACATGACCTCCTGCTGCTGGCGCAAGCCAGCACAAAAAGCAGGCAGCGACCAGGCACAAAAAGCAGGCAGCGACCAGGTACAAAAAGCAAGCAGCGACCAGGCACAAAAAGCAGGCAGCGACCAGGCACAAAAAGCAGGCAGCGACCAGGTCCCGCACCTGGTACATATCCAAGGCTGATTCTGCAGCCAGTAAGGCCTCTTGCTGCTGGCGCGATCCACAGGGGATGGGCTGGTTGTGGGCGTTCATGGCATGACCCTCTTTCAGCAGCACCTGCATAGTACGCAGGGGGCACAGCGAGCGATGCAATGATCAAGACCATGCGCACATTCCTGGACGTGCATGAGGATGCGCGCATGAATGCACACTCACGCACGCATGCACACATCCGCACACACACGCTTGCCTCATTCCCACACAAAGCCACTCCCACACTGCCAGCCCCACGGCCCCACTGCACCTGCTAGTGCAGCTACAGCGCATTCCCTCGCAGAGCATTCCCTCATACAGCATTCCCTTGCGAAGCATTCCCTCATACGGCATTCCAACAGCGCATTCCTATACAGCGCATTCTCTCACAGCGCATTCCCTCACAGAGCATTCCCTCGGCGCATTCCCACACAGCGCATTTCCTCACAGAGCATTCCCTCGGCGCATTCCCACACAGCGCATTCCCACACAGCACATTCCCTCACGGAGCATTCTTATACAGCGCATTCCCTCACAGAGCATTCCCACACAGCGCATTCCCACACAGATCCACCCTGGTCACCAGCCCCCCCCTCCCGCCGCACCTGCTTGTGCAGCTGCAGCGCCCGCTTGAAGTTCATGAAGTATCGCACGCACTTTGTCTGGCCACTGAACATTGGCGTGTGACTCCCAAAGCCCTGCTCAAACTCGCGGCGTGTGAGCAAGTCCACCCACACCACCTGCGGCGCACAGGCGGGTGCGCGTGCGGGCTGTTTGTGACGTGGGCGTGAGGGGGCTACCCCCCACACATGCTGACACAGGTTGCTACGATGTTGAGTGCTGGAGCTCTGCATACCGCGCAGGGTGCAAGGCTTCCTTGTGAGGGTTGTGGGGATGTG
>LFCJ01003151.1_pt1 | contig 12035 bp, 10 predicted proteins | sample 643141 | NCBI WGS metagenome assembly LFCJ01 (sample SAMN03766243, study PRJNA286221) | soda lake metagenome | biome: soda lake; feature: Kulunda steppe; material: water; isolation source: sample B1-Br-g2 brine of Lake Bitter-1 | place: Russia: Kulunda steppe | collected 2010-07 | reverse complement strand
CCGGGGCGGCTAGGGTGATCTCGATGCGGGCCGCGCCGCTGCCATGCGGGCTGTCGCGGCGCCGCTCGCCGGACAGCCGCGCCGCGATCACCCGCGTGTTGTTGAGCACGAGGCGGTCACCGGGGCGCAGAAACCCGGGCAGATCGCGCACATGCGCGTCCGTGATCGCCGCGCCATGCGCGACCAGCAGCCGCGCCGCCGGGCGCGGGCGCACCGGCCGCGTGGCGACGAGCTGCTCGGGCAGGTCGAAATCGAAATCGGACAGCTTCATGGTGCGCCTCGCAAGGGTCTCTCCCTTCATATGCCGGGCGCAACGCGTCAAGCGAGGTTTGACTTTTGAGCATTGCGGGCGAAATCTGCGCTGTTGCCAAACACACGGAGGAGCCCCGATGCCCGAAACCGGCGAGACCGCCCCCGACTTCACCCTGCCCCGCGACGGCGGCGGCGAGCTGACCCTGTCACAGCTGCAACCGGGCAAGGTCGTGCTGTATTTCTACCCGCGCGACGACACGCCCGGCTGCACCCTCGAGGCGCAGGGCTTTACTGCCCGGGCCGACGCCTTCGCCGACGCCGGCGCGACGGTCGTGGGCGTGTCCAAGGACAGCGTGGCCAAGCATGACAAGTTCATCGCCAAGCACGATCTCGGCATCGCGCTGGTGTCGGACGCCGAGTCTGATGTTTGCGAGCGCTACGGCGTCTGGGTCGAGAAGAAGATGTACGGCAAGACCTCGATGGGCATCGAGCGGGCGACCTTCCTGATCGACGGCGCCGGGCGCATCGCACGCTTCTGGCGCAAGGTGAAGGTCGATGGCCATGTGGACGAGGTGCTCGAGGCGACGCGCGCACTCTGAAACATCCCGTATATTGTCGGTCGCGCCCGCCGATCGGCAAATTCTTGCGCAAATCGCCCCATGATCGGCGGGCAACCGTCTTCTCGGGACCGTGGCGGTTGCCAGCTCCGGGCCGTGTGGCTAGAGACGAGAGGCGCGCATACGGGGCCGAGAAACCCGTGCCGCGCGGCGGGGCAACCGGGACAGAACAAGTGAGCCGACTGACGGACCAGATCAACGCGGCCTTCGAGCGCCATTTGCCCGAACGCCGCCTTTTCCTCAAATCCGAGCACGAAACACGCTTCATCCGGCTGCGACCAGCCACCCAGGCGCTCGCGCTCGGGGGCGGCGTGGCGGTCGTGAGCTGGTCGCTCGTGGTGACGGCAATCCTGCTGGCCGACACCGTCGGCAGCGGCAATGTCCGCGACCAGGCTCAGCGCGAGCAGGCGCTTTACGAAGCCCGCCTCAACGAGATGGCCGAGGAGCGCGACAGCAGCGCGCAGGAGGCGCGTCAGGCGCAGGAGCGTTTCAACGTCGCCCTGAGCCGCGTCTCCGAGATGCAGTCGCTCCTGCTCGAATCGGAGGACCGGCGTGCGGAGCTCGAGACCGGGCTCGATGTCGTGCAGAACACGCTGCGCCGCGTGATGAACGAGCGCGACACGGCTCTCGCGGACGTCGACTCGCTCGAGGTCGCGCTCGACGAAGAAAGCGACACCGCCGGCAGCACGGATACCCGGCTGAGCGAGGCGCAGCAAACCCTCGCCTTCGTGTCCGATGCGCTGAGCCAGGTCGCCGAGGAGCGCGACGATTTCGCGATGCGCCACGCCCAGTCGAAGCGTCAGGCCGACCACATCGCCATGGAAAACCGTCTCATGGAGGATCGCAACGACCGCATCTTCACGCAGCTGGAGGAGGCCGTGCAGGTCTCCATGGAGCCGCTGGAAAAGGTCTTCCGCGATGCCGGCCTCGAGACCGATCGCATCCTTCGCGAGGTGCGCAACGGGCGCAGCGCAGATGCGGGCGGGCTGCAGCCCGTGTCCTTCTCGACCAAGGGCGATCTCGATGACGATGCGCTGCGAGCGACCGACATCATGGACGGGCTCGACGAGATCGACACCTATCGCACGGCCGCCGAGAAAGTCCCCTTCGCCGAACCGATCCGGAGCGGCGGCGTGCGCATGACCTCCCGCTTCGGCACACGCAACGACCCCAAGACCGGCGCGCGCCGGATGCATGAAGGGGTCGACTGGGCCGGTCCGCGCGGCACCCCGATCCTCGCCACCTCGGACGGCACGGTTGTGCATGCCGGATCCAAGGGTGGCTATGGCCGCTCGGTCAAGATCCGCCACGCCTTCGGGATCGAGACATTCTATGCGCATCTGCACACCGTGCATGTTCAGGAGGGAGAAACGGTCTCGCGTGGCGACCATATCGGTGATATGGGGACGACCGGACGGTCGACCGGCGTGCATCTGCATTACGAAGTGCGGCTCGACGGCCAGGCCATCAATCCGATGCCATATGTAGAGGCTGCCAGAGATGTTTTCTAAGAGCCGAATCAACGAGCCGGGCCCCAAGAAGGGCGAGGAGGAAACCAAGCCCGCCGCGCCACGCGACGAGGCCCGCGGCGGTGCCGAAGCGAACGCGGCGCCGAAGACGCAGAGTCCGGTGAAGGCGAAACCCCCGGCCTCGTCGCTTTCGGCCGATCTTACGGTCACCGGCGATCTGAAATCGACCGGAGACATTGTCGTCGAGGGTGTCGTGGATGGCGATATCAGCGCGCATCTTCTCACGGTGGGTGAAGGCGCCACGATCCGCGGCGAAGTCGTCGCCGACGACGTGGTCGTGAATGGCCGCGTCGTGGGCCGGGTGCGCGGCCTCAAAGTCAGGCTGACCTCGAGCGCGCGCGTCGAGGGCGACATCATCCATAAGACGATCGCGATCGAATCGGGTGCGCATTTCGAAGGCTCGGTTCAGCGCCAGGATGACCCGCTCGGCACCGCGAGTCAGCAACAGCCGGCACCGCAGCCCGCCGCAGCAAACAAGGGCGGCTCTGGCGGCGCCCAGAAAGCCTCGGCCCCTGCGGCGGAAGAGAGCTCCAAGCCCGCGGCGGCACCTGCGCAAGAGGGTGCGAAGAAAGGCTGATCGCTCCGCGACCTGGTCGAGTCATGGTCGGGCCCGGGGCGCATCGGCCCCTGTCGGGTTTCGAGCATGGCGAGCGCCCTTCATCCCGCGGCGTCCCGCAGTACATTGCCCGAACGGGTCAGATTTACCCGCGGCTAGAGCATGTTGCGCAAAAGTGGGGACCGGTTTTGCGCTCCTCGAACACGCGACTTCAAGAGGTTAGAGGGCGGCGCGCGAATGCGAATGAACGCAACGCGCTCTGAGCGCACTTGCCCTCGGTCAGGAGACAACGCCTGCAAGCGCTTTAAGGCCGGCGCTCGAGAGCGGCATTCATCTGCGTTCCGGCGCCTGCCCAGAGCGGCTTGCGGCTTCCCCATCATGTCACAGCGAAGCCGACGGTGTGCACATACAGAATCAGTGTAATGGTTAACGCAAAACTTACCTTTTGTGACACCTCGGCTTTACGTGTATACACGATTTCTATACGAACACGATAACGAAACTATACGAACACGATAACTAAACATTTCATCGAGTTTTCCATGTCATACGCGTTCGACTCCTTCGTTTTTCTGCTGCTGTTCGTTCTTTCTTTCGCGATCTGTGGCGCCATCCTCTGGTCGCAAAGCCTGCACATCGACCGGTCTGCGCGCGCGGGGGATCTGAAGGCGGTGCAGGCTGCGCACACGGCACCGACGCCGCGGATCGGCGGGCTGAGTGTCGTGGGGCCGATCGTGCTCGCCATGCTCATGATCACCCCGCAGCCCCTGGCAACCGAGATGCAGCTCTTCGCGGTGACGCTGCTGCCCGTGTTTGTGGCGGGCCTCGCCGAGGATCTGGGCTTTCGGGTCAGCCCGCTCAACAGGCTCCTGGCAGCGGCCACGGCGAGCGCGATGATGATCGTGTTTCTCGGGGTGTGGGCGCCGCCGGTGATGCTGCCCGGGCTGGACCTGTTGTTCGGCTTTACGCCCTTCGCCATCGTGTTCACGATCGCCTGGGCCAGCGGCATATGTCATGCCATGAACCTCATCGACGGGGTAAACGGGTTCGCGGGGGCGACCGCGGTGCTGATCGCGCTCGGGCTCGGTTTCATCGCAATGCAGGCGGGCACGCCGATTCTCGCAGGGATCGCCTTCGCGATCGTTCCGGCGGTGCTGGGCTTTCTGATCTTCAACTGGCCGCTGGGGCGCATCTTCCTGGGCGATGCAGGCGCCTACACGCTGGGGCATGTCCTCGTCTGGCTGTCGATCCTGATCATGGCCTGGGGGGCGGAGGCCGCGCCGACCGGGGTCGCGCTCGCGTTTTTCTGGCCGGTCGCCGATACCCTGCTGGCGATCTATCGCCGGATGCGCAGTGGACGTCCCGTGGGACAGCCGGACCGGCTCCACATCCATCAATTCGTGATGCGCGCGCTCATGATGCTGCCACGGCGCAGGCTCGACAAGGGGCAGGCCAATGCGCTCTCGGCGCTGATACTGACCCCCTTCGCCGCCATGCCGGTGGGCGCCTCGGTTCTGCTCTGGGATCGGCCAGCGATGGCGCTTCTGGCCTGGGCGGTGTTCGCGGTCCTTTTCGTGGCCGCGTATCTGGCGGGTATCCGGTCCCTGCGTAACGGACACCGGCGGCGCTTTGCCGGGGGTCCGAACGGCGAAAACCTCACAAAATGACGAGAACCGCTTGCCCGTGACGCGCCGCCGTCGCATAGCTGCGCGTGAGAAGAACCTGGACGTCGGACGCCAGCATGATCGACTCGGTATTGGTGGTTTGCGTTGGCAATATCTGCCGCTCGCCGGTGGGTGCGCGGGTCTTGTCGGCATATCTGGCGCAGAGCGGTGTCCGGATCGCGGTCGACTCTGCGGGCCTTAACGCTCTGGAAGGGGAAGGCACCGATAATCTTGCGGCCGAAGTGGCGAAAGCGCATATTGGCGAAGTGGGGGATCATATCGCACAACGGTTCACACCAGCGCTCGGTCAGAAGCACAGCTTGATTCTGGTGATGGAGCCGGGACACAAGCGCGAACTCGCGCGCCGTGCGCCCGAACTATCCGGCCGCGTGATGCTTTTCGACCAATGGAGCGGCGCGCAGGGCATACCCGACCCTTATCGCCGCGACCGCGCCTTTCACGAGCGCGTTTTCGCGCAAATCGACGCGGGGGCGCGGGGCTGGGCGTCCCGGATCGCCCTGGCCGGGGAGGTTCGGCCATGAACATGTTCCAATCCTCCGCCCCCGCCCCGCAGCAGGGAACCGCCGCACCACCGCCGCAGCCTCCGGCCGATGACGACGACGGAATCAATCTGGGCGAGCTCGTCACCACGCTGTGGCGCGGCAAGTGGTGGATCGCGCTGTTCGCGATGGTGGCCGTCGCCGTGGGCGCGTTCGATCTCGCACGCACACCGCCCACCTATCAGGCCGACGCGCTCGTGCAGCTCGAGGACCGTGGCGGCCGCCTCGCCCTGCCCGAGGGAATGCGCGACATGGTGGAAACCAGCGCCTCGGCGCAGAGTGAGATCGAGGTGATGTTGTCGCGCATGGTGCTCGCACAGGCGGTCGCCGATCTGAACCTCGACTGGAGCGTCCAGCCCGCGCAACCGCCGGTCCTCGGCCCGATACTCGAGCGACACTGGCTGCCGGACCCGCTCGAGGGGCTGCTGCGCCACGACAGCGCGGCACCCTATCTTGAGCCGTTCGTACGCCCCGGCGAGGGGATCACGCTCGAGGAATTCCAGGTGCCGCCCGAATGGGTGGGCCGGGGGCTGTCGCTCGAGACCACGCAATCGGGATATCGCCTCGAGCTGCCCGACGGGCGCCATCTCGACGGCGAGTCCGGCATGCTCCTCGAGGACCCGGAGACCGGGTTCGGCATCCTCGTGGGCGAGATCACCGCGCCGGCCGGCCGGCAATTCAGCTTGCGCCAGGTCTCCGAGCGCGCGGCGACAAACCGGCTGCGATCGGGCCTGTCGGCCGAGCTGCGCGGGCGCGACTCCGGCATCCTGCGCCTGACGATGACCGGCCCCAGCCCGGAGCAGGCCGAGCGCATGCTCGATGCGTCGCTGCAGGCCTATGTGCAGCAGAACATCTCGCGCAGCGCCGCGGAGGCCGAGCGCAGTCTCGAATTCATCCGCGAGCAGTTGCCGCAGGCGGAGGAAGAGCTGCGCCAGGCCGAAGAGCGACTGAGCGACTTTCGCGAGGAGGCGACCACGCGCGCGCTTGAGCAGGAGGACGAGTTCGCCCTCGGCCAGGAGCTGGATTTCGTCTCGCAATCGCTCCTGAACCGGATCGCGCGCCTCGAATCCGAGCTGCGCAGGCTGGACCAGCGCGCCGAGGCCAATCGCGAGAACTACCCCGAGAGCCACCCCTTCTTTCGCCAGATCAACGAGTCGCGCGAGGAAGTCGAGGAGCAGCTCTCGCAGCTTCTCTCCCGCGTCGAGGACCTGCCGGCATCGCAGCGACGCATCGTCAACCTGCAGCGCGATGTCGAGGTGGCCCAGCAGATCTATTCCGATCTGCAGACGCGGGCGCAGGAGATGGAGGTCCTGCGCGCGAGCACCGTCGGAAGCGTCCGCGTCGTGGACACGGCGTCGGCCTCCGGGTCGCCGATCGCGCCGCAGCGCGAGCGCAACCTGCTGATCGCCGCGCTCGCGGGGCTCGGCGCGGGCATGGGCTTCGTTCTGCTGCGCAACTGGTTGCGCAAGGGAATCCGCGACGCGTCGGATCTCGAGCGGTTCGACCTGCCGGTCTTCGCCACCATCAATTACACTGCGCATGCCGATTTCAAGCACCGGCGGCGCGGGTCACTCCCGATCCTCGGGCTCACACAGCCCGACGATCTGGTCAACGAAGCCTTCCGGTCGCTGCGCACCAGCCTGCATTTCGGCATGCTGGACTCGCCCACCAAGGCGATTGCGCTGACGAGTTCGGCGCCGCTGGCGGGCAAGAGCTTCACGGCCACCAACCTCGCGGTGGTCGCAGCGCAGGCGGGTCAGCGCGTCTGCCTTGTGGACGGCGATCTGCGGCGCGGGCAGCTGCGGCGCTATTTCGACCTGCCGCGCGACCAGCCGGGGCTCGCGCAGGTTCTCGCGGGGGATGTCGCGCCCCTGAGCGCGCTCGTGCAGACCAGCATCGAGGGGTTGTCCTTCCTGCCCTCCGGGCGCTACCCGCCGAACCCGTCCGAACTCCTGATGCGGCGCGAGCTCGGCCAGCTTATTGCGGCGCTCGACGCGGATTTTGATCTGATCATCTTCGACACGCCGCCAGCACTCGCCGTGACCGATCCGGTGATCATCGGCCGCGCGACGGGCACGAGCATCCTGATCGCGCGTCACGATGTGACCGTACCGCGCGAAGTCGAGGCCGTGAAGAAGACCTTCCAGGCCGCCGGGCTGCACTTGGCCGGGGCGGTGCTCAACGGGTTCGATCCGCGCAAAGCGCGCGCGGGATCTGGCTACGGTTACAGCTATGGTTATCGGTATAGCTACAAACGGCGTGGCGCCTGAGGACGCGCGCCACGAGATTCCCGCTTCGCGGATGGCGCTTGGCGGCCCTGCGCTACGCGGTCACAACCCGCAGGATTTCGTCGCAGCATATCTTGCGCATGGCAAATCCCCTGTTGGCGCCGATGGTCCGCGCCAGCCGCACTCGGCGCTCTGACCTTCGCCCCATGCCGCCTCCCCGCGCGGCAGGCAATGCGTGCTTTTCAGCACACGCCAGAGGAGAGGGTGCCCGAGATGGCGTATCTGGTGGTTGACCGCATCTGGCCCCCCGTATTTCATGCGGCCGGACGCGGAAGGGCCAGCGGCCGAGCATCAAGGGGTGAAATGCGGAGATTTTCAAGACGTCATGTCCTCGCCTTCGGGGCGCTCGCGGTCCTGCCAGCTTGTTCGCTGCCCCGCGGCGCGGGGCGCCGAAGCGAGATTCTCGCCGGGGCCGGTGACGAGATGCCCGATTTCGCCGTCTACGAGGTGACCCGCGAGTCGATCGACGAGATTAGCCGCTGGCCCAGCCCGGCGCCCACCGAGAGTCATGGCTGGATCGGGCGGGGCGCCGGCGGCGGCGCGCCGGAAATCTCGGTGGGCGACCAGCTCGATCTTCGCATCTGGGACTCGGACTCGCCTTCTCTGATCACCGGGCCCGAAGAACGGGTCAGCGATATGCCCGGGGTGCGGGTCGACTCGCGCGGCGAGGTCTTCGTGCCCTTCGTCGGCGATGTCGCCGTGGCCGGCATGACCACCAACGCCGCGCGTCGGGTCATCCAGGAAAGCATGGAGTCCATCGCCCCCTCCGCGCAGGTGCAGGTTTCGCTCGCCTCGGGGCGGCGCAACTCGGTCGATGTGGTCAGCGGGGTGTCCAGCCCCGGGCGCTACCCGCTCGAGGATCTCGAAACATCGGTGCTCAACGTCATTTCCGAAGCCGGTGGCGTCTCGGGTTTGCAGACCCCGCGCGTGCGCCTCACCCGCGGTCAGCGCACCTATGTAACGCCGCTCGCGCGGCTGCAGTCGGATCCGTCGCAGGACACGCTGCTGCGCGGGGGCGACAAGCTCACCGTGGAGGAGGATGACCGTTACTTCATTGCCCTCGGGGCCGCCGGGCGCGAGGAGGTCGTGAATTTCGATGCCGAGGAGGTCTCCGCCGTCAAGGCGCTCTCGCTCATGGGGGGTGTGGAGGGCAGCCGCGCCGACCCGCGCGGGGTCCTGATCCTGCGCCGCTACCCCGAGTCCGCGGTTGGCGCCGGCGGGCCGTCGCACCGGCGGGTCGTCTTCAGCATTGACCTCATCAGCGCGGAGGGGCTGTTCAGCGCCTCGGAATTCGTGGTCGAGCCGGGTGATCTGGTGCTGGCCACCGAGTCGCCCGTCACCTCGGTGCAGACGATTTTCGGCCTTCTGGGCACCTCCCTCGGCCTTGCGAGCCGGACGCGAAACTTCTGAACGTTCGGCCGCGCCACCGCGAGGCCTGCCCTTCCTCGGCGAGTCAGCGCCCGGCCATTCGATATGCAAGGCCGCCGAGATGCTCGCGCAGCGCCGTATCGAGCCGGGCGAGATTGCGGGTCAGATTCCACCCGAGGCCTTGCCCTGGCCGGGTCCGGAAATCCACCGGCCAGGCGACGACATCGGGCCACCCAGCGGCATCGAAGCTGCGCATCGCGCGCGGCATGTGAAACGCCGAGGTGACGAGCACCCAGGTTTCCCCCGGTTGCGGATCCACCATCGCGAAGCTCGCGCGCGCGTTCTCGGCGGTGTTACGCGAGTCGCGCTCGAATTCGGCGCGCGTCAGGCCCTGCTCGTCGAAGAAGCGTTCGGCCACCATCGCCCCCGAAAGCCCGCCGCCCGCGACATCGCGCAGCGCGCCGCTGCCGCCGGTAAAGAGCACCCTTGCCTGCGGGTGCTGGCGGGCGAGGTAGAGCGCCTCGGTAAAGCGTTCGCCGGCCTCGTTGAGCTGGACCTGATCCCACTGCGCGGTGTGCGCGGCATTTTCGGCGCCCCCGAGCACGATGATGCCGGCGATGCCGTCGAGATCCGGGCGCACCGGATAGCGCGTCTCGAGCGGCCGCAGGAGCATCTCCCCGAGCGGGACGACCGCCACAAGGAGGGTAGCGAGAAAGGTGAGCAACCCGGCGCGCCACGCCAGCCGAAGCCGCGCGCGCCACAGCCCCCAGACGGTCAGCGCAAGGCCCAGCACCAGCCAGCTATCCGGCCGGATCAGCACCCCGCCGAGCTTCGCGATGACGAAAAACAGGGTATCGCTCATGCGCGTCGCTCCCCGGTGGCGTGCGCGATGGCCGCGAGATAGGCCGCGACCACAAGCTCCTGGTCGTATTCCGCCTCCATCTTGCGCCGCCCGCCCGCACCCAGCGCGGCACGCTCCGCCGGCGCCAGGGCGCCAAAGCGCGTGCAGGCCGCGGCAAGGCTTTCGGCATCGCGCGGCCGACACAGGAAGCCATTGACCCCGTCCTGCACGACGCTGCGGCAGCCGGGCACATCGGTCGCGATGGCCGGGCGTCCCATGGCAGCCCCCTCGATCAGGGTGCGCGGCGCCCCCTCGCGGTAGGAGGGCAGAACGATGCAATGGGCGGCCGCGATGTGCGGGCGGACATCCTGCGTCGCGCCCAGATACTCCACCACCCCGTCGCGCTGCCACTGCGCGAGCGTCTGCGCGTCGATCGCGCTGCGATTGCTCGAGCCGGCCGCGCCCAGAAGCTGAAAGCGCAGCTCTGGATGGCGCGCGCGCAGCTGGCGCGCCGCCTCGACATACTCGACCACGCCCTTGTCGCGCAAAAGCCGCGCGATCATGAGGAAGATAGGCGGGCCTTCGGGCAGCGGCGTCGGGGCAAAACGCGCGAGATCGATGCCGGAGCCGGGCAGAAGCCGGGCCTGCGCCGGGGACACAAGGCCGCGCGCGATGAACAGGGCGCGATCCTCGGCGTTCTGGAAAAAGACCGTCGCGAGCCCCCTGAAGGCGGTGCGGTAGAGCCCCTCGGCCAGCCGCTGCAGCACCCCGCCCGACAGGAACGCGGTGCCGAGCCCGGAGACATTGGGGATGAAGGGAATGCCCGCGCGCCGCGCGGCGAGCGCGCCGTAGATATTGTTCTTGATCGTCCAGGACAGGATGACATCGGGCGATGCGGCTTGAAACCGGCGCTGCAACTGCACGGCGAGCGCGGCGTCCCGCAGCGGGTTGAGTCCCTTGCTGTCCATGCGCAGCGGCCGGTGCGCGACGCCGCGGCGCGCAAGTTCGGGCAGGCTGTCATCGCCCGGTGCGAGCAGCTCGAGTGCATCGCCGCGCGCGCGCAGCGCCTCGACCACGGGCAGGCGGAAATTGAGCACGTTCCAGCTGGCATTGACGGTGAGCAGGATTTTCAAGGGGTCCGCCTTGGTGGGAGGTGGGGCGCATCGCGATGTGGCGTTATCGGGCATTCGCAAAATGCATCAATTTAATCGATCAAGATGTTGAAACGAATTTACTTTCAGGCGTCTGGTCGCAACTGAATACCTGCGGCGCTCCTAGCGTGCGCAGGTAAGGCAGCGACGTGCAACAGCAATCGCGCAATCCAGTTTTCTACTTGAGGTTGTATTTGGCTTTGTTTCGGGAAATGCGGGTCATGGTCGGGCTGGCTGTCTTTCGCGTCGGACCTCGCACCACGCGGCAAAAGCTTTCTTGCGAGCCGCGTGCGCCTCGCGCACATAGCGCTCGAGACACCGGCGACGCCCGGCATCTACCGCTTTGACGCTCGGATCGTCCCGGGCAATCCCCTGGATCAGCTCGCGCATTCTCTTGTCGAGTTTCCCGAAATGCGGGCTGTCGAGAAGTTCGCGACTGAGCTGCACCTCGGATGTCTCAAAGACAGCGTCGATGTCTTCCGGGACGTTTCCTGCCTCGAACGCCTCATATGCGCGAACGCAGCTTACCAGCCGTGCCTCCGCGTATGCGAGCGCCAATGCCCTTTGGCCATAAATGTCATCGGGCAACAGGGCGTTCGGTGAGATCTCGGGGGTGTCGAGAATGATCGCGAGCCACATCGCGACTTCTTGCGGGTCCGGGCGGCCCGTCGCACCGTGCCGACGCGCATTGCCCGCAACCACCGCCTTTCCCGCCGCTGTGCGCGGCCCCGTGCTGCTGCGGGCATTGGCACGGTTGCGCGCAGTGATCCGAGCTTCGGTCATCCGTCGATGATTTCCGCCTGACCCTGGCGCGTTTTTTGCAAGGCGTCGAAGTCGCGCTTGACCTCGCGACGCCGTCGCTCAAGCTGTTGCACCTTGCCGTCATGATCATAACGCATGCGCGCTCGATCTTCTTCCTTCGCGTAGGCTTCGCTCATGACCGAGACCGGATCGAGGCCAAGCGCTGCGATCTCTTCCCAGGCATCAGCCTGAACGGCGCTGTCGCGCGAAACAGCGCGCGCGGCCAGATCGGCACCCTCGGCCTTTGCGCTCTCTGCATCAAACTCTGCACCAAATACTGCATCAAAATCGAAGGGTTCTTCCGTCTGCGCCGCGCTTTTTGTTCCGGCTGCTATCTCCGCTTCAAATGCCTCACGGATTTCAGCCGCTTCATCGAGCGCAGCCTCGTGCTCGGATTCGCGTTGCGCT
>LFCJ01003150.1_pt1 | contig 12035 bp, 11 predicted proteins | sample 643141 | NCBI WGS metagenome assembly LFCJ01 (sample SAMN03766243, study PRJNA286221) | soda lake metagenome | biome: soda lake; feature: Kulunda steppe; material: water; isolation source: sample B1-Br-g2 brine of Lake Bitter-1 | place: Russia: Kulunda steppe | collected 2010-07 | reverse complement strand
TGAGTACTCAAACATAAAAGCTCTTGATCCTGAAAGCAGTTCGCTTACCATTATAGAGAATAAATATGTTATTACCAATCCCGCAAGATTAGTGACCTCTCCTCTTGATTGGCGTCAGTATTTGAGGTTTTTACCGAGAGCAGAGGAAATTCAGATTGCTGAATCCTTACTCCCTCAGAATGACAGAGAGAAAGTTATCTGGAGGGAAAGTGTGAATGAGGGATGGCATGAAGGGTCGCAGATGGCCGAGCGTGAAATGCTATCTCGAATTGAGGCGCTAGTCAGAGATTTTGGCGGAATCATTAGATTCAATCGCCTAGCAGATGAAGGATATTTCACTCGACCAATGTTGGTGGAGACAAGGATACCTGTAACGGGAAACAGGAATGAAGTCATACAGAACAAAACCATTTACACTATTGTTGCAGAATCTTCCGCCAACCTTGATGAAAGTGACTGGGAGGCGAGAGTTCTTGATAATAGGGAGTCGATGATTTTCCCAAGAGAGTACGGTGGCGTAGATATTGAGGTGACGACAAAATGAGCGACGAGATAAAGGAGGCGATGGATAGCTATCAGCTTCCTGCTGAAATAACATCACAAGATGAGCTAGATGAGATTCTGCTGCATCTTGTTAAGAATGGCGGTAGCGAGGTTTTTATTGATGGTGGAGATTATATGTTTTTACAGATACACTCTAGAAACTATATTCTCGGAGACAGGAAGATATCCATTACAGAGGCTGAAGCTATTCTCTCTATAATGAATGGTGAAGAGGCTGTAGCCAAGATAAAAGGCGGTGAGCCAGATAATCCGTCTTATGAGATTGAGGAGATAGTTGAAGTGAATGGATTACCTAAGCAACTTAGGCACAGATTTCGTGTGAATGCAGTGATAACTCAGAGAAGAGGCAGAACGTCTCCATGCATCACGATACGAGAAATTAGTCATACGCCACCTCATTATAGTGATATCGGTGTATCTGATGATGAAATAAAGAAGTTCCTGTCTCTTGGCGTTGGGATAGGTCTTGTTATTGGACCAACAGGCTCAGGCAAGACAACTCTCCTTGCCTCTATCGCCGCTGAGCTATTGCAGCAAAAGGATAATATGGTGGTTACATTGGAAGAGCCCATTGAGTACGCCTATGATAGCATAAAGTCAGAAAGCTCAAGAATTAGGCAAATTGAGATTGGAGGCGGTGTGGGTGATTTCCCTGCCGGGGTAAGAAACTGCATGAGGATGAAGCCAAGCCACATAATAATTGGTGAATCGCGTGATTATGAGACAATCTCAGCAGCTACCGAATCAGCGCTAACTGGTCATGGTGTTATGACAACCGTACACGCAGGAAGGGTATCTGAGGCAATTGATCGAATGATAATGCGTTATCCAGTATCTCTTAGAGAGCAGGCAAAACTTGATATAGTTTCTGTGCTTAAGTTTGCTTGTGCTCAGCGCCTAGTGAAAAGTACTGATGGTAAGCGAGTTGCAGTAAGAGAAAAAATATTCCTCACAGAAGACCTTAGAAAGAAAATAATGAAAAGCGATAGAGTCGCTGAAAAAGTGGATGAGATTGTTAGTGAGCACGGGATCTCGTTTAAGCAGGACCTTATATATAAAATGAATGAGGGAGTCATTAGTGAGGAAGAGTGCTCAAAGTATATAATGGATATGTATGGAGAGGAGATATGAGCAGAGATCTTGCCTCAATGAGATATAAGATATTCATTTTCGATTCGTACATATTGTATGCCTTAATTCCAGCAATCTTCTACCCAAGGCCAATTACGTTTAAGATTTTAGGCGTGATGGCGATTGCTATTTTTTTAATGCAGTGGCGGTTTGGCACTATTAGACATTTCGCTCGATGGATTAAGCAGTATTTAGTTGGTAATGCAAAGAAAATAAGGCCAATCTATTATGATATTGAAAAATAACAATTAATAGAATAGACTATAAAAAAAGGTGATAGCATGAGCAGAAAACTACTCTTTACCTCATTAATAGCGGGATCTTTCATGATGGCTTCTATATCAAGCGTACATGCGAGCCTCTATATATATCCTGTTAAAGGTGGGGTCGAAGCACAAAAAAAACAATCTGATGTTACTCGTTATGGAGTTCACAGTAAAACCTCTTCGAGGTATCTCAGGGAAGGATCTGGAGATTCCAAGAATTTTTACTATCGTGGTAACCCAGGTGTTTCAAGAGACGCGGATCTGACTATAAATAGTTCACGAGAGCCATTGGGTGCTCTTTCTTGCTACGGCAGGCAAGTTCCAATAGAAGTTGCTGTCGACCATATATTCAGCCCCCCATCTGTTGTTAGTATAGCTCCTTCTGTATCTGGTACAAGAGTATCTTGGTCACTTGAAGATAGTAGCTGCAACTCCGTAGAAGACATTGTAGATAAGATAAATGAGGCAGGATCAGTATATATTAACTATGCTGATGTCAATGCCCCTATAGGCGTGGGATCAAATAAAAGGGAGGCGGGCTATTATTCTTATGAAAATCCAAAAGTTTGGCACTCAGATCCCACTTTATCCATAAGAGAAAATCTTACGTTGTGGGCAGAAAGTGAGGGGTGGAGTGTTGAATGGCCGGATATCATGAATAAAATAGATTTTGAGTCAACAAGAACAACGCTATATGGCGAACTTATCGGCGATAACGGTGTTTTTCATAGAGTAATAAGGCAAATATCTCAAAGAGATCCAAATGTAACTCTGTCGCTGCAATTTTGGGCAAACAATTACATTGTTGTCACGCAAGGTGGGTACGAAAATATTAATAAGGGGAGCGTCAAATGAAAAAAATACATGCATTTAACGGGATATCGATTGCCGTTACCGCTGCTTTGGCAGGATGTTCAACAACCTCAATTGAAAAGGCTCAAAGTGATCATTCGGACAGGCAGAGAATGGCTGAGGAGAAACTAAAAAGTTTTTCAAGTTTAGGTGACTCTCCCGTGAGCGCTACTTTTGTTGACGATTACTATATCGTAGGATCTAAGTTTAGTCCAGAGTCAAGAAGATCGCTTCCAGGGTTTTTTAGGGAACAGTATTCATTTAATAGAATTGACCCCTTGACATTTTCTGAAGTTCTATCATACATAAATAGTGTTACAAACATTCGAATTGAAACCTCTCATGATGCTGCCGAGCACCTAAAGAGTCTATCCTCGTCAGCAGAAGAGGTTGAAAATCTTGATTTTGAGGGAGAGGAACTTGATTTGAGTGTTAATGTCGGCAACCTGATGTCCGAATATAAAGCGGGGCTTGTTGGATCTGATATCTTATTCACAGTTAATTTTGAAGGTACGCTCGAATCATTTTTGAATCATGTGTTGGGAAGACTTAATTTATCATGGGAATGGAAGGGTAATTATATTGAGGTATTCCATACCACGGAGAAGACATTCGTTATTGATTCCGATCTAGCAGCAGTTGGGTTTTCTGCTGAGATGGAAGGCGGTGCTGGAAGCAATCAATCATTCCAAATGCAAAATAATATGGGTAGCCTGTATGAGGAGATGTCAAGTGTTTTAGAGAATAGTATCTCTGATAGTGGAAAGTTTTCTATATCAAAGCAACTTTCTACAGTTACAGTTGTTGACACCCCAGGCAATCTTAAGAAGATTGAAAGATATATAAATACAATAAATGAAAACGCAAGTAAGCAGATAATGCTTAGAGTTCAGGTTATTGACGTGGAGTCAAATGATTCTGGGGATTATGGAGTTGATTGGAACGCTGCTTTTTCAGGTTCTGCAAGAGGATCCATTGGCGCTGCCACCCCCTTCCTTCCTGATGCAGGTGAGATGTTTTCTGTATCTGTCCTTGATGGATCCCTTAGGGATTCAATGGCTGGATTGAGAGCACTATCTGAGAAGAGAAACGTATCAACTACGATAAATACAAATGTTCATACATCGAACGGCAGACCAGTACCCCTCCAGGTTGGAGGAGGTCGTGATTACATAAGGTCAATGAGCAGCATAGCGGACGAAGGTGTTACAACAACGGATATAGATATAGGGACAATGGAGACCGGGTTTAGGCTTAGTGTACTACCAAGAATAAATAGTTCTGGTGATGTGGCGATGACACTGAGTCTTGATATATCAGAGGGCACTATAGATTCAAAAGTTCTTCCTGATGGAACGGAAATAGGGCTTCCTGAGATGCTATCAAGAAGCTTTATTCAGAGAGCTGTAGCTAGTAATGGCAGCCCTCTAATGCTAGCGGGTTTCGAAAGAACAACATCACAATCCACTGACTCCAGGATTGGCAGTAACATTTCCTGGTTATTGGGAGGAAGGCAGGAGTCAGCAAACATAAAGGTTATGACTATAATTCTTATAACTCCATATATAATGAAATAGGCATATCATGAGAATATTGGAAATAGACGAAGTAGCCTATCTAATGGGTCTCTCCTGGCATACTGCTTCTGGCCCTGGCGTGAGGCGAGATATGAATTCCTTTGTTGCCTCAGAGGGGTTTAGCTATGGGGTTGTACACATCTACGATAGTGATGAGGGAGTGGATAGAAATGCAATTGACCAACTTACAGGGATAAAACCAGGCAAAGGCTATCAGGTTGGTGCCACAGATGATGAGGACTCTAAAGGGCTGATTTCACTCGCAAGCTTAATTGCTAAAATGACTGTGGCTACAGGGTTGTACTGCTTGACAATAAATGAGGGAAAGAAGTGGATATTGGCAGTTAATGGCGGAGAGGTTGTTTCAAGTACTGATTGCGAGCTAGATGATGATAGTGCTAGAGAGGTTTTATCTGAGCTGTTTGAGGCACTAGTTGGAACTCACTCAGGTGATACCCCGTTTGTCTGCATTGTAGATGATGATAATTTCCTAGATGTTTTTTCAGAGCATGATGAGTCCTTTGTTGAACACATATCCGAGAGCGGTAAAATTCTCATGTCAGGGCTTCTTGATGGAGACTCAGATTCTTTTGCAAAGGCATCAAAGGTATCTTCATTAGATAACAAGGGTGGAATAAAGTTGATTTCTGCTCTTGCAATATTGGGAGGAGGGTATTATGTCTATGGTGAATATAATGAAAATAAAGAAGCTCAAGAGGTCATGAGGCAACAAATGGATAGGGTGGTTCACCAGAAAAAGCCGGAGGGTCCAAGTCAAGAAGAGATATTGTCGGAAGCGAGGAGAGATGAGATATCTGATTTTAACTCATTTTTTTCAAGCCACTCAAACATAGAGTTTATTGAAAAGGCTATAAGTCTCATAAGGACTACTCCGAGAGTGATTTCTGGCTGGGAGCCTCAGGTTCTTGAGGCCTCAGTATCAGAAGTAAGTATAGTATGGGAGTCAACTGGCGGAACACCGCTAGGAATATTGAGATATCTAAATAATGAGTTTGACTCACATAATTTTAATGACAGGGCAAGTGCTGTTGTTTCAACAATATCACTAGATGAGAGGGTAAGAGATGGTTATATTGATATTTATGCAATGCTTCCTGGTAATGACCAAAGACTGAGATTAATTGATAAGCTCCAGAGAAAAGGAGGGACTTGGACCCTGGGTTCATCAGTGGTGACTCGTAGATCACAGCCAATTCCAGGCATATTAAATCCTGAGCTATCGAGAGTAAGGCAGGCTCCATATAGGCAGTCTGATATTAAAGTTTCGGGGGATGGCCTACATATGCTTAGATCATATTACGAAATTTTCGATGACAATAGTTTCGTTAGAATTACAAAAGTAAGAATTGATTTTTCAAACTACAAATGGGAAGTGGAGGGTATATACTATGAAAGAAACTAAATCTAAGGTTCTGCCTTTGGCAGGGCTAGTAATTACAGGACTAATGGGAGTAAGTGCTTTGGCAGGCGCATCAGTTATTGAGTGTGATGAGTCATGCCAGAGGTCAATCTCATTTCAAGACAAACTTGATACAAAAAGCATGAGTATTGAACTATTAAGAAAGGAGCTTGAGCTTGCGAGGATTGCAGATGAAATAAATTCCCTTAGCTCTACTGGTAAAGGGGAAGAGCAGGATGAAGCTGTGATTGAATTTCTTAAAAATGAGATTATGGATTTGAGAAGTGATCTTAACAATAGAGCCATGGAGAATGGCGCCAGCACCACAGATGTCTTACCTGACCTTTCTAGTGTGGTGATGGATACAAAGGGAATTGAGAATGTTTATGTAACAGGAACAAGCTCTGTTTCTGGTGAATGGTCATCACGCATATTTCACAACAACTCAATTCAAGTACTCTATCTTGGTGAAGATGTTTTTCCTGGTGCAACGATAACTAATATTGACAGAAGAGGTGTGGTGATTAGCTTTGACGGGGGTGAATATCACAAGACAATCACACCCTCTGAAGTTGCTCAAGCTAGAGCATTTAATAACATAAGGGAAGAGAGGCAAAGAGAAAGGGATTTGATTAATAGGCATAATTCTGTTGATAGCGGCTATCAGATGATGCCTGGCTTTTAGCAAGGAGGTGCTTAGTGAAAATTTTTGGCTTTAAGGTACCGACACATATAATGGGGCCTATCAGTAAAGCACAAAAGGATAAGAGTCAAGATCAAGTGAAGAGTGGAAAAAAAAGGATCAAGAAAAATAAAGAAGGAAAAAGCATCTCGCAGACAAAAGGAATATCTGAAAAGCTGCTTGAGAAGCGACTTAGTAAGGCCATAAAGGGTCTAGATGATTTACCTAGCAATGAGGGTGTTGCTAAGTCTCTCATGGAAGAAAATCTTAATGCATCAGATTTAAAGAGTATTGCTATTGTCATAGCGAGCAGCGAAGAAAAGTCGGCTTTATTAATAGTTTCAAATAAAAGGATAAGGGTTCCCCTAGATCCCGTTGTTGATAAGGCCAAAAGTGTATTAAGGCGTGATGGGTGGACTTGCAATAGCGTATATTACATGGAGCAATCTCTACTAGAGGAGCTTCATGCGAATAATGAGAAAAAGATTGGAAAATCAAATGATAACAGTGAGATCGCAGACGAGTTCGATAGAATCCTTAAGTTCGCCTGTGATAATAATGTTTCAGATATACACTTTGAGATTAATGAAGATAAAGCCGTAATTAGAGTAAGAAGAAACTCATTGCTTGAGGATTACGTCCAAATGGGCGTGGATTATGCCTTTGATTTCTGTACAGTCGTTTATCAGGTTCTTTCCGAATCCGAGAGCACAGATATATCTTTTTTACCCAGGCGCCAGCAAAGTTCAGTTGTTGTAAGGGATATCCCAGGTCATGGGATAGTTAGGGTTAGACTTAACACTATTCCAACAGCGCCATCTGGATTTGATATGGTTCTTAGGGTTCTTAAGTCGGGTGGTGATATCAAGCTTAACCTGGAGCAACTAGGGTATAATAAAACACTAGTTAAAAGTCTTGAGCTGGCATCCTCAAAGCCAGTGGGAGCGCTTATAATAGCTGGAACTACGGGCTCAGGAAAATCAACTACTTTAAAGACCCTACTTGAGGGAAAGGTGTCCCAATTCATGACTCCAAATGGACTGGCAATTAAGATAATAACAGTAGAAGATCCTCCCGAGTATGATATACAAGGTGTATCTCAGTGTAACGTATCAACATCAAAAGCAGTAAGCGAAAGCGCCTCTAAGAATCCTTTTGGTGATGCAATTAAAGCCGCTATGCGATGTGACCCGGATATTTTGATGGCTGGGGAAGTAAGAGATGAGGATTCGGCTGAGCTTCTAATGCATATTACACTCTCTGGGCACCAGGTAATGACAACCATACACGCCAGCTCTGCAATATCTATAGTAGCCAGACTCCGTAACAACGGCGTCCCAAATGATGCCTTGGGGAATAGCGACTTTCTTTCTGCGCTAGTATATCAGAAGCTGGTCCCAAAGGTTTGTAAGGACTGCGGCATTGAGTACGCAAATTTTTTGCGTGATGCCGCATCTGAGCCAGAGCTTGAGCTGCTCTCTCGTATGAACCAGGTTATACCAGATTCTAAGAGGGATAACATATATTTTAGAAATAAGAGCGGATGCGAAAATTGTAAGTCTGGCGTAATCGGCCAAACGGTTATAGCTGAGGTAATACTCCCAGACCATATAATGCTTGAGCACTTCATATCGGCTGAGGATCATAAGGCATGGCATCATCATAAAAAAATGGGGGGGAAGACTATCATAGACCATGCTCATGAAAAGATAATTAATGGAGTATGTGATCCTAGAGATATTGAGGTAAAAATTGGCCTCATCACAATGGATCTTGTAATGGAGGATTCGAAATTTGAGTATTCGGAAATGGAGAAGCATGGAGTTAAACTGCAAGAAAAAGATTTTGAGTATGTGAACATAGTGGATCTAAATGAGGTAAGGCGAGCCAAAGTTATAAGGGCAACAAAGCTTATGGCAGCAAAGCTTGAAAGGGGCGAGGTAAAAGATAGGTCGCTTCTCGACGAGAATGTATATGCCAACATGTTGCACAATGATATATATAGCCCTAGTGAGCTTCTTGTTAAGCTGGCGGATAATGGAATCTCATTCAGCGAAAATGAGCTTAGTTTATTTATTGATGAAATAATAACCATATTGAGGTAGTTATGAAAAAAAGAAGCGGCATTAGATTCTACTCTTCAAAGATTGCTTTTGGAATGAAAAAGAGAATCGACTTGTATGAGCAAATAAGAGCAATGATGAATGAAGGCATGCCAATTGTCGATGTTATCTCCGATCTAGAGAGCATCTATAAGTCTGAAAACAAATCTGACCCTAGGGTTTATATGCTTGGATGTTGGAGAAAGGCAATGGAGCAACAGGGAAGTATTTTGAGGGAGATTGTTCACTGGGTTCCAGAAAGTGAAGTCGTCATGTTTAAAACAGCAGAGGAAACTGGGGAGTGGGCAAAGTGCCTTGAGAGCCTTATTTTTCAAGTGGAAAAACAAAATGAAATAAAAAAGGTCGTTTTGAGTCAGATGGGCTATCCTGTGTTTCTATCAATTTTCTTAATAGCGATACTTTATGGGTTTGGTAGCTTTGGTGTTCCCATGCTCTCTGAAATGCTCCCTGTAAATAGGTGGCCTGAATTCTCCATGCCTTTGCATGATATATCAGTATTCATATCCACTAAGTTTCAATGGGTAATACTTTCAATAGTCGGACTCCTCGTAATCACCTTTATGACTCAGGCTAGGTATGTTGGTGCAGGGAGGATTCACTTAGACAAAATACCCCCTTACAGCATTTATAAGTCAATGCAGGGGGCCTCCTTCTTAATTTCACTGGCCTCTCTATTGAAGTCCGGAATCCCCGTAATAGAGTCAGTAAAAATCATTGAAAAAAACTCATCACCTTGGTCAAGATGGAAGATTAATGATATAAATCGATCCTTTAGTAAGGGAGACACCGGGGCTGGGGCGCTAATTAAGTCAGGAAAAAATTCCATGTTCAGTAGGGAGGTAAGAGTTCAAATAAAAGCTTACAGTAAGCTTGCTGAAATGGATAGGGCGATGTATAAAATTGGAGTTGTGGCAATAGAGATAACAACAAGTAATGTGAAGGCAATTACCGGACTAGTAAAGATGGTAATGATATTTTTTGTCGCCATTAGCATTGTTTGGATATACGCTTCATTTATTCAAGTATCGCAGATGGCCTCTCAGGCAATATAAATATTCCGGGTGTTGATTTTATTTGCTGGCGCGTGTATATTAAGAGTAACTATTAATAAAGGAGATAGTATGCGTAAAGATTTACCAAAAATAAAAAAAGGCTTCTCAATGATAGAGCTTATTATTGTGATAGCAGTTCTTGGTGTATTGACTGCGGTTGTTTTGAATCAGTCCCAAAAGATGAGGGAGTCCAGCAACATCAGTCGTGAGTCAAGTAACTTAAATATGTTGGCGACAGCCATTCAGAGCACATTTAATAGTCAGGGGAATTATACTGGACTTAACGAGTCGGTAATAAAGAGCACTAATGCGTTTCCAGCAGCTATGGATGGCAGTGGCGATGATATTGATTCTGTCTGGAATAGCGGAGATGTTTCTGTTGAGGCCGTAGACTATAGTTCTGGCAGCAATGCTGCTTTCAGTATTGTGTACGGTGATGTTCCGCAAACCTCTTGCGTAGACTTTGTTAGTAATAACTACTCTACCTTTTATTTCGTAGATGTTGATGGCACTACCCTTCATAATAAAGAGCCAGGTCAAACTGACGTTACATTTAATATTGGAACCTTGGTGACAGCATGTGGGGGCGGGTCCGGAACAGTAGAAGTCGAATTTAGAAGTAGATAATATTTACTACATCTATAGCAACAAGGGGGCGAAGGCCTCCTTTTTTTGTGAATGTTAATCTTGCGATTATAGTGTATTAGGCTTGATTATGGATTGCAGGCAGCCAGCTTGATTGTGGCAGGCTTTTTGTTTTTCGTAATATAGGTTTTGTTATTTTTATGTGTGGGTGTTATGGCTGCATCATGATGAGCTTCCCGCATTTTTTGTTCTCTACTTGATTTAGTGTTTTTGAAGCGAGTATGTGGGGCAGCAATACGTTGTTAAGTGAGTGGTAGGGTGCTATTATGGAAATGCACCTTCTGTTCATTTTACTGGAGTTTATGACGATGGGATTAAATGATATAACTGACTTTTACATAAGTGAAGATGACCCGGCCTTCTCGTTTTATTATCCTGGACCACATATGGCTGAGGGGGACATGCTGGCCATTGCAGGAGAGATGCTTAATAACGCGAAGAATGATGGCAGTACTGACTTTATAACCACTGTTAGAGGGGTCAGGTTCAGATCTGCAAGAATTCCAAGCGTCAGGGGAAACTACTATATTTTTCGGAAAATGCCTAATGAGGTATGGACACTAGATAAATGTGGAATAAGCACTGTTGTAAAGAAGATGATTATTGATGAAAGACTGAATAAGGGTGGGTTAATTATAGTAAGTGGAATGCCTGGAAATGGCAAGAGCACAACATGCTCGGCTATTATTTCAGAAAGGCTCAGGATACACTCTGGCGTTTGCAACACTATTGAGGATCCTGCTGAAATGCCACTGCATGGTTTTCACGGGGATGGATTTTGCATTCAGAGAGAGGTGAGCAGAGGTGAAGATTCTTACGAGGCTGTCGTTGACACTTTAAGAGCTTATCCAGCGAAACAGAATACGATGCTTTTGATAGGCGAAGTCCGTGACTCATCCACAGCCGCTCTTGCGCTTCAATCAGCTGTAGATGGGAGGCTGGTTTTAATAACTACTCATGCTGGTGATGTTATTGAAACTGCTAGGCGGATCATCAATCTTGCTTCAGGGCCTGGAGGGATTGCCTATGAGCAGGCAAGAGAGCTTTTTGCTGCGGCCTTTAGGCTTATCATACACCAAAAACTGATTAATGATAAATTAAGGTTGAGTGTAATGGCCGACACACAACAAGCATCAGCTGTGCTAAGAGGAGACTCTGATCTAACACAATTAAAAAACTCTCTCGTAGAGCAGGGCGTTAGGATAAAGAAAGGTGTGCCCCTAGAGTTAAGAAGGGTGTAATTGATAAGTGCTGTACAATCCATTAAATTTATGGCTTTATGTCTCTTTCTTCTTCCATTAAAATTAAATCTTCATAAGTCTCTTCAAGTGCCTTATTGTTCTTTGTGATCGTTCTATGCTTTATGACTTCCTCCTCATTCTGCCTAACTGAAAAGAACTCATCATGCAGGGCAGGATATTGAAGCTCAATGCTTGCACCCCCATCCTCCCGGCAGTATCTCGCCAGCATGGCATAGATTTGCCGCACAGAAAGCCCATGGCGACTGTCAGCGTGGATGTCTTGAAGTGAAGATCCCTGATCTGCCTTGCGAATGATTTCCTGTAGATCGGATTCTCCAATCCCCAGCTTGATCATATAGTGTGTTAGTGACATTGTTGTTCTCCTTAAAATGAAGGGGTAAAGGCAAGGCCTTTTGAGTGGTTGAGTGAAAGGTTCTTCTCAAGACTGAGGGCGAGGGCAAGCTTCTTGTCATCATCCAGCT
>LFCJ01003149.1_pt1 | contig 12035 bp, 13 predicted proteins | sample 643141 | NCBI WGS metagenome assembly LFCJ01 (sample SAMN03766243, study PRJNA286221) | soda lake metagenome | biome: soda lake; feature: Kulunda steppe; material: water; isolation source: sample B1-Br-g2 brine of Lake Bitter-1 | place: Russia: Kulunda steppe | collected 2010-07 | reverse complement strand
TCCGAGTTGGCCCACTCAGTTTCTGTACGACGGTATCCGCACTACGGCACTCGAACCGTCAAAAGCAACGACCGTTCACAGTCGTTCAGTGGACCCACACCGCAAGCGGGGATGACGTAGTGCAGTAATTTCTTTCAGTGACTGCGCACTCGAGTGATGAACCACGCTATCGGTCGTCCGAAATCGCCACACGTCGTTCATCGCCGCCGTTTGTTAGTTGAGTTGCCGCGGGAGTGAAAACTAAAGCGAAAGGGGAGACGAACGAACGTTGAGAGTCCGGATCAGGTCGAAACGCGACGGATGACTACCACTGCGCCGGGGGTCGACTGCAGGGCCGAACCGTCCTCCGGTGACGGGTTCGACCCTGCAGGTCAGGATCGACAGAGCACTAGGGCTTTACACGAGTAAGCCGAACGGCCATCCGAGAAGAATGTACGCCGTCGACGACCTGAGAGATGCGATCGACCTAACGCGGGAGTTCCTGACGCCGCCCCGTGTCCGGACCTGGCTCAAACTCGTCGTGGTGATCTTCTTCATTAGCGGCATCGGGTTCGCCGGGCCGACGGTGCCGTTCGGGGACATCGGTATGATCGCCGACGATACCGGGATCGGCGAACTCGAGGCGGAGTTCGGAGTGACGACCGGGGACCTGCTCGTGGTTTTCGGGGCTCTCGTGGCCGTCTCGGCGCTCGTCTGGCTCCTGTTTCGTTTCGTGGGCTCGTTCATGGAGTTCGTCTTCTATGAGTCGTTGCGATCGGGCGACGTCCACGTCCGTCAGTACGCCGGCCGGAACGCCGGGCGAGCGCTGCACCTGTTCGGGTTCAGGGTCGTCGGTGCGGTGCTCGTCGGTGGGGTCGTCGGGATCCCGGCGGCGTACGTCGTCCTGGTGGGCGGGGTGGGGACCATGACCGCCGCCACGCTCGCGGTGATCGGCGTCCTCTCGCTTCCGCTGTATCTGCTCTATGCGCTCGTGATGCGGTTTACGACCGTCTTCGTCGCACCCATCATGCTACTGGAAGACCGGGGAATCGTGAGCGCGTGGAAGCGCTTCTGGCCGACTCTCGCCGGCAACTGGACCGAATACGTCGTCTACCTCGTCCTCGTCTGGGTGATCTGGCTCGCGGTCGGGATCGCCCTCGCGTTCGTCGCGGTCGTCGTTGGCCTCTTCATCGCGATCCCCGTTGGTATCCTGGCGTTGCTCTTTCTCGCCCTCGGTCCCCCCGGGATCGTCCTCGCCGCCGTCGTCGCCCTGCTCGGCCTCCTCTCGTTTTTCCTCCTCATGGCCGTCGTCGAGGTTCCCGTCTACTCGTACCTGCGTTACTACGCCCTGCTCGTTCTCGGTGATACCGATCGGGGCCTCGATCTGATCCCCGAACGCCGTGCTGCCGTCCGTGCTGACGGTGGCGACGACGGGACCCGGACCGAACGGCCGGAGGAGGCCGACGACGAAAACTGGGAGTCGACCGACGACGACTGGGGAACGAGCGACTGGGACGACACCGACCGCGGCCGTGAGGACGATGACGACCGTGGCGGGTGGCGGTGACCTGTCACCGTCGGGCACACGATTTTAACCGAGTTTACCGTGTATTCGGTCTCGAGACGGTCCCGACCGATCGTTCTCGAGGTCACCGATGACACGGAAAACGCTTCACCTGCCCGTCGCAGCACAGCCGACCGTCCAGTCACTGATCGACGTCGCCGTCCTCGGCGAGGAGTGTGGGTACGACCGCGTCTGGCTTCCCGAAACCTGGGGGCGGGACGCCGTCTCCGTTCTGACGCGGATTGCGACTGCGACCGAGGAGGTCGGGATCGGTCCGAGTATCCTCAACGTCTACTCGCGGTCACCTACGCTCCTCGCCCAGACCGCCACGGCGCTTCAGGAGATCTCCGACGGGCGACTGCGACTCGGGGTCGGGCCGAGCGGGCCCGCCGTGATCGAGGGCTGGCACGGCGTCGACTTCGACCGCCCCCTGCGACGAACCAGGGAGTCCCTCGAGATCGCTCGGGACGTGATGAACGGCGGGACGGTCGACTACGACGGCGAGATATTCACCCTCGGCGGGTTTCGGCTGCGCTGTGACCCCCCGGCCGACCCCGTCCCAATAGACGCCGCCGGGATGGGACCGAAATCCGTCGAACTCGCCGGACGGTTTGCCGACGGCTGGCACGCGATCGTCCTCACGCCCGACGGTCTGCGCACGCGACTGGAGGACTTCCGGCGGGGGGCACGACTCGGCGACCGCGACCCCACAGAGCTCCGGACGACGCTGTCGATCACGGCGTGTGCACTCGAGGACGGCGACCGTGCCCGGGAACTGGCCCGCGAACACACGGCCTTCTACGTCGGTGCGATGGGGACGTACTACCGGGAATCGCTCGCGAGACAGGGCTACGAGGAGGAGGCAGCCGAGATCGCGACGGCGTGGGCAAACGGTGACCGCGAACGGGCGTGTTCACACGTCTCCGACTCGTTGCTCGCGGAACTCGGGGCGGTCGGAACGCCAGAACGCGCCCGGGAGGAGGTCCGGAAGTTCGAGGGGATCGACGGGCTGGACGCGATCGCGATCGGGTTCCCTCGAGGTGCCTCGCCCACACAGGTCGAGTCGACGATCGAGGCCCTGGCACCCGGTCGGTAACACCGGCAGTCACCGCGAGCTGGGTGGACGGATCACTCGATCGACGGCCGATCGGAACCGGTCGTCTTCGCCGTACCAGATCAGGAGGCCGATTCCGGCGACGACCAGACACGTAACGAGCATCGAGACGATCGCCGAGACGTACACGGGGGCCCCGTCACTGGACACTGCAGCGACGTTCCCCGGGTTCTCGTGTACGAAAAAGAAGTAGACGATAAACCAGGCACTGACGAGGGTCGATCCCACGAGCAGGGGTGTGCCGTACTCGTAGTTTTTCAGCCAGATCAGAAAGAACGCGAAAAGCGGGACGAAGTAGGTGACAAGCGCTATGAACTCCGGCTGTCCCTCGGTAAACTCGACCTCGACCGTCGCTGCTGCGAGAACGAACAGGAGTCCGCTCGTGAGGTGGCCGATAAACGGCACCGTGAGGATCAATCGTTGGTCCACGTGGCAGTGTGAACTCCTGTCCGTATTAAACGTACCGAGCAACTCACCGGTCGGAAACGTCCGAGGAGTACACACGACCGAGCCGTAACGCCGACAACGACGTGGACCGAAACCACGGCACATGAACGTCGAACGCGTGCCCGTCGGGGACGGAACCCCGGAAGGAACGAACAGTGCCTATCTCCTGGCCGATCGGGGCGTCGTGATCGACCCCGGCCCACCGACCGACCGGGCGTGGGCGGACCTCGAGGTCGGCCTCGACCGCACCGGCCTCACCGTCGAGGACCTCGAGTACGTCCTCGTTACCCACTGGCACGCCGATCACGCGGGGCTCGCGCCACGACTCGCCGAGGTCGCCGACGCTACGCTCGCGATGGGGGCCGACGACGCACCCCTGATCGGCGAGTACGGGACAGAACGCCGGCGCCGCCTCGAGCGCGACGCTGCGACGCTCGCCGACTGGGGCGTCCCCGAAGAAGCGATCGAGGCGGTCACCTCGGGGGACGCCCCCTCGCCGATCCCCGATCGGTTCCCCGTCGAACCCCTCGAGGACGGTGACGCCGTCGGCGGTCTCGAGGCCCTCGCGACGCCGGGACACACCGTGGGACACACCTCGTTCGTGACCGACGACGCGGTGATCGTCGGTGACGCCGTCCTCCCGACGTACACCCCGAACGTCGGGGGGAGCGACACCCGGACGCGCGGGGACGATCCCCTCGGGACGTTCCTCGAGACGGGAGACCGCCTCGAGGCGCTCGCCGAGACCCACACGCTGTTGCCCGGCCACGGTACGCGCCTCGACGCCGACCGGATCGCGACGATCCGCGAGCACCACCGAGGTCGGTCCGAACGGGTACGGAACGCACTCGAGACGCGGGGGGAAGCGACGCCGTGGGAACTCGCCTGCGACCTCTTTGGGGACCTCGAGGGGATCCACGTCAAGTTCGGGGCCGGCGAGGCCGCAGCCCACCTCGAACGCCTCGAGGCCGACGGCGTCCTCGAGCGGGGACAACCCGAGCCGGGTACGTATCGGTCGGTGTAGGATACACCATGGCTTTGACTCCCTCCCACGGCGTTGCCACCGATGGTCATCCCACTCGAGGCACGCAACTGCGTCCCTTGGGTTGTTCTGCCCGCGGACCGAGCCATCGGCCCACCTTCCAACTCCGCCTGCTCTTCGAGGGAGTTCACCGCACCCACCACGTCATTTCCGTGGGAGGTCCTCCGTCGTCGGCCCCTCGATCGCCTCGCCGTCGGGGGTGTACCGCGAGCCGTGGCAGGGACAGTCCCAGCTCGCTTCGGCGTCGTTCCACTCGAGCAGACAGCCCATGTGGGTACAGACCGCCGAAACGGTGTGGAGTTCGCCCTCGTCGTCGCGTGCGACCGCGAGGGGGGTCGACCCCTCCCGGACGAGCCGCCCCTCGCCACGATCGATCCGCCCGCCTCCGGACGAGAGGACGACCCTCGCCCAGTCGGTAGCGAACTGGCTCGCCGCGTCGGCGTTCTCGACGACGGTGCCGGCGAAGGAGGCTTTGGGGGTAAACCGCAGCGGGTCGAAGAGGTCGAGTTCCGGCGGCTCCTCGCCGTCTATCGTCGCACCGAGCAGTCTGCCGGCGGCGACGCCACCCGTCATCCCCCAGCCCCGAAAACCCGTGGCGACGAAGACGTTCTTCGCCCCCGGGCCGAGCCGGCCGACGAACGGGACCCCGTCGGCGGTCACGTAGTCCTGAGTCGACCAGCGGTAGGAGATCTCCCGGACCGGAAACCGCTCTGTGGCCCACTCCGCGAGTCGCCGATAGCGCTCGGCCGTACTCCCACCCTGGCCCGTCTTGTGGTTCTCGCCGCCGACCAGGAGGAACGTTCCTTCCTCGCCGTGGTGGGTCCTGACCGACCGATAGGGGTCGCCCGTGCGGTAGTACATGCCTTCCGGCGGCCGACCGTCGATCCGGCACGCGAGGACGTACGATCGCTTCGGGTGCATCCGCGCGAAGTAGCCCGCCCGGTCGAGGATCGGGAACCCGGTGGCGATGACGACCCGCTCGGCTCTCACGCGCCCGTCGTCGGTCTCGAGGCGACACGGCGACCCCGGGGAGACGTCCGTCACGCGGGTGTGCTCGAAGATGGCGACGTCGTCGGCGAGGTCGGCGGCCAGCGCGAGCACGTACTTTCGGGGACGAAACCACGCCTGGTCGTCGAATCGAACGGCGGCCTGTGCCCGCTCGAACGGAGGGACGGAGGTGACGAATGTGGCGTCGATCCCCGCTTGCCTCGCCGCCTCGGTCTCACGCTCTATGGCCTCCCGGTCGTTCCCGTAGACGTAGGCGGGCCCGCGGGAGAAGCCACAGTCGACCTCGAGACCCTCGACTCGCCGTTCGATCTCGTCGATCGCGGCCTCGTTGACCGCGGCGTACTGACGAGCACGCCGGCGGCCGAACTCCGTCCGGAGGTGGTCGTAGATCAGCCCGTGTTGGCTCGTGACCGTCGCCGTCGTTTTCCCCGTCGCCCCCGCCGCGAGTCGGTCGCCCTCGAGGACGGCCACGGATTTGCCGCGTTCTGCGAGGGTCGCCGCCGTCGAGAGCCCGGCGATCCCCCCGCCGACGACGGCGACGTCGACGGTCAGGTCGCCCTCGAGGGTGTCGTATCCCGCGTCCGGCGTCGTCGCGAGCCAGGGGGAGGTGGGCTCGCCGGGGAGGTCACCGGCCGCGTCGAACGTGTCGTCCATGTCTCTCCGTGTACGGGACGGGCGAGGAAAAAACGGGTGGCCGATACGGCCCGACGCCTACTCTTCGCGTGCGTCGACGACCATCACCGGGGCCGTGACGCTGCGGACGGTCCGTTCGGCGACGCTGCCGAGTAAGGCACGGCGAACGCCACCGCGGCCGGCCGACCCCATCACGACGGCGTCGATCCCGTGTTCGTCGACGTAGTCACGGATCGCCCGGTGGGGCTGGCCGGCCTCGATCGCTTCGATCACCTCGAGGTCGTCGGCGGCCTGTTCGGCGACGCTTTCGGTCGCCTCGGTTGCGCGTGTTTGGAGGTCGTCCATCTCCTCGAAGTGGCCCTCCCTGAGTCGCTGGACCTGTTCGGTGCCGAGGCTCACGTCGATGGCGTCGATGTCGATGACGTACAGGGCGTGTAACGTGGCGTCGTACGTTTCGGCGATATCGATGGCGTGGTCGATCGCGGCCTCGGCGACGTCGCTTCCGTCGGTCGGGATGAGTATGTCGTCGTACATTGGCTGTGTCAGTCTCTTCGATCGTCGTTTCATCACCCGCTGTGGGGTGGGTCGTCCGGAGTCGGCGTGCTATGCCGAGGTTGTTCGGTCGATCGTTTGAATCTTCCGGCTATTCCCGCTGGTAGGGAGGCCGAACCGGGGCGACGGCGTCCCTCCTCGAGGACCGCAAGAAGACCCACGCTGGAAGAACCGGGACGTGCTGGAGGCCGGCTGTGGCCCGGACCGATGACCGACAGTATCAATCGCCGCGTGCGTCGACGACGAGCACCGGCGTAACCGTCGTCCGGAGGAGGCGTTCGGTGACGCTCCCGAGTAGGGCACGCCGGACGCCCGAACGGCCATGAGAGCCGATGACGATCAGATCGATCCCCTCGCTCTCGGCGTAGTTACGGATCGCCCGGTGGGGCTGGCCCGCCTGGACGGACTCGAGGACCTCGAGGCCGCGGGCCTCGCCGCGGTCGACGACGTCTCCGGTCGCCTCCACGGCGACTGTCCGGAGTTCGTTCATCTCCTCGAACTGGCCTTGCTTGATGCGTTGGACCTGTTCGGTGCCCAGGCTGACGTCGAGGGCGTCGACGTCGACGACGTACAGGGTGTGTACGGTTGCGTCGTAGGTCTCTGCGAGGTCGATCGCGTGATCGACTGCGGTCTCGGCGACGTCGCTTCCGTCGGTCGGGATGAGTATGTCGTCGTACATCGTCACTCGTCCCTCCGGGTGCCGCCGTCAGTGGCGACGTCTTCTGCGGACTGCATCTTCTCCATCGGCCGTGGGCTGTGACACTGTCGGACGAGTCGTTTGACGTCCTCGGGCGGGTCCGGAGTGAAAAGCGAGACGACGACGACCGTCAGCATGACGACCGGAACGCCGACGAACGACGAGGACGTCGCGGGGACGATCGTCGCGAACGTCGGGAAGATCGCCTCACCGGAGAACACGCCGATGTACTGTGGGACGATCTCGTTCAAGATCGAGCCAAAGCCGATCACGAGGCCAACGAGCATCCCGGCGATCGCCCCCTCGCGGGTGGCGTCTTCCCACCACAGGCCGAGGAAGAACACCGGGAACAGGACGGTGCCCGCGAACGCGAAGGACATCCCGACGAGTTCGGCGATGAGTGCGGGCGGGTTGAGCGCGAGGAAGGTGACGACCGTACCGAGCACGAGGATCGTCAGACGGCCGACGACCATCTGCTCGCGCGGGGTCGCGTCCTCCTTGTAGAGGTTGGTGTAGATGTCGTGTGCTGCAGCCGACGAGGCCGAGATGAACAGGCCGGCGGTGGTCGCAAGCCCCGCGGCGATCGCACCGGCGGCGACGATACCGACGAGCCACTCGGGCAGTTCGGCGAGGTACGCGGTCAGAACGACGAGCGTGTCCGACTCCGTCCCGGTCATCTCGGTGTACTCGCCGACGTTGTCATGGTACAGTCGCGAGCCGAACGCGGCGTAGGCGGCCGTTCCGAGGAACAACAAGAGGGTGAAAAACAGACCCCAGACCGTCGCCCAGCGGGCGTTGCGCTCGTTATCGGCGGTGTAGAAACGCACGAGGACGTGGGGGAGTCCACAGGTACCGGCGATCAGGCTGAAACACAGCGCGACCCAGTGGTAGTACCCGGCGTTGGCGAACGGTTCGCTGTACTGGCGCTCGATCTCGGCCATCGCAGTGGCCTGGTTGCCGTACTCGACGAACGGCAGCGCCGTCGACCAGCCCTGGGTCCAGCCGGTCGCGTACAGGCCGAGCAGGAACGCCGAGATGAGAATAACGTACTGCAGCGCCATGTTCTTGGTCGCACCCAGCATGCCCGAGAGCGCGACGTAGCCGATCGTGATCGCCATCAGCATGACCACACCGACTTCGTAGGAGACCCCGAAGATGTACTGGGCCATCAGCCCGAGGCCGTTGCCCTGGGCGGTGACGTAGACGAACGCGATCAAAAGCGTCGTCGTCGCCGCCAGCGCACGGCCGAGGTCGGAGTAGTAGCGGTCTCCGATGAAGTCGGGTGCGGTGTACTTCCCAAAGCGGCGAAACTGCGCGGCCAGGAAGATAAGCAAAATGAAATAGCCCGTCGTCCAGCCGACGACGTACGCGAGCCCGAAATAGCCGAGCAGTGCGACCGTCGATGCGACACCGAGGTAGGCAGCGACGCTCATCCAGTTGGCGGCGATCGCCATCCCGTTCTCGACCGCACCGATCGACCGGCCGGCGACCCACATGTCGTCGACCGCCGCGACACGGAAGAAATACCCGACGCCGAGGAACAGCGCCAGCATCCCGGCAAGCGTCAGCGCCGGGATCAGTTTGAACCCTCCGTCGAAGAGGTCAGACGCGACCTCGAGTGCGACCGGCTCGATCACGCGTTTTCACCACCGTCGGCGGCGACGGTCCGGCCGGACTCCGTCTCGGTCTCCGTTCCGTGCTCGACGCCGTACTTGGCGTCCAGTCGGTCACGCTGCCAGGCGTAGACACCACACAGGACGAGCGCCCCGACCGGCGCACCGAGTGCGGTCAGGAAGTAATGAAGCTGGAACCCGAGCACGTGCGTGCTCGTCATGAAGTCCTCTGCCAGGAACGTCGCCGTCACCGGACCGAACGTGAACACGGCCCAGACGGCGAAAAGCCCCCAGATCAGTTTGAGGTGGTCCCGCATGAACGGCGTCGCGGGCTTGAACATGTGTATCTTTTCGTCGAGGTAGTCGACGGACTCACGTTCGGCGTCGGTCTCGGGTCGGCCGGTTTCCGTCTCTCTCCCTGTCGTCTTCTGGTCAGTAGTCATTTTGTGAATCACTCTGTCTGCGCTCTCTTTCGTGTCTCAAAACCGAATAGTCGCCAGCACGAACGTATCCCATGCGAGTTACCCTATAATTATCGTGAGGGTTAAGCGCGTCTCTGTTCGCAATAATTGTAAAAAAACAGGGGGCTACCCAAGATTAGTGGTACCTATGGACACACCGACACACGTCGACGACGATCTCTAAGGAGACGAACGTTCAGGAGAGTGGTGGCGGACTGGCCCCCCAGAATTTGACAGGGGACGGTATAAAGCGGATTCGGGTCCAAGGATGGTTGATTAAAACCGGATTTCGGTGTGTGTTCTACAGCGGCGGGGCGATTAGCGGATAACGAAATAGTTTTGCCACGGGTGGCGCTTGGGTCGACTAACAACAGAGATGAGTATCCAACGACGGTCACCAGGAGGGATGCGCCGTGGCGGGAAACGAACGCGTACGCCGCTGTCGGACCCGGTGACCGTTCGACACAGCCGGATGCGTGAGGGACGTACACCTCGCGTCCGAGCACACGCGTTCAGACCGCGGGGGTGGCCGACGTGAGCCGACCGGGGGGCGTCGTCGTCCCGGTCGAGCCCTCCGCCAGCCTCGAGGGGACGGTCTCTCACGCCGTCGAGGCGGTGAGAGCGGACGCCCTCGGTAGTGTCCACCTCGTCCGGACGGGCCACCGGACCCACGACAGAAAACTACGTCGGGACCGGCGGACGCTGGATCGAGCCGAGGAGTACGCCCGGGAGGCCGCAGGCGAGGACGTCACGATCGAGACGGCGTTGCTCGGGAACGATCGGTACATGGCGGACCCGGGAGAACACGTCGACTTGCTCGTCGAGTACGTCCACGAACACGACCTCGACCGGATAATCCTGGGACCAAGCTACTCCGTCGACTCGACTGCGCCGTCGTTACAGCCGGTCGAGTCGGTTCTCTCGACTACGGACGTCGAGTACGAGCGTGCCCCCGTCTCGAAAAGCGCCTGGGGCCCCACCAGGGAGGGACTGGTTCGGGGCGGCGTCCTGTTCGGACTGTCCGTCGTCTTCTATCTCGCCTTGGGTGGGCTCGGCTCGACGTTCACCTACTTCGCCGCGATCGGCACGGGCGTGTTGGTCGCCGTGCTCTTGGGAAACGTCGTCTTCGAGACGACGCCACACCTGCGTTCGGCGCTCGGGGTAGCAGGACGCAGCCTGCTTTTCGTCCCGTACCTGCTCTGGGAGATCGCGAAGGCGAACGTCCTGTTCGCGTACGTGGTGTTACATCCGTCCTTGCCGATCGACCCCGGGATGGACCGGGTCGACGGGGCCGTAAGCGACGGACTGTCGGTGACCTCGTTCGCCAACAGCATCTCGCTTACGCCGGGGACGCTCACGGTCGACGCGATCGGCAACCACCTGCTGGTTCACTCACTTACCGAAGGTGCTCGAGACGACGTCGCTGCGGGCGTCCACGAGGGGGCCGTCCGGTTCCTCTTTTACGGTCGAGAGGGCCTCGAGCTCCCGAACCCGGGGGTTCGCGGCGACATGGAACCACTCTCCGGTCCGGCAGCGACAGAACAGACCGAGGGGGGTGAGCCCGATGACTGACCTCGTGACGACGGCGCTGCTGGGCGGGGCGGCGATCGTCGTCGTCCTCGCCGCGGTCGTCCTCTACCGCGTCGTGGCCGGCCCGACGACCTACGACCGCGTCCTCGCCGTGAACATCGTCGGAACCAGCACCGTCATCGTGATCGTGCTGATCTCGGCGGGACTCGACCGACCGGAGTATCTCGACATCGCGATCGTCTACGCCCTGCTCAACTTCGTGTTGAGCCTGGCCGTCGGTCGCTTCACCTATCGCAGTGAGGGGGTGAAGTGGCGATGACGCCCACGACGATCCTCGTCGTCGCGTTCGTCGCGATCTCGGTGTTTTTCACCTTCGTGGGTGCCGTCGGCATGTTGCGCCTGCCCGACGTCTACACCCGCTCACACGCCGCGACGAAAGCCGACACCCTCGGAGCCGGATTCGCCATCCTCGCCGTCGCCGTCTACTTCGGTACTGCCGGGGAGGTGATCCGGGCGGCGATCCTGTTTGGCTTCATCTACTACACGAACCCCACGGCCGCACACGCGATCACCCGTGCCGCCTACAGCCAGGGGATCGAACCGTGGACGCGCGACGACTCGGAGGGGGGGTCACGATGATCTGGCTCGAACTCGCCCTCGTCGTGTTCGTTCTCGCCTCGGCGATATTCGTCGCGCTCAGCCGCGACATCGTCGGTGCGATCGTCACGTTCGCCGCCTTCGGACTCGGGGTCTCGGTGATCTGGATCCTGCTCGCCGCACCCGACGTCGCCCTCGTCGAGGCCGCGGTGGGTGCCGGCGTCATCACGGTGTTGCTCCTGATCACCGTCGTCAAGACGTCCGGACGGTCGACGTCCGATGACAGTGGGGGGCTCACGGGGAAGTTACACCCACTCAACGTCCCGGCGCTTTTCATCCTCGGCACACTCGCCGTCCCGCTTGGCTACGTGATCCTCTCGATGCCGGAGATCGGCGATCCGGCCGCCGCGGCGGTCAGCGAGACCTACCCGTTCTCCGATACCGGGGATCGGACGCCCTACGGCTTCTACGTCCAGGAGACCCTGGAAGACACCGGCTTCCCGAACGCCGTCGTCTCCGTACTGGTCGTCTACCGTGGACTGGACACGCTCGGGGAACTCATCGTCGCCTTCTCGGCGGCGGTGAGCGTCCTGGTCGTGCTCAAGCGGGGTGACCTCCTGTGACGATGTCACGGGACACCGACACGGACGACCGCCGCGGCGAAAACGGGACCGACACACCGACTCCCGAGGAGAAGTTCGATGCCGCCACAACGGAGATCGCTCGAGGCGAGTCGGCGGTCTCTCAGAGCCCGGTGATCAAGACGGCCTCGAGGACGGTGACGCCGTTCGTCGTCGC
>LFCJ01003148.1_pt1 | contig 12037 bp, 19 predicted proteins | sample 643141 | NCBI WGS metagenome assembly LFCJ01 (sample SAMN03766243, study PRJNA286221) | soda lake metagenome | biome: soda lake; feature: Kulunda steppe; material: water; isolation source: sample B1-Br-g2 brine of Lake Bitter-1 | place: Russia: Kulunda steppe | collected 2010-07 | reverse complement strand
GTGTGTGTGTGTGTGTGTGTGTGTGTGTGTGTGTGTGTGTGTGTGTGTGTGTGTGTGTGTGTGTGTGTGTGTGTGTGTGTGTGAGCATGTGCATGTGTGTGTGCACTTGCACGCGCATGCATACGCATGCATATGCTCAATTTTCATGCCTGTTTCAAGCTAACATGCCATTAATAAGGGTTCGTAGCTTCCATCTTATGCTTCTCAGCTTGTGCATTTAAGGACGCAAGACACTTCACCGCAAGCCTGCCAGGCTTTCAAGATTATGTTGCATTCAAAGAAGCTTGCAGGGGCCACATCTGCAAATGCTTGCTGCCCTTCCAGCTGGCTGTGCTCATTTGCCAAAACATGTGCAGGGGTCCAGTAAGGTGGCGGTCCTCGCTCCGTAATGCAATCTATGACGTACTCAGTGCCCGGCCCAACTGGGTGGAGACTGAGTCCGACACAGAGTGGGATTTTTTTTGGGCCGACAAAGGGTGCGTTTGCAGTCCATGCAGAGCAATGGCTTGGGGCCTTGTTTATTGGTGCACTGGTTGCTTGGGTGCTGTGACCACGTGAGCAGTGACTGTGCACAAACAGCTGAGAAGGGGATGCACGTCAATGCGGCAAGGAATGCCCACGTCAATATGTGTTTGTGTACCCATCTGGCAACACAGTAAAATTGTTGTAATGGAAGAATGCATGCCTCTTAGCCTGCTTGGACAACACGTACAAGAAAACTGATCTGAATGAACTAATAAAGAAAGAAGGAGCACTTCCTTTTTCAGCTCATGTCTACCTGCTATGTCTTACATAATAAGCCTTTTAACCACATCATTGTTACGCTTCCTCTTTGTCCTTAACGATAATTGCGGCGCGGGTAATGCTCTAAATCAATTCACAAATGGATTCATGAATTTGTGATTGATTTGTGAAAGAACCTTTCTGTACAAGCACGCAATTTGGCATTGCCACTTGTGCATCCTCAGCTGCCTGGGCTGTGGAAGCCTGTGAGCCCAGGGACCGACCCTCCGGGCAGAATTTGTGAAAAGCGGGCTTTGTGCAACACCAGCACTACCTTGGGTGTGCTGGTGCAGCACAGATCAGCCAAATTTTGATGTGGCTGAACCAAATGCCCAGAGTGCATGAGATGCGCATTTGTCTCACTCTGCTCCAGCTTAAATGTTCCTGTGCCCGCTGGGTTGTGGCACTGATGCACTTAGTCCAACCCATTAAGCCATGCATGTCCATACCTGCCTACATTGCAAAACTGCCAAGCAAATGCTGCGTTTCATACCATGCCTAGGTGGATCCACCATGAGCTGGACAAGATGCACCTCAATGACTGGCAGCGCATCAACCACTTCCCCAACCACTATGAGCTCACACGCAAGGACCTGCTGATCAAAAACCTGAAGCGCGCAAAGAAGCAGCTGGACAGGGAGGTGCGTGCTGCGCTGGGCAGAAGGGGAGGCACATGCGGCGCTGGGCAGGGAGCAAAGCAAGTGAGCCTGCTGCCATGGGTGGTGAACGGTGGTCAACCTATCTAAGCTCGCTACAAGCAGCAAGGATGCAGGACGCAGCAGCCCGGAGGTTTAAAGAAGATGTTTACTCTGAGAAAGGTGTATGGGATGTGCAAGATGAGGAGAAGTATCCATTTTGCTTTCGGTCAGATGTCTGCAACACCAGCGGAGGGAAGAGCTTTATGCGCATCTCCTGTTGGGTGGATGCAGATTTGAAGTCCAGTGCACACTGTGTATTGCACATAGGCGTAAATTAGCAGGTGAATTAGAGCGGCATGGCAGGGTGGTTGTATGAAGCTCAAGGAAGGGCAGTGCAGCCAATTTGTGTGAATAATGCAGGGCACAATGATCTAAGGAAGATGTACTGCTTATTTGGCAGGAAAAGGGGATCTATTGACATGCTCTGCGCGCCTAGGATGATAAATGCAGGTCAAATGTACAGGTTTTTTTAAAACTAACATGTCCTTGACACGTCAAGATAGGCAGACGAGCATGAAGTGCATTGCACCCTGCCAATCACATATTTGAAAGCAACTTAATGTAGTAACGCAGTAACACAGGTCCTGTGTTTGGCTTGCAATTCCTAGTTGTGCACAAATGAAGCTTTTTTACAAGTCTGCATCACTTCTGCTGCGCAACCTGTGCATGTGAAGGAGGCTGCATGCACTGCATCCACCTTGGCCCGCACAACCGTAGGACCTACCATCACCTTCCATGCTTGCAGAAGAGGAACATTGAGGCTCATCTACCTCCCGCAAACCTTTTGACACACACACACATGCCCACGTGCACACGCGCACACACATGCACACACGCACGCACACATGCCTGCAGGAGAGGTATGCGGAAGCCTCACAGTACAACTTCTTCCCGCAGACCTTTGTGGTGCCCAGCGAGTACCGCATGTTTGTAGAGGAGTTCAAGCGCAGCGGGGGCACCTGGATCATGAAACCTATCGGCAAGGCCCAGGGCGCAGGCATCTTCCTGTTCAACAAGCTCAGCCAGGTGCGCACGTTTGGGGGCTTGAAAGGTGCGCAAAAATTACCTCCAGACATGCGTCCTCGGGTGTGTGTGAAGTTGGATATGATGAGTTGGCCGTGTACATGAAGATGTTCATGCGTAAGGTGCGTACTTGTATAGGCTTGCACACCTGTGTACATGTAACAGTGTGCTTGTGTTTGTACCTGTATTTAGGCTTTAGTGTGTACATGTGTGTGCATGTGCATAGATAAGAGCACGGACTGCAAAAGCCAAATCTCTGAAAGCTTGAACAAGCAGGAATTTATTGTTCCTGTGGCACGCCTTGCATATGCACACACACAGATAGCAGAGTGGCGGCGCAGCTGCAATTGGCGGCCAGACGCAGAAACGGAGGAAGCGCCAGAGACTTACTTGGCACAGCGCTACGTAGACCAGCCCTACCTTGTACGTATGCCTGTGCTTGCATCAGGCTTGCACTGAGGCTACCTCTACAGACATCTGGGCTACCAGTTCCTGCATCAGGGCTACATGTACTGACAGGGTTACCTGTGCAGATATCAGGGCTATTGGTTCCTGCATCAGGGCCCTGTGCGAGTATGAGGGCTATTAATGTTGACATTTCTTAGCGCTTTCACCAGGGAAATCCAAAGGCATCAATGTATAATGCCTGGTTTTTTATGGTTGACTTTGTGGTCAAGATCTGCCTCAAATCTGACATGCTGTGGCTCTTCTTGCTTTCACAAGACTTCCTTTCATTCCCTCCCATAGACCCTGTGCTTGTGCCAACCTTACAATCAATTTTCCTCCTGCACACTTTTGCTCTCTGACATGCCGTAGGTGGGTGGCAAGAAGTTTGACTTGCGCATCTACGCCCTTGTAGTAAACTACTCGCCCCTTCAAGTCTACTTGTACAGGTACACGGGCTGGTCATGGTGTGGACGTGCAAGTTTGCCATGGTAGGGCTGGTCATGGTGTGGACGTGCAAGTTTGCCATGGTAGGGCTGGTCATGGTGTGGACGTGCAAGTTTGCCATAGTAGGGCTGTTTGCTTCCTTGCCTGCACAACTCGTGCGGTAGCGAGGCACATGAGCGCGCATGCCATTGTACCTGCATGGCCTGTGAGGAAGCAAGAAACATGAATGTCCATCTGTGGATTCGTGCACTAGCATGTCAGGCTCTTCTATACGTGCGAGGCTGCTCGGGCAGGGACGGGCTCTCTGCACCTGTCCATGTGCGCTGCACCTCCTTGCTTATGCAACCTGTGTTGCGGCATCATTGATGCCCACGTGAGGCAGCGCGTGGAAGCATAATAAAATGCACCTGCTGCAAGCTGTAAGGTTGTCTGGAAGCGCTGGCCATTTGGAGTTGGCCATTTGGAATCAAGTCTGCAATGTTGCATTCTATGAGCAGGCTAGCAGTCGCACTTCTTGTCTGAAGGCCTTACCCTTGTAATTCTTGTAATCCTTGTAAAGTTGGCATTTTCCCATGCCTGTCCAAACAAGCATGGGACGCCCACGCTAAAAGGGATCATGGCTGATAGGAACAGCAGACTTGATGCTGTGCGCTTAAGAACAGCTCTAGCTTGTGCAGGCCATGTGTGGAGCGCTACAGGGCCCTGCAGCTGTTCACACATAAGTGCCCTCTGCCCCTCACAAGTAAGAGTTAGAATTGACTACCCTTGACCCAATCCTAGTGCCTTTTACCAAAGGCCTAGGCCCCCATCCAGTTTCCGCAGCCCACTCTTGGAAATCAACCATGGGCATTGTGCATTCGATTGGCCAAAAAAGGGCCAAACACCATTTCTTTCCCTGTCAGAGAGATTTCGCCTCTAGGTTTGCTCTCTGTGCCACGCTGAGCGTAGTGAGGGAAGGGTTTGGAATGACTTACACCTGACTTGGTTGGTTTTATCAACTCTACAGACAAGCATGAGGCACACAAACAGAGATTCACATTCACCTGCCTGTACCCTTTTGCCTGCCTCTGCAGAAGTGGCTTTGCAAGATTTACAAACACTCGGTACAGCACACGCAAAGAGGACATCTGCAACTCGTACATGCACCTCACCAATGTGGCCATTCAGAAGCATGCCCCTGGCTTCGATTCCTCCAAGGTGAGCGACTAGGATGGGCTGCATGGACCTGGTTTTACCCCTCCGTGGAGAGAAAGCAAGACAGGCTGCACAGGTGTAGGTAAGCCAAGCTTCTTTCTGTCTTTTTCCCCTAATTGGCTGCTTGGCTGCAATTTGCAGATTTGGGGGCTTGCCCATCAGTTCAGGACTCATGCAAAAAGGACAGCACATGCCTGTATTTGTCTGGCATTCCTTTAAAGCTTTATTAGACAGGCACATGGATTCCTAGAAATTCAAGGCTAGAATACATCAGGCTGCTAGTCAAATAGTATTCCCTCCTTTCTGTTGATTCCTTTTGTCCAACTTTTGCTCGGAGACTAGCATCGTCTCAGCTGCGTGCATCATCACATCATGAGAGAGCCCTGCCGCGTTTTCGACACGTATTATTTGGCTTGTCCTTGTGGCCATGTCACTCTCGGTTGAATTGCATTTGCACACACTCTGGCACAATCATGCACACCTCATGCTCACAGAGCATGACAAAGGTACAAATGCGGCACAAGCAGTCTTTTCATCAGTGCAGGCGACATGCAACTGCAGATACCTACACACATGTGGAAACCTGCGAAAACAAAGCACTGGCCATTTGGTTACAGCACAAGACTGTAATACTGTACAAGCCTGCAGGGCATGAAGTGGTCCATCCGCAGCTTACGCATGTTCATGGAGACGCGACACTCTGCTGATGGTGCCAACGAGCTTTTCCACAACATTCAGGTGGGGGGGGGGCGTGAATGGAGGTCTACATGTCCAGGATATACTTATTGCTGACAGTGTGTTTGTATTACTGTGTACATTTGTGTGCATGGGAGTTCGTCGCACCTCACGTACGAATAGATTCTTCGAGCAGATTCAATTTCTACCTGCACATGTAGACGCAGATGAGCTCACTTAATCGAGCCCATCAAAGTTGTGCAGGCAAACAGAGGGCAATATCTACAAATCTAAATATTCAATTCATGCTGGTGCTATTGGTTGTCTTCTTGTGGGTTTCCATTCAAGACGTACGGTTTTCTCCAAGCATATTTGAGCTGTGTTGCGCACCCCTGCGGGCCTAGCAATCATTGCATCCTGTTACCAGTTAGAGACTGTCATCCAACATGCTGCAATGTTTTTACAACGATTTGTTTGTGATAATTAGGCTATTGAAATGCTGTTTGCCTGCGATTTGCTCTCAGAACCTCATTATCCGGACCTTGCTGGCAGTGCAGCCAGCCATGATTAACGACAAGCACTGCTTTGAGCTGTATGGGTGAGTGTTCCTGCTGTTATTCCTATCATCCAAAACTGTTTGGACTCCTTGTGCAGACTTCCAAATGCGTCCTGTGCGTAACTCAAATCTCCTAATGGCCTTCCATGTATGGCACCTTTGTCTTCTCCTTCCAATAGTCTTTGGTCATCGCCCTCACTTCATCTGCACCTGTTCTAATCATGGTCCAGGCTTGAAGCTCTCTTGCGATGACCACGCAGAGTGGTCTAGAATGCTTAGAAAAGCTTTGCAAACTCAACTTGGATTTAAAGGCCTAATCAAGTGATGACTTTCAAGCTTGAGCAACTTGGTGGCACCCGAGTCAAATAACTCCTAGCTTGGACCAGGGCATAAGCCCGTGCCCCCTGGCAAGCAAAATGGTTTGTGGATACCATGCTGGCTTAAATATGGTGCATGGAGGATGCAATAAAATGCTAAGGCACTGCATACTATGAAAGCCTGTCCTCTTCATGGTTCTCTATCTTATCATCCTTGTGTGCAGATATGACATACTCATTGATGCTGCCCTCAAGCCCTGGCTCATTGAGGTCAATGCATCCCCTTCCCTCAGTGCAAGTGACAAAACAGACCAGGACCTGAAGTACGGCATGCTGGAGGTAGGGATGCAATTTTATAAAAATCACGAGGGGAGGTGCGTTAGTCTGCACTGGAGAGGTCTGGCAGACCTTCCTGCCTCGAGGTACCTGCAGCTGCTGCTAGAACACTGGCTTCCTGTGATACGTCGCTGCTATCCAGAGGCCACTGCTGCAAGGAACTGCAGGGATGCCCAGGATGAAGGAAGCTCTCTTTGCTGGAGACAATGTTCCTTGTCCACCCACTCAGCAGCCCTTATTGATCCTTCTGGCAGGGTTTCCTTACTGTTCTGCAGCTCGCAGACCTGAGGGTGTGCTGCCCTTGCGGGGCATCCTTGGCAGCATGGATCCCAATGGATTGGCATGGGTCCCACAGACCTGATGGTGTGCTGTCCTTGCAGGACATGCTAGACGTTGTGGACTTGGATGGGAAACGGGAGCACTCCGCCAGGCCCTCTCTGAACGTGGGCGGATTTGACCTCATCTGGGATGCTGGACCTGTGATGCGCTTCAACCAGCCCACCAGCTTGCCCTCCTTGCTAGGTGGGGGCTCAATGGGATGTGCCGGGGTCGCGTGTGCTCGCCACAGCACTCATGTCACTCTCGCTGGCGAACACCCACTTGATACCCTGTCAGGAGATAGTTGGTTGGTGTCGGTTGGGAGGCAAGTCCTGCTGGCTGAAGGGTTAGGCTGGCATCATGCATCTTCACCGACCAACGGTGCACCGACTGGCAGAGGCAAATAGGTGGCGCAATAGCACCATTCTTGTGGCAATGCTGGTCTTGCGATGGTGCGAACAAGCCGCGGATGGCCTATGTGTGGATCCAAGTCTGGACCCGATCGGTGGTGACGCGGGTGGTTGCTCGGAGCCTGGACGCTGCGCGGGCCATTGCGCGCGTTGGGGTTGCACCCTGGAGTATAAATGTTGCAACCATACCATTGCAGCTAGGAGGCGCGTGCAGGCAGGTGTATGCAGCGCAGAGGTCAGGGCCAATATTGATGAGAGCTTGCACAACAAAGGCCTTTGTGATGCTTTGTGCGCTGTACAACACCAGCCCTGCTTGATGCTGTATCGGTGCTTCAGAACCCAGCTGTGCAATGACATTGCAGACCGCTCCCTTTGGGCTGCCAGCGCTGCAGCAGGGCTGCGTGGCTGGCGCGTAATGGGCGTGCGCATCCATGCAAGCGCACACAGCGCGAGTCACAGCATGCGCTGGTGCCTGGTGCTTGTCACACTCCTCCCAACTGCTGGGCCTTATCACCCTCATTCCTCACACTCGTTTGTCACACTCCTCTCAACTGCTGGGCCTTGTCACCCTCATTTGTCACAATCCTCCCAATTGCTGGGCCTTGTCACCCTCATTTGTCAAATTCCTCCTAATTGCTGGGCCATGTCACTCTCATTTGTCACAATTCTGCCAACTGCTGGGCCTTATCACCCTCATTTGTCACGTCCCTCCCAATTGTCACCCTAATGTGTTGCATTTTCCCAACTGCTGGGCCATGTCGACCTCATTTGTCACAATCCTTCCAACTGCTGGGCCTTGTTACACTTGTTTGTTGCATTCCTCCCAACTGCTGAGCCGTGCGGCTTAATCTGTCGTAGCTCAAGTGCAAGACTGTCCTCTAAGCATGCCTGCCTGTGTGCTGAGTCCAAGTTCAGAGCATGGCAGTGAATTGTATCAAAGGGCCAAGGCCAGCAGCTGATTTGCATGGTGCTGGCATGTCTATGAATGAAGAGCAGGATTATGCTCAGCTGGTTACAAGTGCTGCCTGTTGTATGCCCCCTAAGCTGCTCCCCATGCTTCAAAACATTTACGACGTTTATGACATGAAGCCCGAGCCTGGGGTTACACAGAATGGCGCTTGTCCTCGTGCTGTGCCACAGCAGTGCTCCATTCCGCTTCTACTCCGACATCATAAATGTGCTTGGGCTAGCTGTCTTATACTTGGGGGTATTTGTCATGCTTTTGCGGTTGGTGGTATGCAAACTGCTGAGGCTGCCTGGGCATGCGTGTTCAGCTTCTGTTGTGGGTATAGGAATAATCAAGACTGCTTGGATCATGTGCAAATGCTTGGTTGGACCAAGATTGCATCTCTGATCCCAGGGAACTTTCACAAGATTGCTTGCCAAGTTGGCACATGCGCCAGCGCACAAAAGATGCCCTGATTGCCGGCCTGTATGGCATGAGTTCCTGCGGTACTGACACATGCTTAGGCCTGTATGGCATGAGTTCCCGCGGTACCAGTACTGACACATGCTTAGGCCTGTATGGCATGAGTTCCCGCGGTACCAGTACTGACACATGCTAAGGCCTGTATGGCATGAGTTCCTGCGGTACTGACACATGCTTAGGCCTGTATGGCATGAGTTCCCGCGGTACTGACACATGCTAAGGCCTGTATGGCATGAGTTCCTGCGGTACTGACACATGCTAAGGCCTGTATGGCATGAGTTCCCGCGGCACCAGTACTGACACATGCTAAGGCGCACGTATGGCATGAGTTCCTGCGGCACCAGTACTGACATATGCTAAGGCGCACGCGTGAATGCTTAGTTGTTCAGGTACATTTTTGTGCTGATGCCTTCTCCCAGCCGAATGGGCCAAATAGTACAGACAATTCCGCCGTTTTTGGAGCAACGAGATTTGTGTAAAAGCATGCCATTGTGTCGTTAAGCAATGTTGGCTGGAGGGAGCACTTTGTGGGCACTCTGCTGGTGATTGCGGCTCAGCAAATGGCGCATTCAAGTAGAGAGCTCCCACCTGGCGGGCCCTGCTGGCACCCAATCCCACGCCTCAAAATGCCAGTTACGTCTGCGGCGGCATTTTGTTGACGCAGGCGGGCGCAGTAAGGGGCAGGTTTGGTGTCCCAGAGCGTGTTTGCGCGTGGTCTATCTCTGTCCGCTGTCCCTGGGTTGGCGCATGCACGCACACAGGCGCCCCCCCCGGCACAGTGCGCCCCGCATTGCATGCGATAGGCACCCCAAAGGGCAATGGTGTGCGGGAGAGGGGGCAGGGCAACGGTACTAGGGGGTGAGGGCTTGGTCAAGGTGCATGTGCAAGCGGTCCGGCAATACGCCATGCTTGCATCTCAGGAGGAGTGCGCCCCCCTTTCCCTTCTCCCTCCCCCCTTCCACAAGAGTGCACCTGATTCATTTTTTCTTTTTGAACCCAGTCGCTCTCCCCTAGTACGCACACCCGCCTCCCCCACAGCCTCCACCTCTGCCTTTCCTTCTCATCCTCTGCCTCACCCTCTGTCTGTCCCTCCCACGCACATGCACGGCCTTTGCACAGCCCCTTGCCTCCACAAACAGCTTCTTAGCCGCAGGATTGCCATCGCACATGTGTCTCTGTGTACACCCATGGCCTTTCACAAGCAGGCGTGTTCAATGGACTGGACAAATCCCAGCTGCGCAAGAAGCCGCCGGGCGCTGCAGGCCTTTCTACCCTTGATAGGTTGCAGAGGGCCAACAGGCCTGCAGCAGCCAGCGGGCCTGCGGCAGCTGCCAACCTTAGCGGAGCAGCGCCAGCAGGTGCAGGCGGAAGCGGTGCACTTCTGACGCCACCTTTGAACTCAGCGACAAGTTTGGCGGAACTCTTGGCCTCCTCCTCCACCCCTCCAGCTCCTCAACAGCCCATTGACCTGGCTTTGGTATGTGAGGCCTCTGCTGTTGTAGACGCATCCGGGGGGCTGGGGGCCCCTGCATCAGCAGGGGGAGCATCAGGGGGCGCGCCTGCTGGGAGGAATGATGCACCGAGCTCCAGCGTGCCGGCTGACGGGGTGCACGGCAGCATCCCTGGCTCAGGCGTCCAGGGAGATGGGGCCAGTGCCAGGGTTGCGTGTCTGGGCAAGGATGACAGCAGGAGTGGCAGTGCTATGCCAGGGGGCACCAGGGAGGGGGATGGCAGCGCTAGGGGTGGCGCCGCCAGCAGGGGCGAGAGAAGGGGAGTAAGCGGGAGGCAAGGCGATGCAGCCCCGAGTAGCAGACCTCTGCATGGAACCAAGGCAGGCGCTGGGACTTGAATCGTTTGCGCCTGTTCCTATGTTTTTGCTGTGACCTGTGCGGCATGTTAAGGTCATGTGACAAGTCACGCAGGGCCCTTTGGTCAATGTGCAGGGAGGACTGCGCCCAGTGGTTTGCCCTGAGTGTGTGCAGGCATTATTTTTCAAGTTTTGCTTTTATAGCAAGTGTGATTTTAAGGTGTACCAGGCATTGTTTGCTTCTTGCTAAGTTGGAATGGACCTTAACAGCATGCAGTGTGCCCTTGAATTGCCTGAGCAAATCAAGCATGTTGTTGGAAGCGGACGAGCAGGCACCCATGGAATGCCTGAATATTCTGCTTTGGGACTACACACTGCTTTGGGGGGCATGTGAGGTTGAAAAAGGGTCGGCTCAATACTGATGTTTAGGGTGAACGTCTATCTATTATCGTGCACAGTGAACCGGGTGACAAGAAAAATCGCCATGAACAGTCCCCCAAAACATGATGAGTACATCAGGGCCAGGAGCTGCAGCACGTGGCCAGTGCAGATCAGCGAGCAGGCATGTTGAGCAAAGGGACATTCATTCTGCTGGCTTGCAAATGAACAGTCACAGAATCATCCAAACAAATTATAAGTTAATAAGGGTCGGCAGAGCAGTAGCAGTAGCAGCAGCAGTACGTGGCCCGTGCAGTTGAGCGGGCGAGCATTTTGAGCAAAGGCATGGACATAAGGCTGATTGATTTGTGGCTGATCTTTGCCAGCCAAGACGTAATCCTTAGTGTCTGTGACTCTCAGATCAGATGAAATAGCAAAGTTCATTGTGCTGTGGAATACTCAGACCTAACCTACTAGCCTTTGTCCAGGGTCCGGGACTCCAGTAAGCTCACACCCAATCAGCGGCACATCCATATCGTGGAAGTTAAGTCTTGCAAGGATACCAGGTCTAGAATCCAGCTCAAAGCCGCCAAGAAGCGGCAGACCGTGCTTTGTCAACACCTTTGCCAAGCTGCAGCCGACATAAGCCTCCTCCACACTTTCCTTCTGGGTGTCCCAGAGTGGGTGGCACCATTTACAGCCCTTACATCATGGAGCCTCTCGAGGATCTTGCATTGATCCTTGGAAAGCTAACACGCTTGTTGTGAAGCTTCATGCTCATTTGTTTCAGAATGCTCATCAACTTGTACTAAGAGGACGTGCTCTCGAGAAAGTTTGTGGGACCTCTCACCATCAAGGACAGGAAAGGAGTACTGCTTGTCACCCTCCTGATGCCCATCTCTCTCCTCCCTCCACCTCACGGCCCTCGCATGTGGCTCCAGCTGCTGCTGCGCTCTTAGTGACCGGCGGCTTATAAGCAGCGTGCGGGGTCGCTCATACGGCATCGTGCTAGATGATTTTATCTTAATTAAAAATGCGCAAAAAAATTGGAGAAATGCACGAGGAGTCGAACCTCGAACAGTCGAAGCTGTGCCACAGTTAGGCCTGACCATAAGATGTCGTCCAGAGAGGGCTACGTAAGTGGATGGCAGAGGGCTACATTCCTGAATCTTGCATGGTTTTCGTCAGAATTTGAGGCAGAGCTTTACTGTAGCCCACCAAG
>LFCJ01003147.1_pt1 | contig 12037 bp, 11 predicted proteins | sample 643141 | NCBI WGS metagenome assembly LFCJ01 (sample SAMN03766243, study PRJNA286221) | soda lake metagenome | biome: soda lake; feature: Kulunda steppe; material: water; isolation source: sample B1-Br-g2 brine of Lake Bitter-1 | place: Russia: Kulunda steppe | collected 2010-07 | reverse complement strand
TCAGATCCAGCTGCAAAGCCAAACGAGAGCGTGTAGAAGAGTGCGACAATATCGAACTTCCGTTCACGCTCAACGAGATTCGTTGCGCGAGCGCGCTCGCGCAACTCATCAGAGGGAAACGCTCTTTATATCCGATTCACAACTACCGAATCCGGTGGTGTGTAACTCATACTCTCCACCGGGTTTCTCTGACAGGTAGTTACAACGATGTCTGATCAGATGAGACTCTGCTAAACTAGAACGGATGATCCAACTACAAAATAATAACAACGAGGGATTGAGACGATTTATCGCCGAAAGCTTGATCAGGAATATAAAGATAAATCTGATAATGACGCTAATCAAGTTACTTTAATTTTATCTGATTCCCTAAGAGAAATATTGAAACTACGGTTGAACGTATACTATCTTAGGCACTGTCTAATTAAGAGTGTTTGAGGAACGGGCAAGTCGTAGCGAGTGGTGTCCATGCAACTCGTAGGCCTGCTCAGAGAGATATTAGAGTGGATTGTGAGGAGGTTTGGGAGAACGAGCGTACCCCGAACACCCTGACGGGTGTCGGGGTGCGACTCCATTCGATGGGGCTGTCGGTCGGGAGGTCGTTGCTGTGCTTGAGTTCCTCGGCGTTGATCGGTCTCATGGGGCCGTCTGGAACTGGACGCATGATCTCGCTGAATCCCAGGCTGACCCTCCGACTGCGGAGCCGTCGCGGGTCACCGGCGATGAGAAACAAATCAGAGTTGGTGGTGAGAATAAATGGCTGTACGCAGCGATTGATACAGAGTCGAAGTTACTACTGGAAATCGACGTTTACAGCCGCCGCGGGATTGGTCCCGCGGCGGCGTTTCTCCACCGTCTGACCCAGAAATACGACGTTTCGGAGACGGAGTTTCTGGTCGATGCTGATGGCTACCTGACTGCCCTCTTTCGAGACGGTCTGAGCGGTCAACTTGACTATACCGAACGGAACCACATTGAGAAATGGTTCCAGACAGTGTCGATTCGGATTGACCGCTTTCATTCGTTCTGGAGAGGCAGTCGATCCAGCGCACGTCGGTGGTTGCGCCGGTTTAGACACCAGTATAACCACGATCGGCCGAACCAGGCGCTAGATATCAGACGTCTGCTGAGGTGGTGCTCAACTAGACCGTGCCCTATCTTATTAATTATCATTGATCAAAAAGGTGAGGAAAAATCCGATAATCGATACCCCGGCTAGTATTAGGAATGATGTATTAAGGCTACTAAAATCACTTATGAATCCAACAAATAGGGGACTCAGTGCACCTACAAATGTCCAAGAGGTACGAATGATTCCTAGCCCGGATCCTTTAATTTCGTCATCTAAATTATCGGCTATGTATGTGTTTGTCACTACACCCAATCCGTTTCTATAACTGATGAGAAGTGTAATGAGTATAATGATGAGTAGATTCCCAAAAAATTGCAAAGATAGCAAACCTATAGATACTAAGCCTGTTATACCAACAAGTGAAATTTTCGAGCCGAAAGAATCTCTGACATATCCAACTACGGGTTGAATAATCACACCAAAGCCGAAATAAAGAGCAAAAATAATTGCAGCAACACTAGAAGTCATACCTTTAACTTCTATCAGATATGTTGGGTAAAAACCTAAGAATCCATAAGTAGCAAAAGACATTACAACGTGTACGGAAACGACCTGAATAATTGCACTATTCTTTATACATGATACGATTGTTGAAAGTTTTCTTCTGTTGAACAGACTACTATCACTTTGGTTATTTGACGTTCTTGTGGGCACAAAATGAAATATCAGTACTGTTATTATTATGAATGGCAGGACCAACAAACCAAATCCTAGTCTCCAAGTGAAATATCCTGCTATAAAAGCAGCACCCGCGGGCAAAACAGTATTACCAATACTGCCTGCAGACATTGTGATACCCACTGCAGTACCCGAGTTCTCAGGGTAAATATCAGTAAAGATAGTGAATCGATGTGGTGCATATAGTCCAGTAGCAATACCAAACAAACTTGCAGCTATAAATAATGTCCAAAAATTTAAAGATATAGACATTAATAGTATACAAACAGTGGACAAAGCAGTGCTGATTGTGAGTATTGTCCCTTCTCCAAATTTGTCACCTAGTACACCACCTGGTATTTGTCCTGCAGCATAACCAAACCATACTGCTGATAAAAGAATACCTCCAAGAGTTAAGGTTATTCCCAGATCATCCCTGATAAACGGAAGAATCGAAGGGAAAGTGTATCTCAGACCAATCGACAGAAACCATCCCGCACTTACTGCAATAAGAATATACCCCTTGTTTTTGTCTGTGAGTGAAGTGAACAATTCATCAAGTTTTGTCTTCAATCCTGCGTGTTTTTCCATCTTATGGGTTTGAATTCTTCCTTATCTATTTAATTCCATTGATAGCGACGAGAGATATATAATCAATTTTCACATCTATAATCTCGATTTGGTAGGCTCTGGTCAATTCCCCCTCGGTAAACGGGTGGGCTGTCAGTAGACTCCCGTTCTACCGATACGTATTGGTCGGATACCACTTCAATAGCGATCGCAATTAACACTCCTGAATTCGGAGCGTACCGACAAAACGCTCCTCTATCGGGTAGGTTTCTGCTCTCAATGGATTTTCAACACCTCTCGATGAATCCACCGAAATGATTCTCGATCCACGATTTTACAAAACTCAGTTGGTCAGTCCGCTTTGTGAATATCTCATCGAGAAGGGCACGGACGATACCGCGTCCTCTACGATCAGGGGGCGATGATTCCCGTTTGAAGCTTTTCCAGACAGACTCAACTGAGTTAAGATGCGGTGAGCCAACTAAAAGAAAGATCAGGTAGTATTCCTGGTTCGTGTACGCTTTCTCGTATGTACGCACAAATATGTGAAGAGAAGTTATCCAACACGAACAGAATCCGCGGTCCGGATTCTGCTCGCCATCTCCTCGAAACACGCGCAAATCCGGTTCTTTCTCTTGATTCGGAGGAAACTGAGGACACTTTCACTATTGAGTGCATAGAATCCGGCCGCTGGCGAAAATTGACATACCAGTGGCCGGTGTTTGTCAGCTCAGTAACTGTGTAGAGTCGCTGGGAATTATTTATTGTGGGGTGAGAAACATCAAAAACGGACTTCATTTCCACTATCCGTCAAGACGTCGTCACCAACTGTCCATTCCTCGTCCGTTTCTTCTCCTTTGCGTTTGTTATGCGGGTCGTCTAGTTCATTCTCAGCGAACACGTTTCCGACGCGTTCGTCGAGTACTTCAGAGGTGTTTTCCGGCCGATCGGGCCTCTCGTACGCAATTCCGCGTACAGAGTGGCCTAGATTATCCAACAACGGCGGCAGGTGATTCGGGTGGTACTCGATATCAAACTCGGTGTTTATCAGGTGCTGAATCTCTTGCTTCTTCCACGGCTCACCGTCTTCGAGCAGGTCAAGCAGACGCTCTCGCTGCTGCTCGGTGAGCTTCAGGGGACGACCGCCGCCGAGGCTCAAGGTTAAGGGTCCCAGACTTATCCCGTGGCTCCCTGTCGATTGAGAATCCAAAATCGTCGGCTGCGTCTTCGAGTGTTGCACCTTTGTAGCGCCGATTGACGAAGGTGAGCCGCTTGCTAACTTTTTCGTCATCAGTTTCTGTGAGCAGGCGGTTGAGATAGTTTTCACTGAGGTGACGGACGATTCCTTTCCCCGTCCAGTCATTACTCCACCAACTCATATTACACCTAAATCTTCTGTGACTCTCTATGCGACTTTGCCTCCCGCCAGACTATGTCTGGCGACCGCACTGTATCGACGTTTGCCGTATAACCACAGTTCAGACAGGCAAACTGTTGGCCGTCACAGTCCCATCCAGCGTACAACCATACTTTGAACACTGCTGGGTTGTGTACGATGGTTCAATTTACTCTACTACGTTCCCGGTCATTACGGGCTTATACTCGATCAATCCTGTAAGGCTCGGAACATCTATTGGTGGAAATTTTTTATTATTAATCCAGCCGCGGTCTGTTCTAAATTCTCGAATGTAACGTGGATACAACCGTGCCTTTGAATTTCAGTAACAGTTCATTCGAACAACGATTCAGTGGTTTTCGCTCCACTGACCAAACTGACCACCGATTTTACTAAATTAGAGGTGTGCGCTCTGAGTACCTGTCCGTTACAGATCGGTAGGCAGGTTCTCAAATCCTCGGCGTTCGTGGTTGAGATAATCAGCGTTCCCAATAAACCGACCTGTCGAAGTCATCACAGTATAATTGTCCACGTTGCAGTTCACAACAAGGACTCTCGAATCCTCCGCTTTCTCAGAACTATCCGTAGCGACTGTTTTCTTCATTGCAGCATGAAGGTAGAACTCGTCAGCCTCGCTGTTATAATAGACTGTGCTGGTGACAAATTAGTGGTCGTCGTCCAGCAGGTGGGTACTGTGGGGTGTGTCTTTGGGATCTTCTGGTAAGTCTTACTCACATATAACACGCCCATCGACAGCAGCGAGATTGACTTTATTGCGGTAGAAAATTGTAGCTCGTTTGTCGCAGACGATACTAAAAATGTTATATTGGTGAAAATCAAGCATTCGGTATTAACTAATCGGTCAACATATTTGTCGATGTCTTTAGTCGCCCGCTTGATCGTCTTCTGGACAAAGTTGGAATGAAGCTTGTTGATTTCGTCCCGAAGTTGGTCGTAGAGTACGTTTCAGATTCGGATTTGCCAGTTGCACAGTTGTCGTGTGATTATTTTCATGCCCACTCATAAGTGCGAGTTGCACAGTATTAGAATAGGGTATTGGTAAGAGCCGACATCACACTTCCGGTTATCGGGTAAAGCAATATCATGGTGTCCGCCATATTTATTATCCTTCAAAATCAGTCTGGCATAATGGCAAATGAAATTGTACAAGATGTTTATCAGCAACGTCTCGCCCACTCAAAAGTAATATACATTACTGGGGTGGACCTGTTGATAGACTCTGGTCCTAGTACAGAGTGGGATGTTCTTGAAGACTTCATAGATGATGTGGGAGATGTTAATAACTTCTTCATATCTCACGCACACAGTGACCATACAGGGAATGTTCAAAAAATAATTGATGAGTATGCACCTGAGGTCTTTGTCCCTGAAAATGAACCCATTGAAGAAATAGAATTGAATGAATCCTCAATACAAAGGGTTGTCGATGGTGAAGAGTTGGTGAGTGGAATTGAGGTTGTCGAAGTTCCGGGGCATACTGAAGGAATTTGTGCCCTTCATATGAAAGAAAAAGAGATTTTACTTTGCAGTGATATCCTTGATGGAAGTGATCGCCGTGGCCTCCCGAAAGGATTTTTATTGCCTCCTCCAGCAGTATATAATTACGACACTGAGAAAGCAGAAAAGAATCTCGGAAAATTATTAGACATATCATTTAATACAGCAGTTGTCACTCACGGATCAAATGTGACAAATGAACCCCAGCTAAAACTTGAAAAGTACCTTGATTTTACAAATCACTACCGTGAAAAACTCCTTGCTGAGAATTCCTAAACATACTCTGGTCGTTTGACATTCGAAATCGGACATATTAATATATTCTCTCATCCGTAGGAGATTGTTGATACTGTTTAGCAGTCGCTTTGAAGTCGAAGAGGGCAAGGGCACCGCGTCAGCGGTGCCAGACACAAATGATTCCGCTAGATGTGCTCGGATCGGAACCAGTCGCAGCGAATCTGTTGCAACAGGTTCGCTGAATGGGCGATGCTCACTCTTCATGTACTCTGTATCGAGTTGGACAAACCATTTCGTGAAACAATTGATTTGTTCAGCGAAATGCTTGGTATTCTCAAAGAGATTGGTCTCACGAGACCTCCACACTACACCGCTCTCGGCACCTGATTTGCCTGGATTCCGACCCAGACATGGCATGCGTTTCTCGGCTGAGCGGAGGAGAAACACAGAGGTCACTCCGCCATCAATGCAACAGGCTTCGACCGCGATTAATCAAGCATACACTACGCCAACCGCACTTCCTACTGTGTTCGAGCCTTGAAACTTACCGATTTGGTGGATATCTAAACGCTGTACATCACCGACATCCAATGCACAACGATGAAGAAACACGACGCGAAGATCGGCCCGCAGGTCGCCCGCAGAAATGCAACCGACCTGCGTTCATTGGCCGGGGTCGTGGCTATGACTCGAAAGCCTTCAGGGGACGAACTCCGTGAAAACGGTGTTCGTCCCCTGATTAAGCACCGCATCTACTCATCACTCGATCACACCCATAACGCCCGCATGGACAGGGATTGGTATCACCAACGATCCATGTCTGAAACCGTATTCTTTTCAATCTCAAAACGACCGTCTACAACCTTCGACAGAACATCCGAAATCCATGAAATCGACCGCCGTATACCGCAACTACAGGCCCAATTATTATTCTACTCTCTAATTCGCTCATGTGAAGCACGTTGTTGGTGAACTAGAGTACGGTTCGTACGATTTCTTTGAGAGCTTCTTTACCAGGTTTGCGTAGGATTCGGCGGCGTAGCTGGAACGCTCTGAGATACAGCGTGAGCTTATTTTTTGAGACGCCTCGGTGTGGCGAGAGTCACCGTCGCACGAGTGATCAGCGGAACAACTGAACCCTTCGGAATGGGACTAATCACGCCACTGGTGAGCCGCGAGGTTGAGCGAGGCTGGAGCGGGGATCAAAACAGAGACCACTCCAGCGACGCGTGGCTCTCACAGGTATTCATATGGACCTCTCCATCGACGTATCTACCTCGCTGTGAATGACTGCTTCTCGCTGGAAATTCTCGTCGTCTTCGAGTGGATCATACGCTCGAAATCCGTCAGTGTAGACAGTGAACGACTCTTTTTGGCGCTCGCCAAGAAGAAGTCGCACGGTCGATTCGTCAGCGGATTTCGCTGGCACGACGTATCGCTGACCACTACTACGATCAACGAGTGTAAACACCGGTGGCTTGTCCTTGTCATAGCTTTCACGACCAAGTTTCGAGAGGCCACGCGAGCGCGGCTCTTGGTCGCGCTCGCGGCGTTTCAGTCCTGCAGTCACGTAGACTTCGTCGATTTCGACCGGACCAACGAGGTTGATGGCTGGCGCGTCGAGCGTTCTAGCGAACTGCTCGACGCGCCGCCGAAGTGATTGGTACGAAACGATGAGTTCAGCGTCTAACTGGCGAATACTCGTGTTGAATCGAAGGAACGCATAGAACGTGAATAGCAACTTATCGAGGCCGATCTTCGCGTGCGCAAAGATTGTGCTGGTCTTGGGGTTGAACGTACGGCCACAATTCTTATAAAGATACCGTTGATATCGTTGATACTCTCGATAACTGCCGTGTTTGATCACTGACTCAGACCGGCAGTGCGGGCAGTAGAGACCATCTTGCCATCGAACCTGCTCCAGCAGGTTCGTAGTGCTTGCCTCTGAACGCAGCATATTGAATGGGAACATATCGGGTGACGGGACCGCGTCATCCTTGCCCGATACGGTTCTATAGCCTCAGCTCTACCCAACCAACAAGTTGCTTCCGAAGAGCGATCTAATTAGTTGGAAACTATTGTAAATAAGGGAGATGTCCGTATCATTCGACAGAGGCTATTTCCATCGCGGCTTTCGTCTCAGAATTTCGAACTATCCATACAAAATGTCGGATTGTAAAAGCCACTATACAAAATTTCATTCTAAAATGTATTAGGTTTGAATATATAATTAATTTCGAAAATATGAGGAGAAGATAAACATTGTTTATCAATTCTGAATGAGTGATTTTTTATGTTGTATATCAAAACTCAGTCTAGGATTATATAAAATATTCTCCCTTTATTTTATTAAGACAGATTTAAGTGCCCTATTAATTAATATAAGTATATGAAGGAAAATCAACTTTCAGAATCATCCGTTAATGTTAGTATTCGAAATATCGGTGGGATTGATGAGGCTGAGGCGAATATTCGATTGGGTGTATCTATTCTAGCGGGGCGAAACGCAACGAACCGAACATCATTTTTGCAGGCATTGATGGCAGGTCTCGGAAGCAAGCAATGTTCACTAAAGGGCGACGCTGATGAAGGATCAGTTACTCTTGAATTTAATGATGAAACCTACACACGAACGCTCACACGCCAAAACGGAACAATTGTGTTCAATGGAGAACCATATCTTGATAACCCGGAACTGGCGGATTTATTCGCATTTTTGATTGAAAGCAATGAATCTCGTCGGGCAGTCGCTCAAGCAGACGATTTGCGGGAGATTATTATGCGACCAATCGATACAGACAGTATCGAAGCAGAAATAAAAGCGTGCAAACGGAAGCGTGATAACTTAGAAACGGAGATTGAACGGCTTGACGAACTTGAAGATGAACTACCTGAGCTGAAGACAGACCGACGAAACAAAAAACAAGAACTCAAAGTAGCACGAGAGGAACTGGAAACTGTAGAGAAACGACTGGATAAACTAGATGCCGGCGTCGAAGAGAGTCATAATCGAAAGCAAAAAATTGAGGATGTCTTCCAGCGGATTCGAGACTCACAATCGAAGTTAGAAGATCTTAATTTTAATCTCGAAACTGAACGCTCAACGCTTTCAGAACTTAAAAATGAGCGTGAAGAACTCAAAGAGACACTTACTGAAGCCGATGAGCCTAAAGAAAATTTCAATCGAATCGTAGGACGCCTCGATGAATTACGTCAGCGTCAGCGATCTCTTGATGACGCAATCAACCAACTTGGAAGCGTTGTCAGTTTTAATGAAGAAATGCTCGATGGCAAGAACAATGATATTGATAATGCAATCGGGACAGATATGCAGTCGAACGACCCCACAGCAGTACTGACTGGTGGTAAGGAAACCGTCTGCTGGACCTGTGGATCCAAAGTAAATATCGAGCAGATTGAGGTCACAATTGACCAACTACGCGAACTCAGGTCGGCGAAGCTCGACGAACGAAGCAATATTCGAACAAAAATCAATGAATTAAACGATCGACAGTCCAATTTGAAACAGCAAAAGCGTGAACGTGAGCGAGCTGAGCGCCGGTTATCCGAGGTTGAATCTGAGATCGAGTCCATACAGAATCGCATTTGTGATATTGAGGACAGAATTGAACAAAAAGAATTAGAAATCAATGATCTCGAAGCGGAAGCTGAGTCGATCGAGTTGGATGATCATAATGAGGTACTCGAACTACACCGAGAAGCAAATACCATGGAACTCAACGTCGAGCAACTTGAAGACAAGATCAAAGACATTGATGCAGAAATTGAAAAACGTGAAACCAAAATCAAACAGCGAGAATCTCTTAGGCAAGATCGCCAAGAACTTTCGGAGCGCCTGACCGCCCTCCGGACTCGCGTCGACCGTCTCGAGAAGGATGCTATCGCATCCTTCAACGAACACATGAAAACAGTACTCAACCTTCTTGAGTACGAAAATATTGAGCGTATTTGGATAGAGCGACGCGAGACTGAGGTTCGCGAAGGACGCCAAAAGGTGACCCGTACCCGGTTCGATCTCCATGTCGTTCGAACGACATCTGATGGAACTGCCTACAAAGACACAGTAGAACATTTATCAGAAAGTGAGCGAGAAGTGACAGGACTAGTCTTCGCACTTGCTGGCTACCTCGTCCACGATGTTGACGAGGTTTTGCCATTTATCATTCTTGACTCACTGGAGGCCATCGACGCTGATCGTATCGCTAGCGTAGTAGATTATTTTTGTGACCACGCGGAGTATCTTGTTGCTGCCCTACTTCCAGAAGACGCTGCTGCTCTTCCCAATACGTACACCTATGTCGAGAATGACAATCACAGCTGAATGTTAAAGATTACATCGTTAACTTTGTAATGGCCTAAAGACTACAGGCATGTATGTCAAATCAAAATAGTAGGCGTCCCACGAAAGTGGCACGAGTCATCGAGGAATACGACTTGGAGAATATGGGTGCACAGATAGAAGTTGCATGGACCGGTGAAAATGGTGAACGAACAAGTCTACGTAGTCTCGCCGATGAATTTAACCAAGCCGTACTCAGAGCTGCGCTTCGAGAAGCAGGCGTCTCCCCCATGAATTTTGAAATAAGTGGAACATATAAAGCACTCAAACAGGGTTCTGGATCAGAGAAAACCCGTGCAGAGCGTCGTCTAAAGCGTGAAGGAATTGAATCTGATACCCTCATGAAAACCTTTGTGTCGCACCAAGCAATTCATACGTACCTCAAGAAAGATCGTAAGGCAAGTCTGCCTAAAAATAAAACAAATCCGGTTGAAGGAAAAGTTCAAGCAATCGAAAAACTTCAGGGTCGGGTCACAGCAGTGACCGAATCTGCAATAACCTCACTAGCATCAGCAAGCCATCTTGACAACAACGACTATGACGTCATCGTGGACATCCGTATTGTTTGTTCAGATTGCGGATCTGATTATCCCATCGGAGAACTATTCCACGGTGGTGGGTGCCAGTGCTCGTCATAAAATCACACACCACGATCATATGTACAAATATAGGTCTTCGATAATTCCTACAGTACTTGACTTAGATTCCCTCAGATTTAAGTATTAAGTAACTAAGTAGTGACTGATGAAATTTCCAAAAGAAGATTTTGAGTTTGAATATACACCTACAAGCGTCGTATACGGTCGTAGCAAAATAAACCAGATCTACGATAAGATTGAAGAACTGAATAAAAATAATGCACTCATTGTTTGCGGAAGTAACGTAGGAAATAATAGCGAAACTATGGAGCCTATAAAGAGTGGTCTTGGTGACAAACTTACGGCAATTTTCGATAAAACAACACCTGAAAAATATCTAAACACTGTACTTGATGGTGTTGATAAGATACATGAAGAAGATATTGATATTGTCATTTGCGTTGGTGGCGGTAGTTCATTGAATGTTGGTCGAGCGATGTGTTCTGTAGCACCACTTGAATTAGATCGGGAAAATATTGAAGATGAGGTTATTGAAACTAGAAAGATACCTCGCCCAGATGATAGTTCAAGAGTCATTCCAAATATTGTAATACCAACAACCCTAACGGGAGCGGACATATCCCACACTGGTAGCATATTTGTTGATTCTGATGAAAACTCACCCAATGATATGAGTTCCAATCGGTTTGATGCACAAATGTACCATCCAAGTTTAATGCCCACGCATGTTATTTATGATCCAGAATTATTTGAAACAACACCAACGACTCCGCTCGTCGGGTCAATAATGAATGGATTTAATAAAGGAATTGAAACGCTATACTCACAGTCGACTACCCCAATTGCTAACGCCCATTCAATACAGGGTCTTAAATATTACATGGCAGGTTTAAATTATATGGACAACTCCGTCTTTGAAGCGTCTGTGGTAGATAATATAACATTAGGGAACGTATTAGTGCAGTACGGACGACAGAGTAATATAATTCATGCCTTTGCAAACGGTCTCGCCTATCATTATGACGTACAGCAAGGCGTTGCCCACGCGATCGTTACTCCACAAGTACTAAACTTTGTATTTGAAAAATCTCACGCAAACAGAGATCAAATTGCCGAGGCATTGCTTATTGATACAAGGGGATTAGATGATAGTGGAATCGCCAAAAAAATAATTGATACTATAATACAGATACGTAATAATCTTGATTTAACTTCAAGACTCCGTGATGTTGATGGTATGAAGAAAGGACATTTTAATTCTATTGCTAAAGAAATAAAATCAAGTGATAAAATGAATCGAAATCCACAGGACATCACTCTAAAGGAGGATGAAATCATTAGAATACTTGAGAAGAGCTGGTGAATTTTTATCTAGTATCAATAATAAGTAACGCTCTTGTGGCGTAGATTGTTGGTGAGTCATAGCACTGCTTTAAGGATGGTTTTTAGCGCTTCTTCTCCTGGTTTTCGATAGACGCGACGACGAAGCTGAAAGGCTCTGAGATACGGCGTCAATTTGTCCTTGGAGACGCCTCGATGGGGAGAGAGCCAGGATCGCACCAGCGATC
>LFCJ01003145.1_pt1 | contig 12040 bp, 13 predicted proteins | sample 643141 | NCBI WGS metagenome assembly LFCJ01 (sample SAMN03766243, study PRJNA286221) | soda lake metagenome | biome: soda lake; feature: Kulunda steppe; material: water; isolation source: sample B1-Br-g2 brine of Lake Bitter-1 | place: Russia: Kulunda steppe | collected 2010-07 | reverse complement strand
GTGATGGTGGTGGTGGTGGCAGTGTCGTGCGTTTCAGGTGCAGCAGCAGCCACTCTGGCACGCCCCCAGCCCCCTTGCAGGAGCGCAGCAGCGGGGGGGGGAGCGCCTGGGGGCCAGCAGCAGAGGTGGGCCGCAAGGACAGATCAGTGGGTCGTTTCATGCGCAGCAGCAGCACCAGCGGCGCGCCGCCGCCACCTCTGCAGGAGCGCAGCAGTGGGGGGGAAAGCGCCTGGGGCGTGGCTGCGGAACAGAGCCTGCCTTGGAAGGAGGGGAGCCTCAGCACACGCAGCAGCCTGGGCCTGCTGAGCGACTTTGACAGAAGCCGGCATGGGCCTGACAGCAGCGAGGGCCTTGGAAGCAGCTGCTTAAACAGCAGTGAGGGTGGCAGGCTGATGGGGGCAGCCACCGCTGCAGCTGCCATTGCCGCGGCTGCCAGCAGGGCGCGGCAGGGTGCAGTGGAGGGCTGGGCGGCAGAGGCTGCACCTGCAGCTGCAACCTCTGCGTTACCCTTGCTTGTGAGTAGCCCCACTGTGGCAGCAACCTCAGGGGAGGGGCCCAGCCAGGGTCAGCAGGCCCCATCTGCTGCATTTGCAAGCGCCCTCACACAGCAGCAGCAGCAGCAGCAGCGGCAGCAGCAGCAGCTGGCGATGCCGGTGCCAGTGTCCCCCTTCCACGCCACAGCAGCGCCCTTTGTGGCCGCAAGGACCACGTCGACCATGGCGACCGTGGCCTGGCCGCCCCGCGCGCGCACGTGCTCGCCGGTGCTCCCCGCAGAGGCCCCTGCCGCAGAGCTCCTGCCCCAGGGCCCTTTGTCGCCGCCCTCCTCCCCGCCACCACCCATGCTCCTCTCGCCGTCACCCCCGCTGCCGCCGTTGACGCCCATCCTGCCTCATCCCACCACCGCACTGCCGCCCGCCGATGCCGCCGAGCACGGCGACAGCTGCGGGAGCAGCATCCCAGGAGGCCATGCTGCAGTGCAGCGTGCATCCTCGCTGCCCGCAATGCATGGTGCACACGAACGCGTGACAGCGCTGCATCCACCGGCGCCATCACTTGTCCGCCATGACAACCTAGGGAGCAGCGGCGGCGCCGGGAGCAAGGCGGCAGAGGCGTGGGCCCCGGCGACCTCCCAAGCGGCTAGGCGCTCCCCGCCGCCCAACAGCAGCAGCAGCAGCCCCCCACCGCTGCCTGTGCATACACGCGCCGAGGCTGTTTCCAACTTGGAGGTGCTTCGCCCCTTCGCATCCCGCGGCCACAAGCCTGGCAGGTAAGGCAGTGGGCGCAGAAGCCTGTTTTCAGGGGGAGGCACCTGACATTGTTTTCGGATTGCCAGGTGCACGGTACTGCATCGTGCGCCAGGCATTGCATTGGTCAAGGTTCACGATGTGAATTGGATTCCATGCTCTGGTCACTAAACGCAACATGGTGGACTCACATTAAGGCACAGGCACAAACTCACACATCACACCAGGCCAGTGTGGCCTGCATGATCTGAGGGTTGAGCATTGTGGTGTTGTGACAAGCACAACCTCACCTGCGAGAAAGGCACCGATACCCAAGCGCTTCAATCAGCAGTGAGCTGGCGCAAGAGGATCGCCTGTTGGCTTGGGAGGTATGTGCCGCTTCAATGGCTGATGCAGCATGCATGTGCTTTACACTATGGCTTCCTCACCCAAATGGGCACGTCTTGATGGGCAGACAATGGATGCATACTTGCGCCTCACTCAATTGGCGCTCCACAGTTCAGACTGCTCATGGTTGCGCAATTGATGCTCCACAGTTTAGACTGCCCATGGTGGAGCACCTGCGGGTAGTGTGCCCGTTTCTGACCCGTCTTTACATGCGGACAGACCTTTGTGGCAAAAGGCAATGTTGGCTGAACGCAGCAATTTGCACGCGTCCGGGCGGAGGTCACGGCTCGCCAAACGGTGCACCTTTGGGTGCGGTTCCCGCTTGTCTGGTGCCCCGCTGGCGCCCCCTCCCGCGCCCCCGACCGTGCTTCACCTTGTTATGTGCCTGGGGTGGTATTTTTTGGGTACATGCAGGCATGGGGACGGGCGTGTGTGTTCCGACGCACGTGCTTGTACGCACCTCTGTCTGTCTGCTGTCTCTAGGCTAGTGCACGCAGGCGCCCTCCACAGCATGCACACCATGCACTGCATGTGACAGGCATCCCAAAGAGCAATGGTGTGGGGGGGAGGGGGTGGGACACCGGCACGGGCAGATGAGGGCGTGGTCAAGGGACTGTGTGCGCGTATGCAAGCACACACAACTGTCTGGCAATGTTGCGCGCATGGCAGATGCAGCATGCTCATCAAATTGCGCATTCATCAGTGCCTGCCACGTTTTTATCAGCTTTGCTCCCAATGCAAATTGCTCTCAAACTGCGCCCATAAGGGCCCATGGGGGTCCTTGAGCCCACATATCAGGCAACAAGCACTTGTTGCGCGCTTGTGCTTGTGCTTGTGCTTGTGCTTGTGCTTGTGCTTGTGCTTGTGGCCCACTCGCGTGTCCATGCTTGTGCCTCAAACTCACACCCATCCGCTCGTGCTTCATTCACGTGCGCTCAAGTGCTTGTGCCACTCGCGTGTGACGCAGCGTGTCAGGCACAAGCATGAGAGCCGCGGTGGCAGCCCCGGAGGAAGACCACATGAAAGGTGCCCCCCTGCGACCGCAGCAGTTGCAGCTCAGCCCCACAGCGCCAGAGCAGGCATCGCACCCGACCCTACCCCCAGAGCTCATGTCCACGCCACCAGCCTGCCCACCAGCCTGCCCACCAGCCTGCCCACCAGCCTGCCCGCCCTCCCCGGCCGCCAGGGTGGCGGTGACCCGATCAGTGTCAAAGAGCCCACCCATCGCAGCCCAGCAGCAGGGGGCATCTGTGCTACAACGCAGCGGGGAGCCGGCCGCGCTGGGCAGAAAGCCTGTGCTGGGCTCTCGAGGGGCTAAGGGGGCAGCGAGTAGGGAGGAGGCTGCAGCTGGGGCCAATGTGGCGCCTGCAGGGATCTGGCCGCCCCAGCCGCATGCTGCAGATAAGCTTGTGCTGCCTGAGCACGGTGGAGGCCACCTGCCAGGTGGCGAGGACCTCACGCCACTGCAGAGGCAGAAGTGCACGCTGGAGCAGCAGTGCTCGGACCAGCAGCAACAGATGCAGCAGCGGCGCACGTACCTGCAGCAGCAGCACCACCAGTACCTGGCGCAGGTGTGTGCTGAGCTGGCGCAGCAGCAGCAGCAGCAGCAGCAGCAGCAGCAGCAGCGGCAGCAGCAACAGGGAGACCGGGCGGTGGAGGAGGGCTCGCCAAAGCGTATGCATGCCAGCCGGCGCAGGCTGTCCCCCACGCGCAAGCCACCTGCCGCTGCCTCCCTCGCGCCTCCCAGCGCCCAGAGCTCTGCCAGCAGCCTGCACTTGCGGGGCATGGGGAGCAGCTCATTCAGGATGGTGAGCGAGGAGGACCCAGAGCCTGAGAGCCCGTTCTCGTCCTGCGAGAGCAGCATGCGGAGCGGAAGGGCCTTTGCGCAACAGCAGCAGCCGCCGCGCTCATCACAGCCGGAGGGGCTGGACCCAGAGCCGGAGAGCCCGCTCGCGTCCTGTGAGAGCAGCGTGCGGAGTGGGGTGTTCTTCGGGACGGGGGGTTGGGGGGGGGTGCGCGGCGGCGGCAGCGGTGGCGGAGGCGGCCGCGTGAGCCGCACCAGCAGCAGCTATGGCGACCTGGGCAGCGGCGGCAGCACCAGGCCGACCTTTAAGGCTGTCCAGGCTGGCATCAGCCCGGCGGCTGCACGCTACGCAGCAGGGGGCTTGCTGGCGCCGGAGATGTCAAACAGGGTGCTGGCGCCCGAGGCGGCGGGGCCGCCACCAGAGGCGCGCTCGTGCGACAGCAGCATGCGGGGTGGCAGGGCCTTTGCCTCTTTGATGGGCGGCACCAGCGTGGGCAGCATGCGCGACCCCTCCCTGCAAGAGGAGGCCAGTGACAGCAGCGGCCACGGCTTTGGCGGCCGCGCGTACTGGCAGCTCAGGGGGAGCATGCCCAGCCTGCTGGACGCGCACGAGAGGCAAGGAGCTGAGGGTGCATGCCATAGCGGCGGCGGCAGCAGCAGCAGCAGCTTTGGCAGGACTAGGGGACTGCCTGGATCGCTGGAGGCCTCGGCGCCGCCCGAAGCGCCCCTTAGCCCTTCTAAGGCACACCTCGCCTCCAGGTCTACCCGCGCCCCCAGGTCAGATCTCTAGAGGCCAGCAGACCGCTGCTCCCAGGCTCTCCTCCCAGCTCGCACCAAGCCACACCCCTGCCTGCTTGCCACAAAACATGCCCTGCCTGCTTGCCGCAAAACATGCCCTGCCTGCTTGCCACAAAACATGCCATGCCTGCTTGCCACGAAACACAACCCTGCTTGTCAGTCAATGGGCAGGCAGCTGCTGCTGCATGCGGCTGATTCCCTGGGCAGCCTCTTGCGTTCCTGCCACCGCCTCCTCCCCCCACGCTCTGGGCAGGCAGCTGCTGCTGCATGCGGCTGATTCCCTGGGCAGCCTCTTGCGTTCCTGCCACCGCCTTCTCCCCCCACGCTCTGGGCAGGCAGCTGCTGCTGCATGCGGCTGATTCCCTGGGCAGCCTCTTGCGTTCCTGCCACCGCCTACTCCCCCCACGCTCTGGGCAGGCAGCTGCTGCTGGCTGTGCCTGCACCACGTGAGCACAAACCTATGCAGCAGCAGCCGCTGCAGCAACAGGAGCAGCAGCAGCCACTGCAGTTTGTGGCTTCCATTGCCCTGCCCAGCACTTTTGGGACCTGGGCCCGCTGCGCTGCACGCCTGCACCCTCTGCCCACCCTCTGTGCTGCAACACCCTTTTGCGTCCTGCAGGCCACACCTGGGCCTCAACCACCAGCGATCCATGCCGCTGCAGCCGCTGGCCAAAGCAGCAGCAGCGGTCAAGCAGGCAGAGGTGCTGCCTGCAGCTGCACAAGGCGTAGGGGCTGCGCGCTTCCTCGGCCCAAAAGCCACGGCACTGCTGAACGTGGTGAGAGCTTTTGGTTTGGAATCGGGCTTGTTGGGCCCCGGTGCTGCTGAGCATAGGGAGATTAATTGAAAGGCTCTGGCACAGCTGCACGGATCTCTCGAAAACTGCCTGTGTGTGGCGTGCGCTTGTGCGTTTTGGACTTGTGCATATGCTGCACGCGGAATCTATCTCTGCCTGTTGCACGCATAGGTCTCTCAGGGCACCTGCCTCAGCCCTTACCTTACCCCCCCCCTGATCTGTGGGTGCGTCCGTGACCGCTCCCTGTCCCCCGTCACATCGTTCCCTGGCCCTTACACGCCCTCCCTCCGCTCTTGCCCTTTTGGCCCTTTGATCCTTCTCTGAGGAAGTACAGACTGGACGCGCCCTCCCTTCCCCTGTGTGCATGCAGATACCTTCTCCTGGGGGGCCCAGCCTGCCTGCCCGTGGCCCACAGGACCCCCTCTCTCAATAGATGTGCCATTACGCAGCGGCCGGGATAGGGTGTGGCCTGAAAGGCATCATAGAGCCACACAGGAAGCGTATCCAAGCAACCAGCATCAGCAGCTGGGGCTTGCTTGCCAAGGCAGATGACGTCAAAGGCTTGCCAACTCTTCATAATCATAAAGGCATGTTGCACAGCTGTGACGCGCTGCTCAGCCGTATTACTTAGGCAAGCCATGCTAGTTGTGGGCCCCCAACTTGCACCTGTTGAAGAGCGCGTGTGTGGCTAGGAGAGGGGGGCAAAGGAGGAGGAGAGGACACGGGAAATGGAGCATATTTGTATCTTAGTCAATGTTGCCTGAGTTGGGGCCACAGCCAGGGGGACGTCTGTGGTATCCGCAGAGACACAGTAATATGCCCCCTTTCTATCATGAGGGTTCCAACATGGATTTCATCATGAAGAGACATTATCCATCATGAAGAGCTACTATCTATCACTAAGAGCCGCTTTCCCTTTTCCATCATGAAGAGCTGCTTTTCCCTTTACATCACAAGGAGCAGCTTGCATTGTGACACATTGCCATGTTGTGTTGCACGAGTGCTGATCGCTGTGCAGGCATGCATATGGACATCTGTGGTGGCAACTGCACAAGAATAAGATACCTTAAGCACCCTGGGCATCCTTTCAAGGACCCTGGTTGCATCTTTGCACCTAGAGGAAAGGCAATTAGAGAGTGCTCAAGCGCGCACTGCCGCCTAGGCGCGGCTACCCTTAACTTGCAAATGCCTGAGCACTGTAGATTTTGCTGCACCAGGCTGCCACAGGCGACTGCCGCGCCCCTTTGCACTGGAGTGCTATAGTAGTATTGGCATAGGTTTGAAGAGTGCAGTGGGTTACTTAGTATAATTGCTCGCAGGACTGGCTTGCAAAACACTATGTGTGCCGTAGACTGCACAACAGGGTGTAGTGTAAAACAACCAGATTCCAGGACAGATATGGGAGAGGCAGATATTCGGGTGGTGGCCTGGTGCTACCTCGCACCACCTGTTTTTTAGTATGCATGTTCCACGAGCGGGCAAACCCTCCCACCTGACATGGTTACACCAGTAGCTCCCTGGAGGACTGCTTTGTTATTTGCCTATTTGGGTCTAAATTGCATTTTCATCTCCAGCACTGTCTAGCACCGGTTCTAACTTATCCATGTATTTCTGAGGTGACTCGGATGGTCTGCCTCAACATCCTCCAAGGCCTTGACATGCCATTTAGAGGTGTGTGCTTGATCATACTGCCTGGACGAGGGCAAGTCCTGAAGGTTAATTGCTTGTTGGGTGGTCTAAGGCTTAAACCTCGGCTTGCATCCCTTGATGGTTGAAGCAGTAGAATGTGGTATTTTACCACTGGTATAGCTCTGCGTTGTCCCGCATGGCAGTGCCATTGCATTTGTTTTGTTGTGCTCTTGGCCAGGAGTGTTCAAATTCATGTACCTGCCACAGCATACTCTTTGCGTGAGTATGACTGTGGTGCCGCACGTGTCTACGCCTGCATGCCTGATGAAGTGCGTCGTGAATGCCCCTTGACGTGTGTGCTGTTGTGTATACCTGCTAGTCTGCTGTATCCTTTTTCCATAGTTCAGCAATTGATGAAGTATTGTCAGCATCGGGAGGTGTGCCCAGTGCCTTAATTGTCTTGGTTGCTTGCATGGTTTCACCGACGGTGCTTACATACATGGTTTCACCGACGGTGCTGAAACAGCAGCCCCAGAGAACCGGTTCAAAGGTTGTATTATCGAACGCACTCTGACTCAGGTCCGTGTTCGTGGAGCTAAACTGCCCACATGCAATCCCTTTTGTAGCTGCCACTGGTTAGCAGCCATTGACTTTGACCGGTGGAGTGGCTCTTCCCAGGAATAGGCACGGATCATATGACATATTGTTCGAGGTCGACTGTTTGCGTTTGAGCACTGCCTGGCAGGCAATGCTTGTGCAGCTGTGTGAAATATGACATCTGGGAAGCGCAAGCTGGAAGGGCTGCATTTTTGCTCAGGTTTGCATCTACCTGGAGCTTTGATGTTGGGCACAAGGTCTGAAGCAGCCGATCTGGTGGCTGTTGCTCCTTCGGTACTCCTTTTCTTAACTTAATAGTCCTTTCTCCTGAAGACCTTTCTGTTGGGTGGCGTGTATGGTTCTGTCCCAGTCCAGGGGCATCTTAGCATCTTGAGTGCAGCCCGTCACGGCCTTACACGGTGCCAGTAAATGCAGCCAGCTTAAAGGATATAAATCCTTCCCATGGTTGTGTTCCTGAGTCAGCCTCTCAACCTTTGAGAACACATTCGCTGCACTGTAACTTACTACAAGTTGTTTTTGTGTGCATGTTGAGACTTTAGAAAGCCTTTCCCCAAGTGCTGAAGGGCTCTACGTTGAGGCGTTATCACACGCCTTGCCGCAGCGTACATCCAACTCCAAACTCTTGTTTCATGCTCTTTGCGATTTATCTTCATATGCACGCCAGCTTTGAGGCAGGTTCTAGACATTGCCATCGTTAATTGACGACAATGCCATTTTTGCAAGTATTCCATACCTGGTGGTGGTCTGTCTTGGTGTGAGGAAAGGTTTTGTAGCTGTACCTGCCAAAAAAAGGCAGCTTAGCTGTACCCTCTGGCCTGCAACCAAACCTTGACTAAAAAAGGTTATGTTTGTGAGAAAAAGGAACAAGCTACAAGTCTTAGTTTGACCTTCAGCCTGTCATGCCAGATCACTGTTGTTGACTGATCATCAATTTGCCATACACACACACTCTCAACCCACGCTCAACCTCGCTTCTCAATAACTGGCCCTCCAATACTCCGGGCTCAGTAAAGTATCTCCAACCAACAACTGTCTGATCTCAAACACACAGTCTCAGACACCAATTCGGCAAAGACACAATATGGCGTGACAAGCCAGGTAGTTTGACTGTTCAGGTTGCTGATGAACACCAGCCATAAAAAAAACATCCATTAGCCCTGAAATAAAACGATAAGAATCATCACTTTGTTTCTGGAAAAAATGGGGAAAAAAGAAACAAGCTACGAGTGCCAGAAGGAGCACACCTTCTTGGAGGAGGACAAGAATCAGTTAAAACCAATGAAGACAGGGTGCGCAAGTGTAAGCAAGACCTTTGATGTGCAAAAATTGTATTGGTACCCCCCCACGTAAGCCTATATATAACAGGGATCTTATCACATCTCTGCCTTTAGACATTCCTGCAGCTGGGCGAGAGCATCTTTTTCGTTTTCCCCTTGTAGTATCATCCTCTGTTGATGTTCTGAGTCAGCAGGTGTGCTGTGACTGAGGGGGATGGATGGATGGGAGCGTAGCATTATCTTGTAGTTCCCAAGCTCTCTGGCAAAGCTCACCAGAAGTTTTTGCATTGCAATTTGATGTCCCTTGTTGCTTAGAATTTGCGCTCTGGACATGCCAATAGCCTAGACTGTGTGCGCCATCTCAGATCGCAGTGGGGGCCAGGGGTGCAACAAGTACCTGGAAGTTGGTGAGCATGGTCAAGGCACGATGTGATGAGTTGGTGAAGTGCGTGTCAAACTTCTTGAACCCACAAATCAGCCTTGAAAGTCTTAGCCAGATGGTCTGTCTGCCTGGCACGTATGGCGTCCCGTCTGGCGTGCATGGCGTTTTGGCTTCCCTTTGCTCTCGCCTCTCAGGTCAGCACCAGTGGCATCCTGAAATTCTGGAGTGCAGCTGCGTTGTGGATCTGGAGAGAAAGGAGGACAAACAAAAGGAAGACTGAATTGGATGGCTCTGCACATAGCCGAGCAGAGGGGGACCACAGGCAGGTTGGAGGCAATGGGGGAGCATACGGCGCAATGGCCGGGCTGGAACGCACAGAGCGATCAGGCGCGGCGGGGGCGGCAACATAGCTGGGTCTGCATGCGTTTTGTGTGAGAGGAGGCTTGAGAGGTGGCAGCCAAGGTGCAAGCGCGTCATGCACAGAATGTTAGGCACAAGATGCAGCGTACACCTGACATGCCGGCGTGCACCTGGCTGCGGTACAGTAGCTATGAGTGGTGTGGTGGCGAGCTTTCGCAAACTCACACCAAAACATGTATGCGCCTATGCACATGGAGTACATGTCCCCCTCCCCCCTCTTCCCTCCCTCCACAGTAAGCATACATACGCACACAGTGCACCAGCTCGCTGAAACTCACGCATACCTCAACGCAAGAAGCTTTTGAAAACACAAAGACACACACCTGTTCATGGCACAGCTCTGGGTGGTAGAAGGACGCCGGCCGGCGCTCGGGGCCTGCGCGCGAGCACTCAGCCAACACCTGCGTGTGCACGCGTTTTGAAAAGGGCATCGCATGAAATGAACTGGGTGACCACTCCACCAACACCCTACAAAAGCAAGCATAAAAAAGAATTGGAAAGTGCGTGCTTCCAGGCCCAAGCGGTTTGTGAAGGGGCGCGCGCAGGGCACCCCTTGCACGCACACACAGAGGCATATGCCCGTGCATGCACACACAACGCACGCACGCACCTGCTTGTACATGCGACTGACCAGGCCGGACAGCACGATGTCTGAGCATCGCCTGTCCAGCGCGGCTGACACCTGCACACAAGACGCGCAGAGTACGCGGTGCGCGGGCAAAGGCACGAGGACGTCACAGCACACACATCGCGCTGCTTGCTTTTGGGCGTTCCTCGGGAGTGGAAGGCACAGGGTGCCCTTCTGGCACACAGGTGTGGCCTCTGTACGCCAGCAGCATGCACATGAGCGCGTGTGCATGTGTGACGGACACGTGCAAACTGACGCACACACAATGCAAACACACACGCACATGGCACATGCACATGTCGACATATTTCTGACAGCCTCAGCAGGCCTGGCATGCTTCATCCCCAGCCGGAAGCTGCTTGGAACACAAATATACATGGACACGCGCTTACACACGTGTGCGCAAACGCACGCACCTGTGGCGTGCGGATGAGGTGGCGTATATGGTAGGTCAGTGCGAATGAGGTGGCCTATGTGGTCGCTATGAGGCGAATGAGGTGGCCTATGTGGTCACTCACCTGTGGCGTGCGATTGAGGTGGCTTACGTGGTCGCTTACCTGTGGCGTACGGATGAGGTGGCCTATGTGGTCGCTCAGTGTGTCGTGAATGAAGGCCGCCACGCCCGCCTCTGGCTTCTTCAGCAAGCCCCCGTGCAGCAGCACCTCACAGTGTCTACGTGTGCGCGCACCCGTGCATTTGTGGATGGTAGGTCCAGGGGGGGCAAAACCTTGCTTGCACGCAAGCAGTGCTCTTGGTTAGGTGCATGGCTGGGCGCACCTCGCAGCGCCCATGTGCCTGCATTGCGTGCTCGCGTGTGTGTGCACACCTGCAGGAGTGTGCTACCGGCTGATACACAGTGTGCCACCGGCTGATACGCACACAAGCAAGTCAGCACACACTCTGAACATACGCTTGCGTGCACTCTGAACACATGCTTGGGCCAGCACGCACTCTGAACAAATGCTTGCATGCACCCACCCTTCACAGGCCAAGCACACACTCTGAAGGCCAAGCACACTGAAGATTTGCTTGTGTGCACCCATGCTTCTTAATGATCATCGTGCATACAGATGTGCACAGCAGTTCTAGGCAACGACAGAGGCAGACAGCTGACACGCACAAAGAGGCACACAGCACAACAGGCACAGCATGACAAACACATGCGGAGGCACACAGCATGACGAGCGCATACGGAGGCACACGGCATGACAGGCGCATGCAGAGGCACACGGCATGGCAGGCGCATGCGGAGGCACACAGCATGATGAGCACAGGGCATGACGGCAGCAGGCCTGGCATGAAGACCTGAGATCCGTATCCACTAGTGGAAGTGGAAAGTACTTTACTATGCCTGTAACATATCCACTTGTAGCATCCGTAGCATACCCACTTTGCTTTATCTGCAGCATATCCACTTGCTTTATTCCCAAGATACCCAGCGCGACGTGCAAGCAAGTGCCGCCCCACCCACTTGTACGCTGCCACGTCGGCCAGCTCCGGGAGGGGGGTCTGGTTGCCGCGCAGCTCGTGGCACGCTGCTGCACCCGCCAGCAGGCACGTGGCGCGGCACAGGGCGCGGCGGCTGAAGGTGCGGATGACGTGCGGCGGCATCTGCACAGGAGCGGACAGCAGGCGATGCCACATGCCTGTGTGGTGAGCGTGTCTGCATTAGATGCCAGGAGTTGGGCCAGAAGTGTCGTGGCGGGTTAGGCAAGGTGGCAGGTAGTTGTGAAAGGAGAAGGGACGAGGGGGCTGATGTGCGTGAGGGACAGCCTTGCACTGGGTAGACAGCCTACAGGCAGGGGCGGACGAGAGTTTTAACTTGACAAGAAAGTTAAAAAGGGTCCATAGACAGCAGGGGTGGAAAGGTGGATGAAAGGTAGGTAGCGACAGCAGCAGTTTGTGTTTTGGGCGCTGGGTCACATGAACAGGGCGTGTTGGTGGTATGAGAGAGGCTCTAGGTGGTGCAGGTGAGATCCCCGGCCGCACCGGCGCAAACCTCACAACCTTGTGGTGTGTGTGTGTGTGTGTGTGTGTGTGTGTGTGTGTGTGTGTGTGT
>LFCJ01003142.1_pt1 | contig 12050 bp, 7 predicted proteins | sample 643141 | NCBI WGS metagenome assembly LFCJ01 (sample SAMN03766243, study PRJNA286221) | soda lake metagenome | biome: soda lake; feature: Kulunda steppe; material: water; isolation source: sample B1-Br-g2 brine of Lake Bitter-1 | place: Russia: Kulunda steppe | collected 2010-07 | reverse complement strand
CCAACAGCTAAAATAATCTTGTTAAATTCATTCTTTAACTCTACTATTGAGTAATCAACCCCTACCTCGGTAGATAAGCGAAACTCTACTCCCTCAGCTTCTAATTGCTTAACCCTACGTTGAATAATCTCAGGCTCAATCTTAAAATCAGGAATTCCATAGCGGAGCATACCTCCTACTTGATCATCCTTTTCAAAAACTACCACATTATGTCCTGCACGATTTAGCTCTTGTGCTGCAGCAAGGCCAGTTGGCCCAGAGCCAATAACTGCTATTTTTTTATCAGTTCTAGTTTCAGGTGGTTGAGGCTTAATCCAACCTTCTTCCCAGCCTTTTTCAGCTAAAAACAACTCTACATTTTTATTAGTCACAGGGCTATCATTAATCCCTAAGACACAGCCCCCCTCACAAAGTGCAGGACAGAGCCTGCCTGTAAATTCAGGGAAATTATTAGTCTCTTCTAAAACTGCAAGAGCCTGCTCCCAATTCCCATTTCTAATAAAGTCATGCCACTCAACACAGTAATTTCCCAAGGGACAAGAAAAATGACAAAAAGGAGTCCCACACTCCATACAACGATGTGATTGTTCTGATATATCATCTGCTGCCGGGGTTAAATATATTTCATCATAATCATTGGCCCTAACCTTAATTGGTCGAGCCTCTTTTTCTTTTCGCTTTATTTTAAGAAAATCAAATTTTGAGCCCATTATTCTAATCTCCTTTCGCAATAATTTTTTTGTACTTACTAGGAATAATCTTGACAAATTTATCAGCTTCTTTAGCCCAATTAGCTAAAATTCGCTCTCCTTTTTTACTTGCAGTATAGTTAACATGATTAGTAATCATTTCTTTTATTTCTGCTAACTCATCACTAGCAATTTCATCCTCTCTTTCAACCATCGCAAAGTTAATCTTCTTATCTAGCTCCTGATCTGGGCTATAAATATAGGCAATCCCACCACTCATTCCAGCAGCAAAATTACGTTCAACTCTTCCTAAGATTATAACTCTTCCCCCAGTCATATATTCACAGCCATGCTCTCCTACTCCCTCTACTACAGCTTTAGCACCAGAGTTTCTGACAGCAAATCTCTCTCCAACACGTCCATTAAGATATAACTCACCTGAAGTCGCTCCATATAAGATAGTATTTCCAGCTATTATATTATCTTCAGCTCGATAATCACTATCTCCAGCTGCTTTAACGATTACTTTAGCTCCTGAGAGTGCTTTGCCAACATAATCATTTGCCTGACCAGTTAATTCAAAAGTAATTCCTTTCATACCGCCCATGGCAAAACTTTGGCCCGCATAACCATTAAGCTTAAGCAAGATAGTATCATCAGCTAAACCTTGGCTGCCATGTAATTTAGCTATTTTACCACTTAGCATAGTACCGGTGCTACGATTAATATTTTTTATCTCTTTTTCAAGTACAACCTGCTCTTTATTTTGCCAAGCTGCTTTAGTTGCAGAGATTAACTCTCTATCAAAAACATCTTTAGTAACATCAGGACCTTGGCCCACAAAGTATCTAGCTCCACCTTCTGGTACTTCGGGCTTGAATAATATCTTAGTCAAATCAACCTTTTCTGATTTCCAATCTGTACTTTCCTGATTTAAAGCTAGCTTATCTGTTTGGCCAATCATCTCATCTACAGTTTTAAAGCCTAGTTCAGCCATTATCTCTCTTAGCTCTTCTGCTACAAAATCAAAGTAATTAACTATATAATCAACTTGACCAGAAAATCTCTCTCTTAGTTTTTCATCTTGAGTCGCAACCCCTACTGGACATGTATTGCTATGACAACAACGCATCATCACACAGCCTAAGACAACTAAAGGTGCCGTTGCAAAACCAAACTCCTCTGCTCCTAATAATGCTGCTATCGCTACATCACGACCTGTCTTCATCTGGCCATCCGTCTGTACTCTAACCCTACCACGTAAATTATTTTCTACTAATACTTGATGAGTTTCTGCAAGTCCTAACTCCCATGGTAAACCCGTATGCTTAATTGAAGTCAAAGGAGCAGCACCTGTTCCACCATCAAAACCTGATACCAAAATCATATCTGCATGTGCCTTTGCAACTCCAGCAGCAATAGTTCCAATTCCTACTTCAGATACTAATTTAACGCTGGCCCTTGAATCAGGATTAACATTCTTTAAATCAAATATTAGCTGGGCCAAATCTTCAATAGAATAAATATCATGATGTGGCGGTGGGGAAATCAGATCAATCCCCGGTGTTGTATGTCTTACATCAGCTATTACTTGACTTACTTTATGACCAGGCAAATGACCACCTTCACCAGGCTTGGCCCCTTGTGCAATCTTAATTTGTAGCTCATCAGCACTACTCATATACTCAGTTGTAACACCAAACCTACCTGAGGCTATCTGTTTTACAGCACTATTTATATCAGTTCCATAACGTGCTGAATCTTCGCCACCTTCACCAGAGTTAGACATTCCACCGATTTGATTCATAGCTTCTGCTAAAGTCTCATGGGCCTCTTTAGAGAGTGAACCAAAGGACATTGCACCACTCATAAATCTCTTTCTTATCTCCTTAACTGACTCTACCTCTTCAATTGGAATTGGCTCTTGTTCAACAAACTTTAATAAACTTCTAATAGTAGATAAGTTATCTGTCGACTCATTAACTAAATTAGCATACTCTTGATATAACTCATAATCTCCCTCTCTTGTTGCCTGTTGTAGCTTACTGATAGTTTCTGGGTTAAATACATGATGCTCTCCATCTTTACGCCAAGAATATTCTCCCGGATGATTTAACAATTTATTTGCATTACTATCTGCTTGGCTATTTTTGGCTTGACGATAATTAAGCAAAACTTCCTCTTCAATCACATCAATATCTGCTCCTCCAATCCGAGAGTCTGTGCCAGGAAAGTATTGTTCTACAAATTCTTCGTTTAAGCCTACTGCCTCAAAAATCTGAGCTCCCCGATAACTTTGAATTGTAGAAATGCCCATCTTCGACATTATCTTTAATAAGCCTTTTTTAACTGCTGTTAGATAATTATCTATTAAATCATTACTTTCTTCTTTTAAATAAATTCCTTCCTCAGCTAAATATTCAATACTTTCAAAAGCTAAATAAGGATTAACAGCTAAAGCACCATACCCAATTAACAGAGCAAAATGCATAATCTCTCTTGCCTCAGCAGTTTCGATTATTAAATCTACTCCATTTCTTTTCCCTACTTTAATTAAGTGATTATGCAGAGCTGAAGTAGCTAGTAGTGAAGGAATTGCTGCTTTATTTTCTCCAGCATTCCTATCACTTAAAACTATAATATTATGACCAGCCTCAATTTTAGCTTCTACCTTTTTAAAAAGCTGATCTAATCCTTTTTCTAAGCCTTCGTCTGGATTAAATAACATCTCTACTTCTACAGACTTAAAAGTTCCATTATCTAGAGCTAAAATTTTATCTAACTCTTGATTTTTTATTACTGGGCTATCTAATTCAATGACTTCAGCCTTATCAGCCTTCTTTTCTAATATATTTGCTTTACTACCTAAATTGCTCTTTAATGACATAACTAACTCTTCTCTAATTGGATCAATTGGTGGATTAGTTACTTGAGCAAAAAGCTGTTTAAAATAATTAAATAGTAGTTTATTTTGATTAGATAATACAGCTAGAGGGGTATCATTACCCATTGAACCAATCGGTTCTTTTTTATTACTAGCCATTGCTGCTAAAATAACCTTTAACTCTTCTCTATCATAGCCAAAGAGTTTTAACCTCTTAGTTATTGAATCAAAATCATTACTATATCTAGCTTTAACATCTTTAAAATCATTTAAATACTCTTTTCTTTCTAACCATTTATCATAAGGCTTCTTTTCGCTTAACTCTCTTTTAAGCTGATCATTATTTTTCAGCTCGCCTTTTTCTAAATCTACAAGTATCATCTCACCAGGGGTCAGCTTACCTGATTTCTCTATTTGCTCGGCTGCTATCTCTAAGCCACCCACTTCGGATGCTAAGACTAGCTCTTTATTTTTTGTTACTAAATATCTAACCGGACGCAGACCATTTCTATCAAGGGTAGCCCCAATCTCTTTTCCATTAGTAAAAGTAACTGCAGCCGGGCCATCCCAAGGTTCCATTAAAGTAGCATTATATTCATAATAATTTTTTAACTGCCTATCTAATTCATCATTACCCTCCCAAGCTTCTGGAATCAGCATCGTTACTGCTTCAGTTAATTCCATTCCAGAGGCTAACATAAGCTCTAAAGCATGATCTAAATTAGCCGAATCACTCTCAGCCCTATTATTGACTGGAAACAACTGCTTAATCTCAGCACCAATAGTTTCAGAATAAAGATCAGGCTCACGAGCTGACATCCAATTTATATTACCCTGTAAAGTATTTATCTCCCCATTATGGGCCAAATATCTAAAGGGCTGTGCTAAATCCCAAGAAGGAAAAGTATTAGTACTATATCTTTGGTGTACTAAAGCAAATTGGGATTTCATCTCTTCTTGTAAATCTAAATAAAACTCCTCTATTTGCTCTGCTAACAATAAACCTTTATAGACAATTGTCTGATTAGAAAAACTACTAATATGAAAGAAATCCTTATACTCTAATTCAGATGATCTAACTGCCTTTTCAATTGCCCGACGCAAAAAATATAACTCTAAAGTAAAATTATTATCATTGCTTTTATTTTTAATAAATAACTGTTTTATAACTGGCAGAGTACTAGCGGCATTCCTTCCAATCTTTTCCTTGTCCACTGGTACATCACGCCAAGTGATTAATTCAGTATTATATTTTTTTATCTCTGCTTCTATTATATTATTTATTAATTCTTCTTCCTCTTTTTCAGGTGGCAAAAAGATCATTCCCACAGCATAATCATCAAATTCCGGCAAAGAATATCCCTGCTCAGCTAATTTGTTGCGCAGAAACTGATCTGGTTGCTGCATTAATAATCCTGCTCCATCACCAGTTTCAGGATCAGCACCAGCTGCTCCACGATGTTCTAATCTCTTTAAAATATTAAGTCCTTTCTTTACAATCTTCTCATCCGCTGTTCCATCTAGTTTTGCAATAAAACCTATACCACAATTATCCTTTTCATTCTTTGTTGCATATAAACCTCTATCTTCAGGCATTCCTATACCTTTTGCCATCAAAATCACCCCTTGTTTTTATATAGTGAAATTATATTTCGTATAACGGATTGGATTTTCATTATATAGTAAGAATTAAAAAAAATCAAGGTTAATAGATATTAAGTTGCACTTTGCAACTTAATATCAGTTGATAGTTGATAGTGTATAGTTGATAGTTAAGTTCAAAACCACTTAAGATCAAAAGCTTAAAGACATAGTTTTATAGAGAGTTTGACTTTGATTGTAGTTTTTTTGATTTTAACTATCAACTCTCAACTATCAACTCTCAACTATCAACTCTCAACTATAGAAATATTGTGAAACAATATTTCTATAAAAACTCTTGACATTTAATTTCTTTAGTATATAATATTAATTGAATTTTAAATATGAATAGCTTATGTTCCCCGATAGCTCAGTTGGTAGAGCGAGTGGCTGTTAACCACTTTGTCGCAGGTTCAAGTCCTGCTCGGGGAGCCATTTTTATTTTAGATTAATAAAATCTTGGATTAATAATTAAACTATAATTAAAAGAGATTATTAATCTAGGAGGAAAATATGAGTTCGGAAAAAAAGTTAATTAAGGAGATAAAAAAACTTAAAGAATTAATAAAAGAGTTGTTGATTAGATGGGAGAAGACAGGTTTGGCTGAACAAATAGAATTATTTAGAAGGCCTGTTCGACTGTTGTATCTTAATTTTTTAGCAGGGTTGGCTAGAGGCTTTGGAATAGTGGTTGGTTTAACTTTATTAGGGGCAATATTTTTATCTGGTCTATATCGCATAGCAGATTTAAACTTACCTGTAATTGGAAGATATATAGCTGAGTTAGTAAAGATTGTGCAAGAGAATTTATAAGCTGAGTTAATTTGTTTTAATTATTACTATATGCTAAAATAATTATTGAAAATAATTATTTTATTGAATGAAAGGATGCCGATTTAGATGCTTATTTTTATAGTTTTTGCAGTTACTTTATTTTTAGATCAATGGACTAAATATTTAATTGAACAAAATGTAGATCTTTATCAATCGATTCCTGTAATTGAAGATTTATTTCACATTACTTATACTAGAAATCCCGGAGCAGCTTTTGGTATATTACGGGGGAGAAGAACATTTTTTATTGTAATAACAATTGTAGTTTTGTTATTATTAATTTATTTTTATCGTGAATTGCAATTAGAAAGCTTAGTAATGCGTTTTGCTTTGGGACTTGCTGTAGGAGGAATAGTGGGTAATTTTATTGACCGCGTTAGGTTTGGATATGTGATAGATTTTTTAGACTTTAGAGTTTGGCCCATCTTTAATGTAGCAGATTCGGCAATAGTAGTAGCGGTTATAATTTTTAGTTATTGGTTTTTAGTAGTGGAAGAAATTTAAGGAGGATTTAAGGTTTATGAATGAAAAAAGAGAGCTTATAATCAGCAGTAAAAAGGATGAACTGAGGCTTGATAAATATTTAGCTAAAGAAAATGATGATTTATCAAGAAATTACATACAACAATTGATTGATAAAGAGTTAGTTTTAGTAAATAATAGAATAGAAAAAAAGAGCTATCAATTAAAAGAAGGCGATGAGATTACTTTAGAGCTACCAGAACCAGAAGAAGTTAAACTTAAAGCTGAAAAGATTGATTTTGATCTTATCTATGAAGATGAAAACCTATTAGTTTTAAATAAACCGGCTGGATTAGTTATTCATCCGGGTGCTGGTCACTCTAGTGGAACATTAGTTAATGGGTTATTAGAGTATTGTGATGACTTATCAGGTATTAATGGAGAATTAAGACCAGGTATTGTTCATCGCTTAGATAAAGACACCTCTGGTGCAATGGTAGTAGCTAAAAATGATCGGGCACATAGAGATTTAGCTAAACAGTTTAAAGAAAGAAAAGTTAAAAAAACTTATTTAGCTCTGGTTTATGGCAAGTTAAAGCATGAGCGAGGTAAGATAGATGCTGCTATTGGTAGAGATCCTCGAAATAGAAAGAAGATGACTGTGACAAGTAAAAATAGTAAACGAGCTGTATCTAACTTCGAAGTACTAAGTATTAATTCTGGTTTTTCTTTATTAAAGGTAGAAATTGAGACTGGTCGAACTCATCAGATTAGGGTTCATTTAGATTATATTAATTATCCGATAGTTGGTGATCCGAAGTATGGCAGTAAAAACAGTAGGAATGCTATTCCAGGATTAGAGCGTCAGTTTTTACATGCCTACCAACTTGGGTTTAAAGATCCAATTACTGATGAATTTTCTCAATATCAAGCTGAGCTAAGCTCTGATTTGAAACAAGTATTAAATGAATATAAAATAGCTCCTAAAGACTTATTATAAGCTTTTAGGAGTTATTTTTAGTGAGGAGAAATCACCTGAAATCTCAAGTGAGATTAGTGTAAATTATATTTTTGAAAAATGATAAAAGATATTGACAAATGTAAATCTTACCTATAATATATTACATATAGTTAACATATATCCTGTAAAAAATCTGCTAAGTTAGATATAATTATTAAAGGAGTGTTTTGTAAATGGAAGAACTAATGACGACAGAGACGATAATTTCTTTTATTAGTTATTTATTATTTATGATGAGTATGGGAGTCTATTTTTATCATCGTACAGATAAGTTGGAAGATTATTTAATTGGTGGTAGAGCTATGGGGACTTGGGTTACAGCTTTATCAGCCCAAGCTAGTGATATGAGTGGTTGGCTTTTAATGGGTTTGCCTGGTGCAGTTTATTTAGGAGGTGTGGCATCAGCTTGGATAGCTATTGGACTCTTTATTGGAACTTTTTTTAATTGGAAATATGTTGCGCCTAGGCTTAGATCATATACAGAAAAGACTGATACTATGACTTTGCCTACATTTTTTGAAGAGAGATTTAAAGACCCAAGTGGTTTACTTAGAAATTTTAGTGCAATAATAACTTTGTTCTTTTTTACAATCTATTCATCTTCTGGTTTAGTGGCTTCAGGAAGATTATTTGAATCAATGTTCGATATTGATTATACTTTAGCCGTTACTTTAGGTGCACTTGTTATTATTTTATATACTTTTTTAGGTGGCTTTTTAGCAGTATGTTGGACAGACTTTATTCAAGGTATCTTGATGTTTATGGCAATTACTATTGTTCCAATTTTTGCTTACAATAATGTTGGTGGAATAAGCGAAATTTCTGAAGCAATGGCTGCAGCCGAAATATCTGCTAGTCTGTTTAGTGCTGACGTATCAACTTTTGCTATAATATCATCTTTAGCTTGGGGATTAGGTTATTTTGGTCAACCTCATATATTAGCTAGATTTATGAGTATTAACTCGGTTGAACAAGTTCCAAAAGCAATGAAGATTGCTGTAGTTTGGGTTTTTATTTCTTTGTTTGGTGCAGTAGCAGTTGGTTTAGTTTCAGTTGCAATGTTTGGAGGGCTTACTGGTGGAGAACAAGAAAATGTCTTTATTTATATGATAGGTGATGTATTTAATCCGTGGATTGCTGGTGTTTTATTAGCTGCAATTTTATCGGCAATTATGTCAACTATTGACTCACAGTTATTAGTTTCCTCTTCTACTTTGACAGAAGATTTTTATCGTAAGCTAACCGATAAAGAATTATCAGAAAAGAAATTAGTTTTTATGGGTAGATTATCTGTAGTTTTGATTTCGCTGATTGCTCTAGTATTAGCTTTAAATCCTGAAAATACTGTATTGGATTTAGTTGCTTATGCTTGGGCAGGATTTGGAGCTGCTTTTGGCCCAGCAGTATTATTTGCTCTTTTTTCAGAAAATACAAACTGGAAATCTGTATTAGCAGGTATGATTACAGGTACTTTAGTCTTGATAGTTTGGGACTTTGTTGGATTAGGAGATTTGCTTTATAATATAGTGCCAGGATTTATTGCTAATGTAGTTACTATCTTTATTATGAATGCTATGTTAGGAGAGCAAGAGGATGAAGATATCTTATCAGAATTTAATGAAGTTAGTAATTCATCTAAAATTTAGTTGATTTATCCTTAGCTCAATTCAAAGGGAAGTTTTTTTGGTTAAGCTCGACAATTGAGGCTTTTAGATATGATAAATTCTGCTTGACAAATATTTATCCCTTTGATAGAATTATTTTAGAATTTAATAAGAAGCCTTTTAAACTAGTCCAGTGAGGCTAAAAAGGGGTTAATTATAGTAATCAAGGGCCAACTATATCTAGGCTCATCTATAGCCTAGATTATTTTAACATTAATTTTAGTGGTTCTTTGAATATAGCAACGGATTATTACTTACTATAAAAACCTTCTTGCCTACTGGTAAGAAGGTTTTTATTTTTATTAGAAAGGGGATTTTAACATGAATTTAAAGACTAAAAAAATATTAATTGATCAGGCTGGAATTAGACGAGCTTTAACTAGAATTGCTCATGAAATCACTGAACATAATGAAGGTTTAGATGATGTAGTAGTAATTGGAATCAGAACACGAGGGGTTCCTTTAGCTAAAAGAGTGGCTAATAAGTTAGCTGAGATTGAAGGAGAAGAGATCAAGACTGGTAGTTTAGATATTACTCTTTATCGTGATGATTTAACGACTATAGCAGAACAGCCAATTGTACATAAAACTGAAATCCCCTTTGATATAACAGATAAGAAAGTAGTTCTTGTTGATGATGTCTTATATACGGGTCGAACTGTAAGAGCAGCTCTTGATGCTTTAATGGATCTAGGGAGACCAGAGAATATTCAACTGGCAATTTTAGTTGATCGTGGTCATCGTGAACTGCCAATCAGTGCAGACTTTGTTGGCAAAAATCTTCCAACTTCTAAAGAAGAATTGATTAGCGTTAATCTAACAGAGGTTGATGGAAAAGATTCAGTAGTTTTACAAGAGTATAAAAAAGATTAGCCAATAGCTTAAAATAGATCCTTTTAAAGTAGTCCTGTGAGACTAATAAAGGAGAATAGAGCTATTAATTGTCTATTTATCTCCTTTGCCTAGCGGGTAGAGGAGATTTTATTATATAAAGCAATTAAATCTTATAATAAAATTGGAGGAGGAGAGTTATGTTTATCAAAGGATTTCAAGATAGCAATTATTCATTTCCAAAATTTTCACTATTAGCTTTACAACATATGTTTGCAATGTTTGGGGCAACTATTTTAGTCCCAGCATTAACAGGATTAAATCCTGGGGTAGCACTTTTCACATCTGGATTTGGAACTCTAATTTTTCATTTAATAACTGACAGAAAAGTACCAGCATATTTAGGCTCATCATTTGCATTTATCGGACCAATCATTGCTGCTAGCGATAGTTATGGAGTTCCAGCAGCATTATTAGGCTGTTTAGCAGCAGGAATTATTTATATGATATCAGCTGCTATAATTGCAAAGATTGGTACAGACTTTATAGAACGTTATCTACCACCAGTGGTCGTTGGCCCGGTGATTATAACTATTGGGCTAGGTTTAGCTCCAGTAGCTAAAGATATGGCAACTGAACATTTGCCAACAGCAATCTTTACTTTAGCAGTGACAATAATAGTCAGTGTTTTTGGGAAAGGGATCATAAAAGTAATTCCAATTTTACTTGGTATAATAGCTGGTTATCTCTTTGCTCTTGCTGTAGGTTTGGTTGACTTAGCACCGATTATAGAAGCACAATGGTTTGCTTTGCCAGAGTTTAATAGCATTTTAGCTTTAGAATCATTAGGAGATGGGATATCTGCAATTGCTTTAATTGCTCCGGTTGCAATAGTAACTATGGTAGAGCATTTAGGCGATGTATTAGCTTTAGGTAAGACAGTAGAAAAAGATTTTGTTAGTGATCCTGGCTTACATAGGACATTACTCGGAGATGGTGTGGCAACAGCCTTTGCTTCTTTCTTTGGTGGACCCCCGAATACAACTTACGGAGAAAATATCGGTGTCCTAGCATTGACTGGAGTTCATGAACCAGCGGTAATTCAGCTAGCAGCTATATTTGTTGTAATTATTAGTTTTATTCAAAAAGTAGGTGCTTTAATTCAAAGTATTCCAGAAGCAGTAATGGGTGGAATAGTAATCCTGTTATTTGGAATGATTGCTTCAATAGGACTAAGAACATTAGTTGAAAATAAAGTAGATTTAAATAAAAATCGTAATTTAGTAATTGTATCAACTATTTTAGTGATTGGAATTAGTGAGATACCAATTACAATTGATTTTGTAGCAATTATAGAGTTTTTACGCTTAGAAGGGATTAATATTTTAAGTAGAGTTGCTGAGACTGTTGATGTGCTTGAACTTAAAGGGATGGGTTTAGCAGCTATTGTAGGAATCTTTTTAAACATAATTTTACCTATAAAGAGAAAGACTAATTAGAAATAGATTGGGGGGCAAAGAATTGAAATTGGATAATATTTTAGGTTTAGAAAAGTTATCAACTGATGAGATAAATACTATTTTAAAAACAACTGATTCGATGCGAGAGGTTTTAGGGCGAGAGGTGAAAAAAGTTCCAACATTAAGAGGTAAGTTAGTAGCCAATTTATTTTATGAACCAAGTACTAGAACTAAATCATCATTTAATTTAGCTGCCAAACGACTTAGTGCTGATACGATGAGTATTTCAGCTAAAAGTAGTAGTATTGTTAAAGGTGAGAGTTTAATCGATAATGGCAGGACATTATGTGCTTTAGGTGCTGATGCAATAGTAATGCGACATAGTATGCCAGGAGCTGCTAAATTACTAGCAGATAATGTTGAAGTGCCAGTTTTAAATGCTGGTGATGGAATTCATGAGCACCCGACTCAAGCTTTATTAGATATTTATACTCTACAGGAAGAACTGGCAGAGATAAAGGGTAAGAAGATAGTCATAGTAGGAGATATATTACATAGTCGAGT
>LFCJ01003140.1_pt1 | contig 12053 bp, 10 predicted proteins | sample 643141 | NCBI WGS metagenome assembly LFCJ01 (sample SAMN03766243, study PRJNA286221) | soda lake metagenome | biome: soda lake; feature: Kulunda steppe; material: water; isolation source: sample B1-Br-g2 brine of Lake Bitter-1 | place: Russia: Kulunda steppe | collected 2010-07 | reverse complement strand
CGGTGTGTTCGAGGAGGAGCGTGCCGTCCTCGAGTGTGCCCGCCGCGACAGCGGTGGCGAGATCACAGAAGGCTTCGACGCCGATATCGTGCCAGCAGTAGGTGTAGGTCGGATGTAAGGGGGCGTCATACTCGAGGGCCCACTCGAGGGCGTCTTCGGCGGCTGGCTCCTCGAGGTCAACGCGGGGGTCGTCTTCGAGTGCTTGGACGTCGACGCCGGCAGCCTCGAGGTCTTGAATCCACCATTCGGGGACGTAGGCGGCGGGGGCCAGTGGGTGGTTGTTTTCGACGAACTCGCCGTAGTTGACGAGGTATTCCCCGAGGTCGAGGATTTTTTCGACGCCGTTGCGGTACTCTAGAGCCTCCTCGACGTCGTTAATTTGGCGGACGTCACCGTTTGCGAGCCGGACGGTCGGTCCTTCGATGGAGTCGACGGGGATAACACCGGCGGCTTTCCCTGGGCGTTCGGTTTTGATCTGCGTGCCGGCCGCCAGAAAGTCATCCAAGATGTGCATCGCGGCGGGGTGGACGCCGGCGGTTGCAAAGCCGTGATTCCGTGCACGGCCGTATCGCAGTCGGAAGCCACCATCGGCGGAGGGATGGGTGAAGACGGGCCGGCCGGCGATGAGGTCCCGGAGGAATTTGGTCGCGGGTTCGACGCGAGGCGACCCCTCGGTGGTTTCCTCGTGTTTGTCCTCTTCCCCACCCGAATCTGCCGTCTCGGACGCCTCAGCGTTGTCTGAGTCGACATCGGCGTCGGCGTCGGCGTCCTCCTCATCACCGTAGTTCCCATCGATCAAATCCTGCAGCCATGGCCAGTCGATTTCCTCGAGTTGAGAGGTATAGCGTTGAATTTTTGGAGCTTTCAGGGCGATCCCTTCGGCCATCACCAGACACATTCCGCCGCGGGCGCTGTTGGTGTCGACACGCTCTAAGTCCCGAAAGCCAGAGACTTCTTCGTCACCAGTGGCCTCCCCGTCAAGCATGATTGGGAGGTGTTTCGCGATGAATTTTGCCTCTTTATCCTTTGGGGTGTACTGCAACCCGGTTTCTTTGTCATAGAGCGCCAACTCTTCGGCGTAGCGTTCGACCTCCTCTTTTCGGGCGTCGTACTGAGAGCGGCCCAACAGGGCTCGAGTGTAATCCGCGACGAGTACCGACAGCGCCTGAGCGGTCCCGCCAGCCGAGCGGATCGGCCCGGCGTAGTAGACGTTGACGAACTCGGTGCCGTCGTCGTTTGTCAGTAACTCGACGCGGTCGATGCCCTCAATCGGGGCGGCGACGACCCCCTCGGTGAGGAGGGCAACGGCCGTCCGGACTGCCCCCTCGATCTTGCCCGCATCAGTTTCGTAATCGCCGACAGCCCCCTCCGCAAAGTCCTCTGCGAGGGCGAGTGCCGCTTCCTCACGACTCATCCGTTCTTCAAGTTCTCGGACACGTTCGGCGACGCCCTCAATCCCCAGAATGTTCTCGACGCGGTCGGCCATGTCTTTGGCAACCGGAATCTCAACTTCGGGTTCCGGATCGCTGCCGCGAGACTTTGCCCGCTGGGCAACCTCGAAGGCGTCGTCGAGTTGGGATTCGATCCGCTCGAAATAGCGTTCGTCTGCCTCTCGCATGTCAGTATGGGTGGTCTCGAGGCGTCTCAGCGGCGGTTTCGAGGCCGTCAGTAGCGGATAGGCCAGTCGTCCTCGGTGGCAGGCATGGGCTGCCGTTGCGTTGCTCGAGATTCCCGCATTTCATATCACCTCTCTTGACTCCCCGGCAGAAAAACCTCCCGTTCATCGGATTGGGTGTTCGCGGTTGCTTGAGGTGGGTTCGTTCTCACCTTTTTAGCCCTTTCGCGTTCGCATTCCCTTGCTCTTACCCGCTCCCATGTTCGGGAGTGTATAATATATATTAAAAGTCACTCACAACGATACTACTATCTTTGCAGCGTGCCAGCACACAGGTAGATGGTAGATATTTCTTCGACGTTTTCTCGCCGGCACATGCTGGCGGCCGGTGGGGCTCTCGGGGTAGCCGCACTTGCCGGTTGCATGGGCACAAGCGAGGAGGGAACAGAACGGGCGATTGTAGACCCGGAAGACTACGTCTACGACCGGGAACACCCGGACGACGAGGCGGCAGCACGGGAAAGCACGCTCACGTACGTACAAGAACTCGAGCGGGGGGAGAACTTCGATCTAGTCGTGACGAACGATGCCTACAGCGCCCAGGTTACGGGGCTCATTTATGACGGGCTGTATGAGTATACGAACGAACTCGAACTCGAGCCGAAGGTTGCGGTCGATTTTCCCGAGGTCGAACGCGATGATACCCGCTACCTGTATGAGATACAGGAGGGAATCGAGTTTCATAACGGCGAGGAACTGACGGCGAGTGACGTCGTCTACACGCTGTTGGCCCTCGCCCGGGAAGAAGGGCCGAGTCAGGGCCAGTACACGTTTGTTGAGGATGCGGCGGTGATCGATGACTACCAGTTACAAATCGATCTCTTCCATCCCTATGGGCCGTGGGAGCTTGCAATGCAAGGGATTCCGGTCATGCCCGAATCCGCTCGCTCTGGGGATCCGGAGGCGTTCAACCGTGATCCGGTCGGCTCAGGACCGTTCGTCTGGAGTGACTTCGCGTTCAACGAGTTCGTCGAACTCGAGCGCAACGAGGCGTACTGGGACGAGCCGACACCCTACGTCAAACGCATCCGATTTGAGGATGCGACCGACAGCGCAAACCGGGTCGCCCAGATCAGAGCCGGCGATGCAGACGTGATCGGCAGCGTCCCGAACAACGATTGGGGGACTCTCGATAGCGATGAGGATATCCGACTGCACATCAGGGAGAGTCCGCGGGTGGACTACATCAATTTCAACTGCCGTGAGGGGGCGGGAACGGCCGATCCGAACGTCCGGCGGGGAATCGCCCATGCCTTTTCGATGACCGACTACGTCGAAACCCATCTGAACAATACGGCGGGCGTGCTTCGAACGCCAACGGCCCCGATCACTAACGAACTCTGGGATTTTCCACTCGAGGAGTGGGCGGAGTTGTATCCGGAGTACGATCCAGACCGCGCCAAAGAGCTACTCGACGAGCACGCCCCCGCCGACTGGAGCCCGACGATACTGGCTCCGAACGACGAGCGTGCTGCCCTCGCCGAGCGCATCGCAAACCGGCTGGACGAAATCGGCTACGAACTGTCGGTCCGAACGATGGGCTTTGGGACGCTCCTCGAGAACACAATCTACAGCGACGGGGACCCCGAAGAGTACGAACTGTATATTATGGGGTGGACGGGCGGTCCCGACCCGGACCTCTATCTCTACGATAACATCCACGAATCACAGGCAGGCGTTAACCAGGGTGTCTTCTATGAAGGGAGTGAGGGCTTTCACGACACGATCATCGCCGCCCGCGAGTCAGTCGACCGCGACGAACGCGAAGGCTACTACATCGAGCTGATCGAGGAAATGCTCGAAGAACTGCCGCTGTTGCCGGCGTACAGCAATCACACGACAGTAGCCACCCGAAAGCGTGTCAAGGACTTTCACGCCCATCCCAACGTCCACGGCAATCCAAACCTCGTCTCCTCGGAGGGGAACGTCTGGGTGGATGACTGATTGGTGATCGTCGTGGTCCGACCGCCAGAACCGAAGGTCGCCGTACACTCACGGAGGACTGACAAGTGAAGCTGCTCAAATACACGCTCTACCGACTGCTACAGGCGGTTCCGGTCCTTGTCGGTATCACCCTCATCACGTTCGTGCTCGCAAATCTGGCTCCGGGCGATCCGGTCCGGCTCATGCTGCAGGGACAGAGCGCAAACGAGGAGTTGATCCGGCAGATTGAACGCCGGTACGGGCTGGATCGACCACTGCACGAGCGCTATCTGACGTATATGGCCGGGCTGGTACAGGGTGATTTCGGCTACAGCATCCACCGAAACCGTCCCGTTTTAGACCTCATGCTCGAGCGGGCCGGACCGACGCTGTTGGTGGTGCTGTCGGCGTACGCCTTCGCCCTCGCAACCGCGATTCCGCTCGGGGTCCTTTCGGCGACGCGACGAAACGAGCCGACCGACCACGCCTCCCGGTTTATCGCCCTTTTTGGCGTCTCGACGCCCTCGTTCTGGATCGGCATTATGCTCATCCTGCTCTTTTCGGTTACGCTCGGCCTCTTTCCCTCGAGCGGCCTCGTCTATCCGTGGCGACCGCCGGCGGCCTACGGTCACAGCGGGTACGGCGAGCACCTGTTCCAGACGGTCCGGCACCTCCTGCTACCGATGGTCGCCCTCGGCACCCTCCAGATGGCGACGATTATGCGCCTCGAGCGGACCCAAATGATCAATGCACTGGCAGCAAACCACGTGCGGTTGGCTCGAGCCTACGGGATCCCCGAGCGGACGATTCTGCGCAAACACGCTTTTCGTGGAGCGCAGTTGCCGATCATCACGATCATCGGACTCAACCTCTCGACGGCGCTCGGTGGAGCGGTCTTAGTCGAATCCGTCTTCAATATAAACGGGATGGGGCGGCTGCTTATCGACGCGATTCAGACGCTTGACTACCAATTGATCATGGGCATCACCGTGGTTATCGGCGCGACGTTCGTTATCGGTGTTGTCGTCACGGATATCGTCTACGCGTATATCGACCCACGGGTAACGTACGAGGAGGCGCGATAACGATGGCCGTCGGCGAACAACTCGAGTCACCGACTGCGGGTGAGCCAACAGGCGGGTGGCGGGCGGTCGTTGCCTCACTTCGGGCGGACATGAGTGCCCGGGTTGGGTTCGCCATCGTCGTTGGTGTCTTCGTAATTGGGATCTACACGCTGATCGACAGCAACCTCTCGCGGCTGACCCTCGGGCTGGCTGCTGACTTTACGTTCGCGGAAGCGCTGCCCATCTTCGACCATCCCGAACGGATTCCCGGACCGGGAGAAAGTCAGGGTCACCTCCCTCCGGCGTTTCACGTCGACGGCTCACTGGCCCACCCCCTCGGGACGGACCCCGACGGCAGGGACTACTTCACTCGAGTTGTCTACGGCTCGCAGGTCTCAGTGAGTGTTGGCGTCGCTGCAACGGCCATTGGGCTCGTTGGCGGGACGATTGTCGGCTCGGTTGCCGGCTTCTACGGCGGTCGGATCGACGATATCCTGATGCGACTGGTTGAGACGGTGTATGCTATCCCGCCACTGATCCTCATCATCGTCTTTACGGCCTTCGTCAGCGGCGGCAGTCCGGACGTGATGTACGCGGTCGTCGGCGTCGGCATCGCGTTCATCCCCGTCTTCGCTCGCCTCATCCGTAGCGAAGTGTTGCAGGTTCGGGAGTTAGACTACATCGAAGCCGCTCGAGCCGCTGGCGTCAAAGATCGGGATATCATCCGCCGACACATTATCCCGAACAGTTTCGCGCCGGTGCTCGTCTACGCCACGCTCCAGATCGGGATCACGATTCTCGTCGTCGCCGGCCTCTCGTTTCTGGGCTACGGGACGCAGCCGCCGACGGCCGACTGGGGACAGTTGCTCAACGTCTCACACGGCTATATGCACTCAAACATTTGGCTGAGCATCTGGCCCGGCCTCGCGATCATGCTCACCATTATGGGCTTTAATCTGTTCGGCGACGGCCTGCAGGACGCCCTCGATCCACGATACAAGTAACATAGACTATGTCCACGCCACTGCTTTCCGTCGAAAACCTCACCGTCCAGTTTCAGACCGACCGCGGGATCGTCCGGGCGGTAGACGGCATCTCCTTCGAGATCCACGAAGGCGAAATCGTCGGTCTCGTCGGGGAAAGCGGGGCGGGGAAAACCGTCGCCTCAATGAGTCTGGTGAACCTCGTGGAGGGCGATATCGTCGCCGGCGAAGTCAGGTACAGAGGCGAAACTATCGTCTCCGCTGAGAGCGGGAATGCCCTTTCGGAGGCGACACTCCGGGAGCGGATTCGGGGTAACGAGATCGCCGTTATTTTCCAGGACCCGATGGAGACGCTGAACCCGGTGTTTACCGTCGGCGACCAGATTGCGGAGATCGTCGCGCTCAACCGGGACCTCTCGAGTGGCGAGGCGAAGGAACTCACCCTCGAGACCTTGCGAGAGGTCGGTATCCCCGATCCTGAAGGGCGGTATGACGAGTATCCCCACCAGTTTTCCGGCGGCATGCGCCAGCGGGCGCTCATCGCGATGGCCCTCGCGTGTGAGCCCAGTCTAATCATTGCCGACGAGCCGACGACCGCACTCGACGTGACGGTCGAAGGCCAGATCCTCGAGTTAGTCGCGACGATACAGGAGCGCTATGAGACGAGTGTGCTCTGGGTGACCCACGATCTGGGCGTCGTCGCCGAACTCTGTGATCGGGTGAACGTGATGTATGTCGGTGAGATCGTCGAGCAGGCGCCGGTCGAGGAACTGTTCTACGAGACCAGCCATCCCTACACCACCGCGCTGTTGAATTCGATGCCCCGGCCCGACCGAACGGTCGCGAAACTCGAGCCCATCCGGGGAACGGTGCCCGAACCGATCGAGTTGCCTGCTGGCTGTCGGTTCCATCCGCGGTGTCCGGATGCTCGTGCGGTGTGTCGGCAGGAGAATCCTGAGTTGCGGGCGGTTGGCGGTGGCGTGAGCAGTGGTCGTGGCAACAAAACCGAGCCCGAAACACTCGCCCACCGCTCGGCCTGCTTCAAACACGACGGGTTCGAGGTGGGGTACGGGGAGAGTCCGCGCCTCGAGGTCGAGTCCGAGTCCGAACGCGCCTTCAATTTCGGCCTCGGATCCGACACCACTCAGACCGGTGGTGAACACGATGAGTAACCACGCAGATCCCATCCTCGAGGTCGAGGGGCTCTCAAAACACTTCCCAGCCAATTCGGGGCCGGGGTTCCTCGCGGGACTCAGATTCGAACCCGACCGGTTCCCGCCGGTCCGGTTCGAGCGACGGCGGCTACACGCCGTCGACGACGTCTCCTTGGAGGTTCGTCGCGGGGAAACCCTCGGACTGGTCGGCGAATCCGGCTGTGGCAAGAGCACCCTCGGACGAACACTGCTTCGCCTGCTCGAGCCGACCGCTGGGCGCATCCGGTTCGACGGGGAGGATATCACGAACATGAGCGGGGAAGCCCTGCGACAAAAGCGGGCTTCGATGCAACTGGTCTTTCAGGACCCCCACGCCTCGATGAACCCCCGGCTGACCGTCGAACGGATCATCGCGGAGCCGATGGTCGCTCACGATATGCTCGACCGGGCCGGCCGACGCAAGCGGGTCCACGAACTCCTCGAGGCAGTCGGACTCGAGGCGGCTTACGCCAGCCGGTATCCACACGAGTTTTCGGGTGGCCAGCGCCAGCGAATCGCTCTCGCACGGGCGCTCTCGGTCGATCCCGATTTCATCGTCTGTGATGAGCCCGTCTCGGCGCTCGATGTATCGGTACAGGCGCAGGTGTTGGAGATGATGAAGCGACTCCAAGCGACGTTCGACCTCACCTATCTGTTTATCGCCCACGACCTTTCGGTGGTCCGCCACGTTGCCGACCGGGTTGCGGTCATGTATCTCGGGCAAATCGTCGAGGTGGCTGGCAAAGAGGAACTGTTCGAGAACCCAAAGCATCCATACACCAAGGCGCTTCTCGAGGCGGTTCCGGTTCCCGATCCGCGGGCAAGTGGGAACCGAACGGTGGTATCCGGAGAGGTTCCCAGTCCGATCGACCCGCCTGAAGGCTGTCGGTTTCGGACCCGCTGTCCCAAACTAATCGCTCCCGACGCATACGAGTGGCACGGGCAGGAATGGGAACAAACGCGAGCGTTCATGCGGGCGGTCGACCGGCGGACGATCAAGCTGGACCAGCGAGAGATTCGTTCGAAATTCTTCCCCGATGGCGTTCCCGACGGTGAGCGTGGCGAGATTCTCGAGGAGGCACTGGCCCTTCTTTCACAGGCGAACGAGGAAAATGAGGGTCGAAACGAACGCTGGGAACAGGCAGCGACACTCCTCTGTGAGCGGTTTGGGGATGAAAGTATTTGTGCGCGCGAGCGACCAGCGTATACGCTCGAGTCGGCAGAGGGCGGGGACCGATTTACCGCGTGTCATCTTCATAAGCCGTAGTCGAAGCGACGAAATAGTGATCTTCGAGCAGGAAGTCCGTCGCACGCTGTACAGCGTGGAAAACGCTAGTCCCAGATGGGTGAAAACGCCGTTATCGCCACGCCGAAAGCGCCGGGGCCTCGTTTACGTCCATTGCCAGCCACGCACCGTCGGCTGAAATGTCTGCGATGACGTACTCCTCGTTGGAGCCGCCGCCATCAATCGAAGCCAACACCGTGTCATCGGACGCGTGTCCGTGGGGGTGGGACACCATGGTATACCATAACACACAGACACATATAAACACGTCGAATCTGGACTATCCGAGCGGCTGGAAGGTTGAGACCCTATGGGTGGCTGAAACACTGGGTTTATACCGATTTTGCCCGTACAGCGGGACATGAAAGTCGCTGACGTAATGACGGCCCGTGCAGACGTGGTGACGGCTACACTGCCCGGGACGCGTGAGGATGTCCTCGAGTATCTCCAGGAGCGGTCGTTCTCCTCGGTCCCGGTGCTCGATTCGGAGGGGGCCTATCGAGGGCTCGTCTCGCGGGAGGCCCTGATCGAACAGCCTGATGAAGACCAACTGGTGATGTTGGTGGACGACGATGTGCCGACGACGACCGCAGAGACGACGGTCGAGGCGCTTGCAACGCTAATGATCGACAAAAACGCACGACGGGTGCCTGTTGTCGACGGTTCGTTTGAGGGAATCGTCACCGTCACTGACGTGATTCATGCAATCGCCACCGGTGAGAGCGAAACGGGCGGGGCGGTCGTCGGTGACGTCGCTCACGCCGATGTGAACACGAGCTACGAGGAGGCACCGTTGCCCGTCGCCGAACGCGAGATCTCCTACGCAAACGTGCCGTACACGGTCGCACTCGACGATGACGGTCGGATGAGCGGCGTACTCACGGAAGTGGATATCATTGACGTCGCCCGAATCGTCGAAGGCGAAGAGGAGACCGGCGACAACTTCCCAGACCAGGATTCGGAGTGGGCGTGGGAGGGAATCAAAGCCGTCGGGAGTCGGTATCTCCCGACCCGGAACGTCGAGATTCCGACGGGGCCAGTCAGTGAGTTCATGACGAGTGACGTCGTGTCGGTCTCGGGCCGACGAAGCGTCGAAGAGGCTGCCCAGCTCATGATCAAACACGATATCGAACAGCTCCCGCTGGTTAATGGCGACCATCTCGTCGGCATCGTCCGTGATATCAACCTCTTGGAGGCGCTCCATGAGTGAGCAGCAAGCGCTGGCGGAGACGCCAGCCATCAGCGAACAGCTCATCGAACTGGCAAAGCGACGGGGCTACTTTTTTGCCGCCTCAGAAATCTACGGCGGCGTCGGTGGCTTCTACACCTTCGGCCCACAGGGTGCGGCCCTGAAAGGGAACGTCGAAGACGCCTGGCGCGACCGGTTTGCCCTCGAGGAGGGCAACATGGAGATCGACGCGCCGACGATCATGCCAGAGCCAGTTTTCGAATCCTCGGGCCACCTCGAGGGCTTCGATGATATGCTCATCGAGTGTCCGGAGTGTGGTGAGAGCACCCGGGCGGACCACTTAGTCGAGGACAACACCGGTATCGAGGAGGCCGAAGGGCTGCCGATCGAGGAGGTCGAGGAGATCGTCGCCGAACACGAGTTGGCCTGTCCGGCCTGCGGTGCTGGCCTCGCTGGCGTTACCATCGACGACTTCAACCTCATGTTTGGGACCAACATCGGTCCCGGTGACTCCCAGCCGGGCTATCTGCGACCCGAGACGGCACAGGGGATTTTCGTCGAGTTCCCCCGACTTAAAGAGTACGCCCGGAACACCCTTCCCTTCGGCGTCACCCAGATCGGCCGGGCCTATCGTAACGAGATCAGCCCACGTCGGTCGATTATCCGTACTCGGGAGTTTACCCAGGCTGAACTCGAGTTTTTCATCGATCCCGACACTGACGAGCCGGCTCTCTCGGACCTCGAGGACGTGCCGGTAACGTTGTATCCGGCGACCGAACAGCAGAAAGACGATGGCGCGTACGTCGAGACGACGATCGGCGAGGCTGTCGAGTCGGGGACGATCGCCGACCCCTGGATCGGGTACTTTCTTGGCATCGCCCAGGAGTGGTACGACGCCATCGGCGTCGATATGGACCGCTTTCGGTTCCGCCAGCACCTGTCAGGCGAGCGCGCCCACTACGCCAGCGATTGCTGGGACGCCGAAAGCGAGATTGACGGCAACTGGATCGAGATCGCCGGCTTCGCCCACCGTGGGGATTACGACCTCTCGAAACACGCCGAGGGATCCGGCGAGCGGTTCACGGTCTTCCGCCAGTACGACGAGCCGAAAACGGTCGAACAGGCCACCGTCGATCCCGATATGAGCTATTTAGGTCCCGAGTTCGGCGGCGAGGCCGGCACAATCGTCGACGGCCTCGAGGCGCTGGCCCAAAGTGATCGGTCGGCGTTCGACGGTGAGACCGTTGCTGTCGACGCCGGCGGAGAAACCCACGAGATTCCCGTCGAAAAAACCGGCTTCGAGGTGAGCGAGGAGACGGTTGCCGGCGAGCACATCGTCCCCGAAGTGATCGAACCCTCCTTCGGTGTCGACCGGCTGGTTTACACCCTCCTCCACCACGCTTACCGCGAGGACGAAGTCGACGGCGAGGACCGAACGTACCTCGAACTCGAGCCGGAAGTCGCCCCGACCTTCGTCGGCGTCTTTCCGCTCCAAAGTGACGCTGAACTCGAGGTCAAGGCTCGAGAGATCGCCGACCAGCTTCGAGGGGCCGGTCACGCCGTCACCTACGACGACTCGGGGAATATCGGCCGGCGCTACCGCCGACAGGACGAAGTCGGGACGCCGTTCTGTGTCACCGTCGACTACGAGAGTCTCGAGGACGATGCCGTGACGGTCCGAGAACGGGATACGACGGGCCAGAAGCGGCTAGCGATCGACGACCTCGCCGAGACGCTGACCGCATTGCGAGCAGGCGAGGTCGCGTTTGAAGACCTCGAGGGGTGAGTCGCTACTGGGCGCGAAGCGAAAGCACTTCTTACGAATACGTTTTGATGTGTGTTGCTAACTCGCTGTACTCTCCTTCGAGATCGGTGAGTAAATTCCCATCAGCAGTGTATGCTTTTGTACCGAACGTCTGAGCAAGTGCGATGTATGCGGCATCGTAGATGGTAATATCGAGATTGTTTGCGATCTCTGCAACAGGGCCAATTTTGTGGAAGGGGACGAGATCAATCCCGTATTCAGGAAGTGAGTTCGAGGCTTCTTCGAGACGCACTCCTTCGTAGTGACCACTATATTTCAGCGCATTAACCGCCTCGAATGGCATAAGTGCTGGAGCAATCAGGTCACATTTCCCATCGAGATACGCATCACGGAGCGCACGAGCCTGTTCGTGGTGCTGTTCAGGGATGTACCACTTGACGACAACGCTCGTATCAACAACAATCTCAGACATTAGTCGGAAGTTCTCCGTACCGCTTGTCTCGCCACTCACGGATGGTTTCGGCTGTATTTTCGTCCGTTGTTCCCTCTTCATCAATTTCATTGCTCAATCGCTCACTGGTAGCGACAGCGTGACCAATACGACGTGATTCTAACTGTTCAATCTCTTCTTCGATATGCGCTCTGATTACGGCACTCCAATTGATTTCGCCGTGTTCGTCCATCTTTTTCTTTACGTCGTCCGAGACTCGGAGACTGACGGTCGCCATACTGTATTACATGTATTACTTAGGTAAAAATGATACGGCTTTCTTTCGTAACTATCCTTAAATAAGGAAACTATATTACCAACTACTGAATAACACTCCGACCGACGAACTGAAGGGGACCCTCTGTGAGAGATAGGTAAATGGCGGACGAACTGAAACGCCGGCTGGTCCACGCCAGCGGCTCAGGACTGGTTGCTCTCTACTTACTCGCAGATTATTTGGAGCTTGGTCTCACGTGGGATCGCTTT
>LFCJ01003139.1_pt1 | contig 12056 bp, 17 predicted proteins | sample 643141 | NCBI WGS metagenome assembly LFCJ01 (sample SAMN03766243, study PRJNA286221) | soda lake metagenome | biome: soda lake; feature: Kulunda steppe; material: water; isolation source: sample B1-Br-g2 brine of Lake Bitter-1 | place: Russia: Kulunda steppe | collected 2010-07 | reverse complement strand
GTGCGTGTGTGCGCGTCCACATGTATTTGTGTATGCAAGCTCATATGTGTATAAATGTGCTTGCCCCTGCAGAAGGCGTGACCTGAAGATGGCTATCCGGCAAGCATGCGCGTTAGACGCGCCTCAGCATGCATGCCCTTGTGATGCAACATGCCAGGGCGGGCCAGGAACAGAGATGGTAGGTCTGTGTGCATGGATGCATGGATGCACGTTCATGCATTTCTTTAAAGGAAAAGGCACAAGCTCTAGCATTTTGAAACCAAGTAGTGCTTCAGGGGGTGTCACTTATTTGTGGAACTTTCGCATCTTTGGGCAGGTTGCCAAAAATATGCCAAGATGCTGGCACTTTGTTGGATATCCTTATACTAAGCACCCTAGCACACTTTGGATAACCTGCTCAAAAGTGGGGTTAAGGTTTGGCAGTAAATCGCAGAAATATCGACATTGTGGGTCACATAGAGCACCAAACTATGTCAGTGTTGAAAGCTTTGTTATGAACATGAATGTACTTAAGAAGAATGGGATGGATTGGTGCCTGTGTAGGGCACTTTTTGCCTGATCAAATGTATGCGTAAGAAAGAAGGTGCTGCCTTGGGGCCCCCGAGAATTTTGTGAAAAGTAGCCCCCAAAACAGTCTAGTGAAACCCCTTGGGTAGTGCTAATCATCATAATAAGCATCAGCAAGAACAATTATTCAGCAGAAAGACCTAGGCATGAGCGACAATGGGACAATGAGGAAGATCAATCATCCTAGCAAGTACATGATAATCACACAAACTTCTGGTCTGGATACATACTACTACACACCACACAATAGGCACTTGCCTTGTTCAACTGCCGCCCAGCTGTCATTGGGCGCTTGCCATGTATCTTAGACACAGAACCATTTGCCAGCTTATTGCGCAGCATGAAGTTTGCCTGTGGCTTTTTGGTCCTGATTTTCTCTGGCGTGAGCACGTCCTGCACAAACAGCAGATGGAGCCACCAGTGATGAAGCCGGTAGGCACACCAAAGAAGTGGAGCTTGAGAAAATTTAAAGCATAGGGAGTACTGCTGCTGCTGTGTGTTTGTCGCCAACCTGCTTAAACATCTGGCCATCTGTCAGCTTGCCGTAGCCGCTCTGCATCTCTTCCAAGATCATGAACTGCTTCACCATGGCCAGCTGGTTGGCGTTGCCCAGGGGGCTCATGCACTTGTGCCACCACCTGCCGCACGCATCGGGGCAACACTGACAGTCTAAACAAGCACGTCAGCATGGACGCTGCCGTCAGCAACCCTTTGCAAGCTAGCATCACACGAGCTGTGCTTGTGCAAGGGCTACAGACGTTCACAGCATGACAGAGCTGTCCGCTTTTGAGGATTTGAAGGATACAAGGGCACGGTGCTGCTGATGGGTGCTCATCAACATGTGCTTCCAGCCTTCGCCAGAAAGCAAGGCCACACTACCAGGGCCAGGTAGGGGAGGGTGTGCTTTGCTGGGTGACTCACTGGGTGTACATGGACAAGGAGAAAAGGATGCGCATGGGCCAGGAGAAAAAGGCTGTGCATGGGCCAGGAGGAAAAGGACGTGCATGGGCCAGGAGGAGAAGGGTGTGAACGGGCTAGGAAGAAAAGGTTGTGCATAGGCCAGGAGAATTAGGATGTGCATGGGCCAGAAGGAAAAGGATGTGCATGGGCCAGGAGGAAAAGGACGTGCATGGACCAAGAGGGAAGGATGTGCATGGGCCAGGAGGAAAAGGATGTGCATGGGCCAGGAGGAAAAGGGTGTGCATGGACCAGGAGGGGAGGATGTGCATAGGCCAGAAAGACAGGGTGAGCATGGACCAGGTGGGCGCGCAACAGCTGCTCACTGAGCAAGGCCACCCCACCAGGTGCTCAGCCACGCAACGCACCTGGTGGGTGCACGGTAGAACTCGGTGACCATCTCCCCCCAGGAGGTGAGCACACCAAGGTCCAGCTTAAACAGGCCGCGCAGTAAGCCTGCATTCGCAGTGCAGTGTGTTTGTTGTGCACCAACGGCATGCAACTACAAGCGCTGAGGGCTCTGGTAGGTGTAAAGTCAGGGGCCCGCCCTCGAGCAAAATGATGGAAGTCTTGTTCATTGCCAAGGCATGGAACATGGAACATGCTGCAAGTAGCAATGCAGGAAGGCATGGCTGTAGCAAATGACAGATGCCCAGGCTCTCAATTAGAAAATGCAAGACATGTGCTTGTTTACCAATGTGATAATCAGGCCTTGAAACACCAATGATTGTGCCAGCAAACAGCAAAACAAAATAGCAGGAGAATCACATGTCCAAGCACCAGCACTATATCAACTAGGTAGAGGACCAAGGTCCACAAATATTTGCCCAGCAAAAATTAAAAAGAGCACCATCATACCATCACTGAGGCCACAAAGAAAAAAATGTAGAAATGCACACACGCCAAAGCAAACGGAGATGCACAGTGCAGAAGAACCCACCGTAAATAGTTGTTGCAATTTGGTAGAAGAGCGAGGTGTCCATGAAGATGATGACAACAAAAGGTGCCACACGCACTGCTTGAAGCACCCAATCACCACCAATGCAAGGGAAGGGGTATGTGTACCTGTGGTGAAAAGAACAAAACAAATAGAGTGTTTGACTAGCTTGACTTCATTCCTTGTTTTTAATCACCATGCCTTAGCTTGTATTGAAGTCTTGTTTCATATAACCAGCGAAAACCAGGTGCGCTTGGGCTATTGGACAGGCAAGTGTGCACAGACAACAGTGGTGGATAATCAAATCCATGACCAAAGCCTTTACCGCCACTCCTTGATTGTTCTCACAGGACAAGGCTGAGGGGTGGGGCGGCAGGGTGGCAAAAAATGAGAGTAACACTACCAAGCACGCACCAGTTTCTCCCCCCGTAGGAGCCCTCCCCACATTCAAGCCAGCCTCTCTGTTGCACAAGGATCAAAGGATCCCTGGCTGGCTGAGCCATGACAAAGTAGTCGAATGGCAGCTTCATACAGAACACCTGCAGGCAAGCAAGCGCGTGTGCCCTTTTGGGGTTGTAGACAAGTGTGCTCATGCTGGCTTCTGAGCGCGCAGCGCACGGAGGTTCTCTCAGGATGCAGCAGAACAAGGCAAGAACTAGGGGTGTGTATGTGAGAGAGAAAGAGATAGACAGAGACAGAGACATACAGAAAGAGAGAGAGAAGCGAAAGTGACCACAGTTTGAAAAACTAAAAAAATCTTCCAGTTAAGCTCCAATAACAATGTAACACCGTATGGTACAAGGAATGTTCGAGTTGTCACTGAGAGAATTGTTCCTCTTATAATTGTTGCATTTTAAAATGGGCATCGAATCTCACTCGTACTTGCATACTGCCTGCTTCAAGGACCAGTGCCCTGCGCAACAGTGTTTCCTGGTCCACTGGGGAGTGCCCAGCATATGCTGGATTGCAAGCATGGGCTTCAAACATCACCACACTACACACCAGGACCCAGAAGAGGTTGTTCAGCCTCCACAGCTTCCACTTCATGTGCATCTTGCCGCTGATCCAGCTCCGGGCGGGGGGCCGCGGGGACTGCACGGTGAACCACTGGGGCAGCTGCAGCATGTGCGTCAGGCTCTCCATGAACCCGTCGCGCTGCGAGTGTGCATTTAAGAGTCATTGGTTTAGAGCAATGTAGCATCTGAAAACTTGGGCATATCCATTTTGCGGCCTTGTTTGAAAAGAGAGTCCTCCCCTACGAGAGCTTCCTGAGCATTGCTCAGCCAACGTTGCCCCTCATGCGTCGGTTCCTGACCTGGGCACTAAATCAGATGCAGAGGTCACCCTTTGCATCCACAGGTGGCAAGAGGTTCTTATCACATTGCATGGCACATGGAAGGTGCAAACGGAGCGCCAGAGGTGCACACAGAGCGTCTGCTCCTTCCATATGTTCCACAACTCCCAACGCTGAGGCCACATAATGCACGGTTGGGCTCAGCATTGGTCAGCCATGATGGCTTGAAAGTCAAGTGGTTGGCCAGCCCAGACAGGGCAGGAATGGGGCATCTGAAAGCATAGTCTGGAGATATTTGCACATTAATAGATGCGAGTGCACCAGACAATGTTCTCAGTGCATGCATTGCATGCAGTGTACTAATCTCACTCTGATCTTCATTGCAGCACACATATTTCATCAGCACCATGCGTATGCATGTGCCCAAGCAATATTACCGCAGTGAGGGCCCAGTGGATGAAGTGGAGGCCAAGATAGCATCCGCTGTACACAGCCCACCAATCGCGGAGGTCTTGCTGCAATGGATTTTCATACCACTGCATGATGTACCTGGGCATAAGTGGTGGACACAAGTGGGCGTCTCACAAATCTACGCAGAGCACACACAAATTCTCACAGCACACATTTTGCCCCCACAGCCTACCTCCGGTTCATCCGAGCCGCCCATCTTCACAGGCTATCCAACAGGCATCAGGCTCACTCAAAGCAAATTCAGCATCAAAGAACAAGCAGCCACAGGCCAGGGTGTTACGGATTATCGTTTCCCCTTGAACGTGCGGTGAATGCTCGCAATGTATCTTATCCCTAGCAGGCAGGCATCTGAAAGTAATCTAGGACATCTGCCTGCAGATTTTCTCTGCTGCTCTTATGAGCTTCACACTGGGAATGCGTGCAGGAAGACTGCCAAGCCTTGCTTCCCGCAAAAGGTTGGACCAGCAAGTGCACCAAGGGACACAGACTTGCTTTGCAACTGGGTTCATGCACGCACCATACTGTGTTGAAGAAGAACCAGACAACCCACTCCACAAACCCAAAGATGCCTGCATTCAAAGAGCAAGCACACAAATTGGCTACCAAAATGAATTGTTATTGTTGTTGCCCGTTCACGCTTGGGCATCGTGTCTCCTGAAGCTCCAGACGCAGACTTGCGCTCATCCCGCAGAAAGTAGATGCCAACCAGTCTAGACTAACTGGTTCGGTCAGTTGGATCAAATTCAACCAAACTTTAGTAGTAATTGACTTGTACACACCAATGGTAAGTGCAGCTAGGTGCAAAAGAGCGTGCGCCTGGTCTTAGGTCGGCAACCCTCTGCCTCCCAACATTTGACTACATATGACCCATGCATGCCCAGGGTGCCAGGGGCTAGCATCCGGTCAGGACAAGTGCCATGCATGCCCAGGGTGCCAGGGGCTAGCACCCAGCCACAGAGGTCCATCCGGTCAGGACAAGTGCCACCACGCCGCCTCAGGGCGCCTGAGACCAAAGCACACATGTGTGCAGAGTCAAGAGGCAAGCCTGCACCCACCATAGAGGGGCGTGCCCTCAATGACATGGCGCCTGCGGTGCAGCTGCACCCCACTGGAGTTGAAATAGCCAACCCGAGCGATGGGCAGCGACTTCCCCGCCAGCAGGAGCCTCTGGATGCTGTTGACGTCGCGCTCATCAGCCATTTGTCTGTTGGCAATGGCTGAGCGCAGGGCTTGGACGTCCAGGCCCTTGGGAGACCTAAAGCGTTCCCTGCAGGACACGCAGGAAATGCGCGCGCACACAGGTTTGCAGCCCATGTGGTGCGAAGTGCCTGCATTGCAATAGTTGGCATGCTGCTCATGCAGGCGGCTTGAGTGGTGCCCAGCTGCAGCTCCATGTCAGAAACCCTGGCAGTTTGCTTGTCAGGCTCAGGGCTTGAGCAGTGCCCTGCTGCTCGGTGCTTGAGATAACTTGCGTAAGCATGCGGCGCTGCTACTTCACGGAAGCAACCCTGGCCGTTGGCTTGTCAGGCTCAGGGCTCGAGCAGCAACCTGCTACTGCTGCTGCTCAGCGCCAGAGGCAAGTTGCAGGAGCGGGCTTAGGCATGTTTGGCAAAGCTGACTCGACCAGGTGCAGCACTTGGGTGTGCTGCAGTGCTGGACGGGTGTTTCTGATTGCAATGCAAGCACATGCTGGAAGGGAGTGGCTGACCACAACGGAAGTACTTGCTGGAAGGGTCTGGCTGATCGCAATGCAAATATGTGCTGGGAGGGTGTAGCTGACCACAGTACAAGCATGAGCTGGATGGGTGTGGCCGACCACAGTCGCAGCACGTGCTGCGAATGCAGCTGATTGCAATGCAAGCACATGCTGGAAGGGTGTGGCTGATTGCAATGCAAGCACGTGCTGGAAGGGTGTGGCTGATTGCTATGCATGCACATGCTAGAAGGGTGTGGCTGATCGTAATGCAAGCACGTGCTAGAAGGGTGTGGCTGATCGCATTGCAAGCATGTGCTGCGAGGGCATGGTTGACCAAGTGCAAGCACATGCGGGCACAGCGGACCAACATGCAAGCATGTACCGGAAAGGTTTAGCTGACCGCAATGCTAGCACATGTTGTGGCACTGGCAAGGTGATGGTGACGGCACATACATGCAGCTAGTGCCTGACCTCCATGTGATTGCACGCACTTGCTGGAAAAGTACTTGGCCAAGAGGGTGTTGGTAGGCTCCCTGGGCTCGTTGGTCATGAACCAGTTGGCGAAACGCTCAAACGCCTTCATGCCCGAATGTGTAACAAACACCGAAGACAGCTCTCGCCACTTGAAGCCTACAAAGGCAATGACCTGCACACAGCATGCAGTAAGGGCCCGGAGGCTGCTTCACACACAACAGGCAGCGGGGGCGCAAGGGATGGGCGCAAGGAGCCAAAAGCACAAGGGCAGAGCACATCTTTCAGACTGCTGTAGATCAGGAGGTGTGCAAGCCAGGCACGCAGCACTGCACAGGCTTGCATGTCTGTGGGGTCAAGTGTGGGCATTGGTGGAGGTAACTCCATGAGTTTACCCATCATCATGTCATGGTTGTGATCAAAAGGCGGGTTGCCGCACCCATGGCCTTGGACCATGTGAGATGGACATACATGAAAAGCAAGGGCAGAGCAGGAGCAGGAGTGTGCATGGGTTGATACATAGCAGCAGCACGCCAGCAAGGACATGCGCACGCTTGCACACATACAAATACTCACCTGCAGGGCTTGAAAGAAGCACAGTTGAGAGGCAAAGACCCTGAAGTACGCACGGTACATGGCCAGCGCCGAGCGGCGCTCACGGAAGGTCTTCACAAACACGCGGGCCTGCCAGAACTCACTGGCAACCTGTGGTGCCGGGGCAGGAGGGAATAATGCAATGGAAAGAAGGTCAAGAGAAGGGCATGCTGAACAAATTGGTAGTGTCTTCAAAAGCAAGGCTTTGGCTCGGATTGCCGCACGCGCCAAACACAGTCTCGCCAGCAAGGTATGACACATGGTGATTCAGATGTGCGCACCATGGGGTCAAATGTGCCCTTGGCATGCCCTCTGGCAAAGCCCAGGCTCGTCAGCGCCACCCAGGAGTCGTTCCAGATGGCCTTTGCGACACGCTCCGGGACCACATGAAGCTCCGCAAGCGTCTCTGCGCCGGGCAAATGTGCGGGTACAGGAAGCCATGCAGCGCCCCTTGTCAAGGACATGCACGAGGAGTGCGTTGCGCATGCTCCCATTATGCCAGGGGGCATGGGATCACAAAAAAACGGCATTATGGATGGACAAGAAACGCATTTGAGCAAGTGATGGGTGCCAGTAGCGTGCCCTTGAACCCCATTGTCAGACTTTCAGGCCTTGACCAACTTAACCCAAGAATTGCAGATTAACAAGGAGGAGTGGGTGCCGTGCACCTCCATGCATGAATGTCATGGTGTAGGAGGCCTACTGTAAAGTTGGCCCGGTGCCTGCTCTGCACCCACCATGCACAATCTCCTTGACACACAAGCTCTCGTTGAAGTCATCATAGCCCAGGCGATGCGCCACATCAACTCCCAGACTGGTCAAGAGATCAATCTGCAAGGCAAGGTAACAGCAGCAGCTAGTCAGCAGCAGCACCGTTAGCAATCCAGGTGCAAGCCTAGGGCTGCCTGACAGAGGAGTAGGAACCAGGGAGTGGGGAGAAGAAGTTCGATAGACAGTGGCATCTGTAAGATGGACAATGCTAGAAAGCAGGATTATTTGACTGGAAGCAGGAGCAGTTTTTAGTTTGCAAATGCCAAAAGAAATGCCTTTTGGCTGGCACATTGGCAGACAGGGCTACCTTCAGGTCTCAATGCCAGCTCCTTTCAGGTCCTACCACACTCAAATACAAACAAATTCCAGTCAAAGCAGGTAATCAGCTGGAAGTGCATGGTCTAATTTTGAAGCCACACAAAGCTTCAGCGCTTCACAGCACTTTACTCAGGGCAAATGCCAAGTTTGAACACACTTCAATGGGAAAAATGCCAAGCATCAATGCAAGGAATGCCCACAGTCGCTATACATTCCATGCAAGCTGGAAATACAGCAGCTCCAAATCGGGTTGTCCTTGTGTATCCCACCTCGTATGCCATGACATCAAAGACGGGGGTCACAATGCGGTTGCAGAAGAAGCCGCCATCACCGAATGCAATCAAGTCTGCCAGAAGATCGTGGCTTTTGGCATCAACATCTGGGTACTCCTGTTCCCATGAATGGCCAAGAGCAGAAGGAGAGAGCGTAGTTTCAGTAGGAATCGAACAGAGTCCATGTCAGATTTGATTGGGTCAAGCATTAACGTTACAATCTGTCAATGGTCAGACACAACCTGAGGGGCACCGTGCAGGTGGCCAGCCTTCCTTGGGAAGGATGAGGGTAATACTTTGCATGCAGATAAGATTTCCAATGAATACCCTGCCATCTTAGCAAGGTGCTCCCGGTCAGCGCTGCCACAGCTGCCACTCTGCAGCGCCGCGCACCTTGAGCCGCGATGTGATGCTGGAGATGCGGCCGCAGTCCTCGGGCCTGACCCGGCTGGGGTACAGTTGCAGCTGGGCCTGCACCTCTAGGATGAGGTGCTGGTGCTCGTTGCGCAGCTCCATGGCACTCAAGCGCGCATCTGCAGCCAATCAAAGGGGTTGCTCTGCATAACCATCAGTCGGAGGGGGGGATATACACAGGCAGCGTACATGCCTAAAGCAGCTTGTGCCTGCCCGCACGTGCGCACAAAAAGCCAACACTTCAGGATGAAAAGTCCCTGAGGGACAGGGTAATATTGAAAGAAATGCACGTCACGACACGCCTGTGCACTAGTTAAGTCTGCACAACACAATCAAAGCACAACCAGGACATGAGCAGGCCAAGCCAGTCCCTCAGGCGTACATACAGCCATACACAGGCAAAGAGGCTAGGGTGTGCACACACGGGTGCACACACGCATCACAAACACACAGGACTTTACAAGCAGGGTCGCCCACCTTGCTCCACCTGGGGTACGCCGCTCTTCCACAGCTCATGCATGACGTAGGAGTGGTTCATGCACCAGTACAGGAACCAGAGCAGCTCAGGCGTGTGGCGCAAGTTGGCAGCCTCCGTGTAGATCAGCATGTACAGCGATAGCTCGCAAAGCAGCCCATGCACCACAATTGGATGGTAGTAGCTGTGGGACTCGAGTACCTGCAGAAAAGCAAAAAAGGAGGGGAGGGGGTTGGAGGCCGCAAAGCTGGTAGATAATCTGCCGTGGCAAAGCAGATGCAGGCCTGATAGTGCAGTATGCCTGCTGGAACGGGAAAAAAGGGCGCAGCGGCAGCTGTACTTGAACAGAGCAGACCAATTTCAATGTGAATGCATCTGCACGTTTCACATCTATGACCAGCATAGAATCTACACATGCTGCTGCAGCAAGTTGCAGCTCATAGGGCACACCCCGGGGGCGCACGGCACAGCCCAGAAAAGGCCACCAATGCATCGACCAGATCAGCCTAAATGCCACGCTGTAATAGGTGAGCTTTGCAGTGAAGAGCACTCACTTCATTTCGGTCTTGAGGCCTCCATGACAGATCCACAAGCTTGGTCCACTGCTCCTCGTACGGCAGGAAGATGTTGGCATGCAGCTCATGCAGAGCCTTTGCAAACCGCATCTCGTCGCTGCAGGCAGGCAAGCAGACACACAATACTAGCGCCAAACCAGATAGGCCAACCGAAGTTGATGATCGCTCAGCCTCAAAGGGGGTGCAAGTCTAGGCAGTGCAAAGCTCAGCTAATAAGTTGTGCACCCCCCCACTCTCGATCGTGAGTGCAAGTACACAGCATGAGCGCAGGAGGAGCAGCAGCGACTCTGAGCTAGGTCAACATCCGCCCGCACTGTAACATAAACGGCTGCCTGCACTACCTGCACAATAATGGAAGGGTGCAGGGCTGTACCTGTCGTTGCCTTGGGACATCCGGATGTAGTTGTTCTTGCACAGCAGCGCATTCAAGTGGTCGGACGCACAGAAGATGGTGGCGGGCACATACTCTTGCATGGCCTGCGGCCCAACAGGACGCACCCCATTTGAAATCATGTGGGGTTAGGTGTATTCTTATTCATGTGAGCTTCCTGCAACATCTGCCCTTAAGTCGAGGTGCTCAATCCAAGCCCACACAGCTGTGCCTCGCACGTTGCAGCCGTCTGTGCATCAGCTCCACTTTGGGTGTGGCTGAGTGCAAAGGCTGGAGCATGCTGTTTTGGTGCAGGTGAAGGTGCAAACAGCAAACGCAGCTGGGTATGCCTAGGTGACCCCTTTCCCATGATTGAGGTAGGCTGCGTCTTCGCTGCCTGCATTGTTTCTTTAGCTTTTCAGAGCCCCACACACTGGCAGGCAGGCTGTACACCAGACACTGACACACACTGGCAGGCCGTGCCGCACACACTAGCTGGCTGTGCGCCAGAAACTGGCAGGATGTGCACCAGACACCCTCGACGCACCAGGCCAGCAGTCTTGGGATTGGGGTTGAAGGCTTGGAAGCCGAAGTGCCGCCCCACGCGCCACAACACGGCATGCACATAGTTCTCCCACTTTGTGCTGTCCAGGTTGGGCACCTGCAGTACACGTTCAGGGGCAGGACATCACCCTGGTGCTCTGTACCACAACCGACAACACAGTGCTGCAAGCATGAGATAGGCAGCTATGCGGACAGTGCTGCACACTAAGGCATTAGTGCCGGGTCACTGAAGCAGGGGCAGGGCAGCAGTCAAAGGCGGCGGCGGGGACACATGCGCAGCAAGCACGCACAGCGTGCGCAGGACGGTGGCCTGCCCTCAAGTGGGCAGCCACTGCAGTCATTTCCTTGCGCAGCATCACCACCATGTCAGGTGGCATGCTTGGAGCTGGCAGGCGGCAGCGGCCAGCACAGTGCAGGGGCAGCATGAAGAGGCCTTGCAACGCCAACACAGTCTGCAGGCCACAGTGGGGCCAGCACAGTGCAGGGGCAGCATGAGGAGGCCTTGCAACGCCAACACAGTCTGCCGGCTACAAGGGGGCCAGCACATGGCATGGACCACTGAGGCCATCATGGACAAAGGGGGGGCTACCAAACTCTGGCACAGCCCTCAGCTTGAATCAGCTGGGGAGCAGCAACAAGTCGCTGCCTCTGCTGCTGGATGAGAACACGCTTAGAGAGCCTGGGGCACCGGGGGCCAGGTGCAACGGACAAAGCACGCAGTCATCCCTTGGGGCCCCCCACCCTGAGTCAGCCCTGCAGCTTTGGGTGGTGTGCAGCAGTGCGCAAAGCAAGCAGTGCCTGAAGCGACACTCGTCCTCACTTGGATGGTCAGGTGCTCAGGCAGCTCGTCAGGAAGCTGGAGCGTGGCAGGGGCTGGGGCTCTCGCCACACCGCTGGCCTTGGAGAGGCGACTCCTGGGCGCGGAGTGTGCAGGCAGTGCCACGCCGACTTCATCTGTCTCCTGCTGTCTGTGCCGCATCTCCAAGGCCTCCATCTCTGCTACATGAGATGGGGCATACTCGGAGATGTTGTCTGCGCTGAAGGCCACTGAGTTGACCGTGGATGGAAAATCCCATTGGCCAGGGGTACCCCTGTCTTCACCAAGCCCAGCAGCGCCAGGTCCGCCCCGGGTCAGCCATGCTGCACACCAGAGCAGCACAAGATGTAGACACCTTGGATGGCTGTGTGTGTGTGTGTGTTTGTGTGTCTGTGTGTGTGTCTGTGTGTGTGTGTGTCTGTGTGTGTGTGTGTGTGTGTGTGTGTGTGTGTGTGTGTGTGTGTGTGTGCATGTGCAAGCTCTAGCTCCTGAG
>LFCJ01003138.1_pt1 | contig 12057 bp, 17 predicted proteins | sample 643141 | NCBI WGS metagenome assembly LFCJ01 (sample SAMN03766243, study PRJNA286221) | soda lake metagenome | biome: soda lake; feature: Kulunda steppe; material: water; isolation source: sample B1-Br-g2 brine of Lake Bitter-1 | place: Russia: Kulunda steppe | collected 2010-07 | reverse complement strand
CACGCACACAATACACGCAAATACAAACATATGCACACAAGTATGCATGCACGCACACATGCAAACATGGCGTGCGCACACGGACGCTCAGCACAAGCTTGCGACACTGAAGCAACACTCAGCATTTGCTTTGTACTGCTATGCCAGGTTGAAGCGGAGGAAGTGGATCAGGCCACCATCAAGCACGAAGTCACAACTGTTCCATCTTTTGTGTTCATCAAGGTAAGTTAGCTTGCCACTGCACTGTTTTCTCAACACTTATGAGCAGGTCTGACAAAAACACGATTTGTGAAGCAGGATTGGAGCTCAATATGCTGTGCTACCATAACACTAGGCTTTAGAATTAGATTCTCCAGGTAATGGAGACATGCCTGGCACGGAAGTGTAGCATGTTGGGGAAGGCCTGTATCTCCTATCCTCTGCTTGCTTGCTGGCTGTACCCAACACACTGGCTTCGCCGACCACTTGCAAACTTGCGTGGTTGACCTGGCAGGGTGGGAAGGTTGTGGATCGTCTGGAGGGCGCAGATGCTCCTTCACTGTCAGCAAAGGCCGCAGCGGTAGCTGGGGGCCAAGCCCCACCAGGTGGTGAGTCACACCATGAGCTACGAATTGTGCGCTGGCTCGGCCCTGCCCAATCAGTCTGATCGGCTGTGAAATCCTCCTTTGTTCCATTCCTGCCTGTAGCACAGGATTCAGGGTATGGGAACTTACAGGCTCCCATGTTTGTTCCATGCCCTCCCATACTAGCAGTTCATCTGTGTGGCAACATGTCTGGCATCTCAAGTCCCTCTCTGCCATATGTATGCGCCCCGTTCACCAAGCCTCGAGCTCCCTATCTCTGGTCTTGCATGGGCTTGGGCCTGCCCAGCCTCATGTCCATCTCCACCTGCGTCCATCATGCGCATGCATCCATCTCGTCTTTGCGTCCATCTTGCGCCTGCGTCCACCTTACCCTTGCATCCATCTTGAGCTTGCGTCCATCTTGCGCTTGCTTCCATCTCGTGCTCGCTTCCATCTTGGGTTTGCCTAGCCTCATGTGCATCTTTTGCAAGCCTGGTGCTGGGACAGACCCTTTCCCTTTCCCTTGGACCGTGCGCCCCAGACCTTAGCTCCCCCTTGGAACTTGTGCACCTTTTTTTGCTTTCCCTAGGGTCTTGTGCTCCAGGCCTTCCCTTCCCTTTGACAAGTGCGCTCCTGACATTTGCTTGTGTTCAACCCGTGTGCTCTGCACCTGTGGTCCATAAGATACCAGCCCAGCAGGTGAACTCGTCTAGCTTTGCTCTTCGGGCTGGACAGCACCCTTGCACCGTATGCACCCTCATGCCCTTGCACCGTATGCACCCTCATGCCCTTGCACCGTATGCACCCTCATGCCCTTGCACCGTATGCACCCTCATACCCTTGCACCGTATGCACCCTCATGCCCTTGCACCGTGTGCACCCTCATACTTTGCCATGTGCACCCTCATACTTTGCCATGTGCACCCTCATACTTTGCCATGTGCACCCTCATACTTTGCCATGTGCACCTTTGCTACACGCACCACATGCCACACATCCGCCCCTGCAATTGGATCCTCAAGGTTTGTTCCAAAAGCTTCCGCACTAGCCTCCGCATTGGCTGCAGCTGGGGCCTCCGCAGGCGCTGCTTATGAGGCTGCTGCTGCCGCCGCTGCTGCTGCACTCCTGCAGGTGCTGCTGCAAATGGGGCCCCTGCCAGTGCAGTAGCCGCAGGAGCAGGGGGCATCGACGTGGCGGGCCGCATCAAGTGGCTGCTGGCGCAACACCCGGTGCTGCTTTTCATGAAGGTGTGCCCTTTCATGTAGGAGCTGATGCGCGGGGAGGGCTTGTAAATGGCTCTGGGGGGGGTTGGAATGGATGGGGCACGCTGGATGTGTTGCAAAGGCCACACAAGACTACTGACGCAAAGGGATGCCGTCCTGAGGCTGCATATGTATGCCCTGCCATGACCTTGCACATGCCCTGCCATGACCGCCTCAGCGCAAGCAGGGGCTCGTGGACGGGAGCCTGCAATTTGCCGCCAGGGTCTCTACCAGCCCGCACACACACGGCCAGCGCTGTGTGTCCAGCATGCGTGGACCATCCCATTGCTTGGAGGCCCTCGCCCAAGCAGAGGAGCAGCGCTGACAGCAGAGTTCGGGAGCTGTGACCCACAAAAGCAACAGTCCAAAGTGGCAAGCACAGCCTTGGGAACAGCAGGCCCAGGCACAGCCCTACAGGAACAGCAGGCCCAGGCACAGCCCCAGGGACAGCAGGCCTATATTTTTGTGATCACTTACTCCCATCCGACATGGCGCAAACGGCATTTGGCGCGCGTAAAGCATTGGCCTGGCCACTTTTGTGTCAAGCATTGGCTAGGCCACCATCACTCACTACCCATCAGACACGGTGCACGCGGCATTTGGCGCACGTAAAGCATTGGCCAGGCCACCATCACTCACTGCCCATCAGGCACGGTGCATACGGCGTTTGGCGCACGTAAAGCATTGGCCAGGCCCCCTTTGTGTCAAGGGTTGTCCGGGCCAGGTGCCTGACACCATTGTGGCGTGCCCTTCACACCCTTGGCCTGCTGCAAGCTCACGATGGGGCATGCTTGCGGGCTTTGACGCCTCAGTCCTCCAGGGTGTCACAGTCGCTCCCGGCAACCTATACCCAGCACACGCCTGATGGGCGACAGTGCCTGTGGGGCAGTGCCATGAGCAGCAGTGCATGTGCGCGCGCCACAGCTTGCGCATACATGGTGCTGCATGTGTCTGGAACGTGGCAATCAAATGAGGGGCCTGAGCCTGCAGGGCGCGTGAATGAAGCACACGTGAATACTGCAGCCTGCGATGCCGCAACCTGCAGTGCTTACACGGCACAAAGCACAATGGGGTCCAACCTATCCCAACCCTGCCACTCTCAGCATCTTGCAGTCATAGGCTCCGAGGCCCATTCTTGATCCCTGCATCAATGCCATCACGTCTCCCAGTCCTTGACCCATCAACGCATCAACGCATCAGCATTTCCCAGTTCCTGACATGCCAACATTTTCCATGTCTTTGCGCATCAGTGCTTAACGCCAACTTTCTTAGAGCATCAACGCAACAGCCTGCTGCATCAATACCACCCCCCTCTTCTAGTCCTTGGTCCTTCCTGCTTGCTTCCTGGGCGCATTTTTGTCCCTCTGTAGCCTTCCCTCACGGATCCAATTTTGCTTAAGGATGAAGAGACCCGCTGTCTTGCTTTGGGTTTCACCCGGCCTCCCTTCACCACTCTCACTTTCCCTCCCATCACTGTGCACTTGCTCTTGCTGCGCTTCCTGCTGCAGTAGATGCGCAACACCAAATCTTGCCTCTTTCGCTTCTACTGCGGCAGCAGAAGCACATCATTAAACCATCCTTCTACTGCCACTGCTGCTGCGGCACAAGTACATCACCAAACCATCCTTCCACTTCTGCTGCTACTGCAGGGCGTGCCAGACGCACCGCGGTGCGGATTCAGCTCCAAGGTAGTGGATGCGCTGCGCTCACACAATGTAAGTGCGTGCACAGCGGAAGCGCTCGGCACAATTTTGTGTGTCAGATGTACGTTGGATGCATCGCGTTTGTACGATATAAGCATGTGCACGCTTTGGTTTTTGTGTCTTCTGTGTGTTGTGTGTGTATGTCTGTTTATGTGTATGTGCAATATGTCAGCACACATGCACGAAGAAAACACACCTGCATCTGGAAGTGCTTGCACAACAGGAGCGCTTAGAGCACTGGGCAAGTTCACGTGCCTGTCATGCCAACCTGTCACCACCACGCCAATCCCCCGTGATAAGCCCTCCATTGTGGCTGGCTAAGCAAAACTTAATGCACCACTCAAGCGGCTGTTGCACATGAATTTGTGATCCCTTAGTGATCCTTGATGGGGCTTTGTATGGTGCGCATGGCGTGCGGGATATTGAGCGGCGTGTGCTGAGTGTGCACAGCGGTATGCGTGGTTGCGCTGTCCTGGCCCTTCATCACTTGTGCACGATCCTTCACAACCTGCTGCGCCAACCTGGCTATCCACCACCTGTGCATAGTGGCTTGTGTGGCTGTGCAAACCTGGAGGATTGCCACCCAGTGTTTGCAGCACAGAGGCCAGCAAGGAACCCATTGCAGGGCTGCAATGATTTGGCAGTGCGCCATTACAGCCTACAGAGGCCTGTGTGTGCGCGTATGCGTGTGTTGTTTCTTGGGCGCAGGTGGATTTTAAGGGCGTCGACATCCTGGCGGACCAGGAGCTGCGAGATGGTGTCAAGGTCTTCAGCAGCTGGCCCACCTACCCACAGCTCTATGTCAAGGGCGAGCTCGTGGGCGGCTGTGACATTGTGCTGGAGATGCAGGTGAATGCCCCCCTCTATTCCCCTCTTCCCTCCCTCTCTCAGTCAACCCATCTTGTGATTATGCATGCAGCTTTATGCACCAGTGATGTTGTTATGTATTCCATGGCGAGCATAGCTCATGGGCAGCTACTACACTGTGCTCAGGATGCAAGTGATTGGGAAAAACTTCTCTTGAAGGGCAGAGTGCAAATCCTAGAATCGCAGCTGCTGAGATGCAGGCACAGAATACGCAACCCCTGAAAGTACTCCACTGGTGCAGGTGCCGGAGACGCGTGTGCTGGTATTTAGGAGGTGATGCGCACAGCTCCAGCGCATGAAGGCTCAGTTGCTCCTGCTCAGCTGTGGCAGTCTATAATAGCCTGTAGGCAGGCCAGCTGGACCTTCCACATGCAGCGTGTGGGGAACCTGGATGTAACAAGGGAGCCTGCACTCCAGCTGGCCCACCTGACGGTGTCTTCCCTGGCACACTATAGATAAACAGTGTGGGGTTGTGCTTGGGACAAACGGTGTGGGGTTGTGCTTGGGACGAACAGTGTGGGGTTGTGCTTGGCCACTCTGGACAAACAGTGTGGGGTTGCACTGAGCACTCTGGTCGAACAGCACATGCTTGACCTCTCTGGACAAACAGTGTGGGGATGCACTGGGCGCGCATGCCTTGCAAGGCCTATCAAACTAGTGCTCCGCATGCCCTGCACGCGGAGCATTTATGCGCCTGCCCGCGCTTTTGCTTTACACTCCAACCACACAAACGCACGCACGCACGCGCAAGCACGCATGCACATACACGGGACTGACACAACAGTGTACACGCACAGCTAAACTGCGTGCCCCTTAATACGTGCGGGTGCGCAGAAAACCGGGGAGCTGGGTGAGGTGCTGAGGACTGCCCAGGCTCAGAGTGCGCCCTCCACTGCCCCGGCTGCTGCCTCCCCTAGCCAGCTGGCCCCTGCCGCCAATGGCACCAGCTCTGGCGCTGGCGAGAGTTTAGAGGCGCGGCTGAAGGCTCTGGTGCAGCAGCAGCCGGTCATGCTGTTCATGAAGGGCAGCCCAAGCGAGCCGCGGTGTGGGTTCAGTAGAAAGGTGGGCGCCCTGCAGGGAAAGGCGGCTAGGCTGGGGGCTAAGGATTTGAGGCGCTTGCTGTGCATGAGGTGCAGCCCGAGCAAGCAGTGGTGCGAGTCCAGCAGCGAGATTGTTCATTTAGTTGCCCAACACAAAGCGCCACCCCGCCTCTAGATTTCCCGATGTTTGATCCTCCTCATGCATTTTCTTTTGGCTCTGCCTTTATAGCCACTTAACCTCTCCTGCCATCTCCGTTGTGGCTTGCTTCCTTCATTGTCCAGCAATGGATGGAACCTGTGATGTCAAATCACGCACTTGCCACAGGCATGAGCAGAGGGCACATCAGAGCCAGGGAGTCGCCCCTCTGTGGATTTATATACCCATGCAGATCCTTTCAGAGGACCTGCATGGCTTGGACCTCTCATGGGGATCTGCCCTTGAATCTTTATTTTTCCTTCTTAAATTTTCATATTTGTTGCCCTGTTGCTGGCGTGCACGCATTATTGCTGTCTTTTTTCTGTGTCTGGTGAGAGTCAGCTCAAGTGCTGGGCTTGCATAGATGGTGCAACCCCCTCTTGCTGTGCAGGTGGTGGAGGCGCTGCAGGGCATCTCTGTACCCTTTGGCTCTTTTGACATCCTGCAAGACCAAGCAGTGCGGGAGGGCATGAAGGTAGAGCATCTGGCACGCAGTCTCTCTGTGACTCTCTGCAGTGGACGGGTGTTTGACCATGTGCAGACTGCCAAATGAGGTACAGGTATTTCCTTGTTTGGCAGCTGTCTGTCTGCCTGTCTGCTGAGAAGCAGCGGAATTAAGCACATGATGTGTAGGCCTGATGAAAACTGCACCTGCTTATTGACATGCAAATGCCTGAGGAATTGGTCCACTTGCCCTCAGAATAGCTATTTTGGAGATGCTGATCCTGCTTCCTCACCTATCATTGATAGGTCCTTTGGCTAGGCTGCTTGCTGCTGCTGGCCTTTGCTGGAGCTGGTCCTTCATGCCTTGTTTCTACATCGATTACAAAATATTCGAAGTATATCATATCGTATTATATCATACTATATTTATACGTGCTGAGCTCATCACTTTTGTTAGACACGAGCTGGCCGCCAACCAATGCCTGTTCTTACATTGTGTCCAGGCATTCAGTAACTGGCCCACATTCCCCCAGTTGTACGTGAAGGGCGAGCTCATGGGTGGCTGTGACATCGTCTTGCAAATGAAGGTAATTGCTCCAACCCCTTCCTCCCCTTGCTTCCTCCCTCAATCCGCTCGTCCGCGCATACATGAGTGCGCATGGGTTGGCATACCTGCTCATGAATTTGATGTCATGATCATGCCCGCACATCCATCACAACAACTGCACACCTTGTGACTGTAGTGCTCACCCTCTGTACCCAACACAACAAATGCGCACCGCACTCATCACACACATCCGTGATGTCCATGCCTGTGCACCTAATATAGCAAGAAAGGAATATTGTGGCGCATATACACAGCCTTCATGCCTCTCGCTAACATAACAATGCGCAAAAGTCACAGTCAACGCAAACGTGGCGCTGTGCCTTTGCTGAAAGTGTGCTGTGCCCCTGATGAGCGTGCTGTGCCCCTGCTGAGAGCGTGCTGTGCCTCTGCCGAGAGCGTGCTGTGCCCTTGCTGAGAGCGAACTTGCATTCCAACGGCCCTGGTTGCTCATGCTTCACATGTCAGCCTCAAGTCTGTGACACTCAAATGATTGTGGCTGGTCCGGTTGTGGATCCATTTAAAACCTCGACAGTTTTCCATAATGCACGCTGCCTGGTTAACGTCGGTTATGACTTTTGTGCCTCGTAAGAGGGCATGCTGCCTCCGCCTTAATGTGCTGCGTGCTGTGCGCATAGCAGCGCATGTATCAGGGCGCTTCACGCTATGCATGCTTGCTGCAACCGTCAACCAATGTGCGCCTAGCAATAAGCTTGCCTATTCTACACGAGCCACACTTCCTTCTTGCCTTACAACACACATGCCACGCCTTGCATTGCATAAGAGGAATTTGGGTAGTGTGTGCTTGAGAGCATGTGTTTCAACTTCCCAAGCCACACCTACTATGTTCTGTTGTATTCTTTGCAGGAATCTGGTGAGCTCAAGAGCACCATCACGGATATGATGTCCCAGGCATGACCTGCTGCCTCTAGCTGGTTGCCTCGTGGCGATTGAGGAGATTCGGTTGACTTTTTCCTATACACCATTTAAGCAATGCTCCGTGTTTTCTTGCTGGAACCATTTGAACATGGCAGGATGACGACAACCCTGCCGTCTTGATCACAGCTTTTTTTCAGCAGAGAGTTCTCTTTTTGGTGCAGCCACTGGCAGTTTCCTTGTCGAACAAGAATGCAGCTGGTAGGGAGCTTTCCATTTTAGCCTTGTACTACGAGTTGTAGATTACCCAATTTTGATGAGCCGCCAACACTGAAAATGTGCTGCGCTGAGTGATTGTCAATGGGATGCTTGAATAATTCTCAAGTGTCAGCTAGAATTTCTAATCAAAAGAAAGAATGGGCGATCGAGGAAGATGCTGGTAGTGAGTGATAAGCCTATCACTCGATATATCTGGTTTTAAGGGCTGTAAAGCTATATCTGCCAAACGAGGGTAGCCTAGCTGATTGTCTGGCCTGCAACCTGAACCTTATTATAGAATGGCACCAAAATGTACAAGATTGCAAGTTTACAAGATAGGATTTACTGGCGTGAACGATGAAAGGATAAGCTTCTAAAAGTATGATTAAGAAAGGCATGATATTGCTCTCAGGCTAATTATCAGAATTCGCGCGAAGGCATGACTGGGGGGACATTACCAGTTTTCAGGTAGGGGACAGTTAACCCCGTTTAAGTTGGCTTCTACCAAGCCTTTCAGAACATGAAGTTTTATCTCATTCTGGACCAGAAGTGGATAGAATCTGGCAGATTCTGTATTTGCTCTGCCAGCTCAGGAGCATGGTTGCCATCAGAGTAGCAGGCAGGCTATATACCCTTTGAACTGGGGGGAACACCTCATCGGAGTCAAATTTATGATGACACACAACAAGTACAAACACTTGCGAGAGCAAGCAAACAGCACTGCAGATTAAAGCACACACCTTCACAGGAATGCCACAAAACGAGCCTACATGCTACTCTAATTGCCAACCACTGGCAGTGGAGTGGATAGGACACTTGTCTGTGTGTTGATCCTCTTCTCTATTGTTTTACACCTGCCGGCCAGCAGTGTGTCTGCTAGATAGCTTTTTGTCTTCCCTTCTGCTAGTAGTCCACTTCCTTTGGCTGGCAGCGACCAGCCATTAAAACAATAAGCCAAAATTAGAGGCTTTCGATTAGCCTCACTCTGGTAACTCTCGTTGGGACAATCATGAATTTCAATCTAATTAAACCACCCTAAGCTTGACCTGAACTTATTAAAAGTACAACAGCTTACGAGACTGCTACAGTCTTTTAGTTGGGAAGACAGTCTTAAATTATTTATGTGACATAAAGTGCCACTTTGCATATGCAATGCTTGTCTCAATTTAGCCCCATAAGCACCTCACGGACACCATGTCTTGTAAAAAATCAGAGCTCCTTTTAGTGTTTATAGCTTATTTTCTAGCTCTCAAACACAATTGTTTCTGGTAAGGTTTTGCTAGCAAGCCAGAGGCTTCATTTAAGCTGCCCTTGATCAGCGCGTATTGAATTTGATACACTTATGCAGTCCTGATAGTTGAGACTATTCAATTGTCCCTTCCAGTCACTGGTCCAATACGGTATTGCAGTGTCAGACACAACAATGTGCATCTTTCCTCTTTTTATGCTTTTTTAAGCCTGAGGTACAACATAATGTTTCAAACAAGTAAACAGTTTCTACGTTCATTCCATATGCAGCCTTACTGATTGTTTTTTCTTTAAGCCTGTGGTTGCCCTTGATCAGCAGCTACTAGCTGTAGTACAGCTATGTAACCTGACCTTACCTCACCTAATTGACGCTCCTTTTCCCAGTTTGATGGTATGTGTTTGCCTAGTGCTTGCGCCGGCTGTAAACTACACCGTTACTTCACGCCAACGAGGGTATCCTGCTGGTGTAGTCTTGTTCCTTTCCTCATAGAGGGGATGTTGAGAAACAAGGCTGATGCATAAAAAGATGCGCAAAAAGCAAGAGATTCCTTTGCCAGTCATTTTGACTGAGAATACCAATACCATGGCTACAGCAGTTCATGGGCTTGCTTGCTCCTTGAAGAGCATGAATTGCATGATTTGCTTGATAAGGTCCATGATGATAACAGGATTGTCATCTAGCTAGACTTCCATGATGACATGTGCTGGGGCCCACCAGAAAAGAGACCCATAGTGCATATGATGACTGTGCTTTGTTGTGCTTTGAATATGGTCCATGGGAAAGTAATGTCAAGAGAAAACACCAGCTCTTGCTGCCTGCTCTGAGATTGGCGTAGCTTGCAAGCTGCAGAGCCCTATAAAAGCGAAACGTGTCCATGCCCATGGCATCTACACAGCAGCACCTGGCTGCGCTTTCATAACGTTTGTCCTGATAACCTCGTCAAGGCGCGACAGCTGATCCTCGGGCAAGTCATACTCGCGGTCCACGTTGTAAAGCCTGCACAAGGAGCCAGCATCCACAAGAACATCCTCCATTTTCCGAACTCAAACACACAAATTATCTTAAGCCACACCAATTTGTGCCTGGAGCCAGCTTGCCAGTCAGTTTGACCCACAAGAAATGTAGGGCGTTTCACAGAGTGGTACCAGAAAAGGCAGCCGCTCATTTTGTGGCATTTGTCCAGTGCCTCAGGCACCCTGAAGCCTGGTCCACTTCCAGGCACCCTGAAACCTGGTCCACTTCCAGGCACTTGCTCAGGTCAAATTTGTACACGCAGACCACATGAAGCCTGGTCCACTTCCAGGCACTTGCTCAGGTCAAGTTTGAACACGCAGACCACATGAAGCCTGGTCCACTTCCAGGCACTTGCTCAGGTCAAGTTTGAACACGCAGACCACATGGAGATCCGGAAAGTGGCTCAAGAAATGCCCAACCCTCAGTTGGCAGCCGGTGTGAGAGTCAAGGCACAAACCACACCCAAAGCCACCGCAAGCACCTCCTCAGGAGGGCAGCAACGATCTCTCGGCGCCAGGCACAGGAGGCAGAGGCACACTCTGCCTGGACAAGCACAAAAGGCAGCCTGTTTTGGAGCCACACGTGCACTTTCACTGACGCCATGGGGCACATGGGACGGTTGAGGAGAATGGCTTCAGATGGGGGCGGCGCGGGCGCACCCACCTGAACACAGACACGCGGCCAGTCTCGGAGCCGCAAACTACCACCGGGCAGGTAGGGGAGAAGAGGAGGCAGGACAGCTTCACCCCTGCTTTGTGCGTGACCACGGGCTTGACGGTGGACAGGTCAAAGTCCCAGATCTCCAGGCGCCCGCCGCTCGTGGCTGAACCAAACACGGTCGAGTTGGTGGGGCACCACTGCACGTCGTTCACCTGCATGTGTGCCGAAACACGTGTGTGCACGTGTGCGCTTGGATTTGTGGAGGGGCAGCAATGCATGTTCTTCACCTGTGCGTGCTCGGTATGCACGCGTGCGTGTGCGCATGGGCTTGGGCTTGCGCAGGGTCGCATGCAGCAACGTGTCCTGGGCGCTTGGAGGTATGCATTGGGAGCATGCCTAAGCAAGCACGGCACACGTGCATGTGCCAAGCAGTGCACGAGCTCAAGTTGGCAGCGCAGTGCATATGCGCCCAAACAGGCGCAGCATGCACCCTTGCTTGCTGACAGGCGTGCGGGATGCATCCCGCACCCAAAGGCGCTGTGAAGAGGCACACAGGGCCTGACAGGGTAAGATCAGGGCAGGTCGAACACACATCTCGCAGGTGCACCACAGAACAAGATAAGGGCAGGGCTGCACACACACCTCGTAGGTGCACGACTGGAAAGTCAGCAGCGGCTGCTCGCGCCCCTCTTGCCACATCTTCAACGTCCAGTCCGCGCTGCAAGCAAGACACGCGATGATGCAGCATTGCATGCATGCGTCCCATGTCCAGCCAGCCCCGCGCACGGCAAAGCTACACAGTGCTCTGCCATAAGCATAGGTTAGTGCATGTTCATGATTGCGCCCCACACCAGGCTCCAGCACTGGAGGATCGCCCACATGCACTTTGGTGCACCAATTGCACCCCCAGCACTGCGTCTTGCCCGCAGAACCCAAAGCCTGCTTCCCAGGCTTGTCTCATCAACACAAGCTGACGTTAGCCGCCAGATGTTCTACTGATGCAAGAGCTCTGAATACAATTTGAACGGCAGCTAAATTCAGCAGACAGTGGCAATAGAGCTTGTGACATTGCAAGGCCTTAAAATTGAGCTTGTGACGGTGCAAGGCCTTATGATTGGCTTGTGAGGGTGCAAGGCCTTATGATTGGCTTGTGACGGTGCAAGGCCTTATCATCGGCTTGTGACGGTGCAAGGCCTTATGATTGGCTTGTGACGGTGCAAGGCCCAAGGCACCTGAGCCCATGGCTGTAGCGGGCGTATGCTGCTAGCCCTACAGCCCTACAGGTGAGCCCTACAGCCCTACAGGTGAGCCCTACAGCCCT
>LFCJ01003136.1_pt1 | contig 12060 bp, 13 predicted proteins | sample 643141 | NCBI WGS metagenome assembly LFCJ01 (sample SAMN03766243, study PRJNA286221) | soda lake metagenome | biome: soda lake; feature: Kulunda steppe; material: water; isolation source: sample B1-Br-g2 brine of Lake Bitter-1 | place: Russia: Kulunda steppe | collected 2010-07 | reverse complement strand
TTATCAGCCATGCGTCTGTGCTGGTGTTTCCAGCAAAGGTCCATGGTAAGCTCCACACCAAGATACAGGAAAGGGGAGCAGGAGGGGAGGAACTGTTTGTTTGTTTGTTTCAAGACGCGAGCGGACACAGCAATGTCCTTAAGGCAGGCAAGGCAGAGGAGCTGAAAAATACTAGGAAAAGGAGAACCGCCAGAAAAGCCAACTAGCTAAGAGGTCGCCCCCAAGGCTGCGAGGACAGCTTAGGCACTGAATTTTTGTCCTTGCACTAATATGGTGTCTTTCAGCTCATGGATGAGTGTGTCTTCTGGGTTTTGGCCTTGGCTGTTCTTGCTCGCATGGGCATTGAGTTTACCCATGACTAGTTTTGCTTCCTGAGACGATGAGGGATGCCCAGTCAGAGCAGAGTGTAAGTTTGAGGGCTTGGATTTTCAGGTTCATCAGGTTTCAAGTGGGACAGAGCAGATCGTCAGCAAAGGCAGCGCTGCTGATGTTATTGTGAAGGTTGGTGTCTGCCACGCTCTGATTTTGAATGCAGGAGTGCGCGTAGCTGCGTCCTCCAACATGCAACCAGCGCAAGAGGGGCTCCATGTATAGAAGGAAGAGAAAAGGCGACAGTGTGTCTCCCTGGATTATGCCACTCTCGATGGGAATGGGGCTGGTGGAGTGGCCTGAGGGGTGTTTGACCTGGGTGGTCGCTTCCTCATAGAGATTCTTGACGATCTCTATTGCATCTGTGGGAAAGCCCAGGTCGTGCATTATCAGGAGCATTTTGTCATGATCTGTGGTGTTGAACGCAGAGGTTAAGTCTGCAATGAGCGCATAGATGTTGCCGAAGAGTTTGGCACCTTCAAGGGTCAAAATTGCATTATGCAGCTGGTAAATAGTACCTTTTTGTCTACGGAAGCCGGCTTGGGTTGTACTAAGTAGGGAGTTGGCCACAGCATATTTATAAAGTGTATTAGTGACCATTCGCGTCCACAATTTATGGTGTGTTGGCCAGGCCAATGGGCCTGTACGAAGAGACACTGGTCTCATCACCTTTGTTCTTGTCAATGAGGATGGTGTTGCTGGTCTTCCAGACTTTTGGTGTGCAGCCTGTGGCCCACATTATGATAAAGAGCATGTGGATGGTGTCTTGGAATTCAGCGGGCAACATTTCCAGGAGTTCATTGACTATGCCGCCTAGGCCTGGAGACTTATTGTTTGCGAGGGTCCTGATACATTCTGTGAAGGCACCTTTGTCAAGGATGGAATTGTGAAGCCAGTTTCTGGTCTGTTTCCCCTCTGCTTCGTCCTTAGTAATTTAAGATTCAAATTTGAAGGGATCTGGCAGGGGGCCTTTACGTAATGGTGGTGGGTGTTCCCAGGGGTAGTGTCTGGGAGTCTCTTCTGGCAAATACCTGCCATTCTTGATATTGACTTTCTTCCAGGAGTCCTCGTAGAACTTTTTTAAGATATGGGTCTGCTTGATGGGTTCTGCCCCTAAGATGCCGGTGTGAGGGTCTTTGAGGGCCCCTTTTCTGCTTGCAGTCCCGCTCGTGGCTACGTATTTTTGTCCCTGAAGATTCCTTTGTGTGCTTTTTTGGGAGAGGAGTTGATCAGTGGTGCATCATGCATGATGTTATGAGGAATGTGAGCAGGTTTTGCTTGCGAGCTCATACTCTCGCAGTGGAATCCTCCATCTGGCGCGGTGAAATTGGCCACTGTGACAAGTGTTCCTGTGCTGCTGTTCCAAATGAGGTGCATGTTCTTTTTCACTGTCAAGACTTGTTTGTGTGCTCTCTCAGAAGAAAGTACTCTTTCCTTTTCTTCCCTTTCTGCCAATCCTTTTCTGTGGAGGCCCCTTTTATTCCACATGCCTTGCCTAGTCAGACTGCCTTTGATTTTCTTTCTCAACGGCACAATAGACTTTGCCATTTCATTTCGGACATTATGGACTATTTTTTGGCTGGCGAAGACCAGCAACAAACCAATCAGCCTTACAACCTGGCTGGTGGTTAACCCCTTAACTTGTAACTTGTTGATCAGTGCCACTGATCAACAAGTGGTGGCATCTTTATACAGGTTTCTCAGTGAGGCCAAGAGTAATTTTTTAACACCAGTTTCAAACCAAGCTTACTATGTGATGTTTCCTCCAAATTGACCCTTGCCAAAGGTTTTGATGGTAAACCTGGAAGCAATGTTACGTCTTTAAGTCACCATATTTCAATTGAAGTATTCTAACAACAGGCAGGATGATAAGCGGCTCTTCCATAGAGGTGGGCCAGTTTTTGAGCGTTAAGTGCCCATTCTGAATCTCATGACATTCTACTTTCAAAGAGCTTGTGATGCACTTATTCTTGTGTTGTCCAAGAATGTGTTGCTAGTTGTAAGGTTCACTGACGTAAGCAGTCTCATCCGATATTGCAGTGATCTGAGTCTTGAGTCTGTATCACCATCCCCAAGTCTGTGATGCTTGCTCACATGAGCCTTTTATTTGTACTTCATGACCTGTAGCGGAGCAAGGCTGGCTCTAGTGGTAGGGTGGGTAGTCTCACTTTTCTCTTCTGCAAGCCATCATACTTATGGGAGAAAGGATTGCCGTCAGGTGAGGGTGAAAGAATTGCATCGTCATACCCATTGTTATAGAGAGCAGCATGTCTTGCTATGGCATCCGCAAACTCATTTCCAACCACACCAGTGTGGGCTTAATAACTTGAAGTGTATGGGAGTGTTTGATTTATTAATCATGGAAACAATTGGTTCCAAGAGTTTGACATGTTTGTGCTTCCTATGTAATGCAGGAAATAAGAGCTGTTTCCGTGTCTGAGATAGAGAACAGGCATTGTCTGTGGCTATGTGAGTGTACTTTGCCCTTAGTACAGAAGTTATGCCAGTCAGTTCTGCCCCCAGCTGACTTCACTGAGCAACCTTGAGAGACAAGCTTTGCCAAAGAAAAAGATGATCTTTGGAAATACAAAAGTGACACTGAATTCAAGAGGAAATGGTGGTGGAATCTTCATAGCGGCCGCAGCATAGCCCTTACAATCCCAGTTGTTACAATCCCAGCTTTAAAAGTTCATTGTAGGCACTCTTGATGCATATTCTTGAGCTGCACAAAAGCACAAAGGTAAACAAAGCAGCCTCTTTAGTAGTTATGTGGTGAAGCAGACAATACACAGAATGCACTTAACTTAAGTCAAGGATGTAAACAACGCCGGTCTGGGAGGTTCACAGCGCCAAAATACGCGATTAATTCGTGACTTAACGCATCGTAGCAATTTTGAATGTGCGCACCCCCCATAGCTCTCGACAGTTGGGTTTGAAATACACGGCTTTGCGTGTCCGCTCTGCGGGGAGCCCTGGCCCACCTGGTACCCATGCATTCATTGCTTATTGTTCACCAGATCCTAGGATTTAGCGGCCGAATCCTAGCGCTGTTCACAAGCAAGTGCAACTTCACAGCTTTGTCTGAAAATGCACATTGAATTCTCATGGCGCGAGGCGCCTCTTGGCCAGAGCTCGAACGCCTCGTTTCCCGGCCTAGCGCCCTTCAATCAATTAAATATGATGTTGAATTGAAACAGGGTTCCCAACTTGATGAAGTCCCGGTCAATACAGATGACTCTGTCAACCTGGGCTGGCATGCAGCCTCCATTCTTTGCCTCAATTAGCATTACACCGTTTAGCATTTAAAATGTAATGCTAAACGGTGTAAACAATCCATGCTTCAGTCGGCTGCATTATGGTCTCAAAGCTACCACCAGCATGCTTCATGCCTCTTAACTTTATCAGAATTTTGGATGAATCATGGCTTGGAGGGGGTCAATCTTGGACCCTTAGGCCGCGGTCACACACAAAATTCTTCACTTAATTTTTTCACTCCACCTGCACCTGCTCCCCCCATGACCACCATTTTCTTCCAGCATTACTGTTGGAAACCACACACTAATGTTTCCTAGCTTCCCAAGACCAGCAATAGGATCCAAAGAGCTTTTTGCAACAGGTCCTCATGCTGCAATTAGGCAGCAACACAACATAGACTGCACTATTCATAAGGAGCCTGCAATGCTGCAGACGCCCTCGTTTAAGCACTTGGTTTATGGCTTGAAGGTCTTGCATGACAGTCAATCAACCCTGAGCCATTAGGGGAGAGTGTCAGGACAGGATGATGAAAAGTTTTGAGAGCGTGGTTGGCACACACTTGATAACTTCCTTTTTTCCCCCTGTGCACGTGGCCATGGTGCATCAGTTGCCTTCATTGGAGAGTATGTCCTCACGCATGCAAAGAAATCCTTTTTTGCGCACAAGCGTTCCTCAAATTGACAGTCTTAAGGCCCAGAAATGTTAGCAATGACTATCCATCTCATTTTCTATTTGCCTGACATTCTTCACCGCATTTGGCACCCCACAAGTGTAAGCCTGGCAAACACAAACATGAGACATCATCTCGGTGCATTGTCGCCCTGGAGAATCATCACCAGCTAGTGCTGCAGCTGCATAAATAACATGTGTAGACCATGTATGGAGACCTTGTCTCCTCAGATATTCTCCCAAGGTGCATGTTCTTTCCAACGTATGAAACCCCAAACAAGGGGTTTCTAGGGGTCTTGCACGATTGGGACCCTCGCTGGGGGCTTCCTGAGACCAAGCCCCATTTTTGCCCAAAGTGAAAAAAGCAAAAAGTGTTGCATGTAGCCTGTGCTATTGAGCCTGTGCTATTAGGGGGTTAAGTGCTATTAGGGGTTTTTAGTAGCCTGTGCTTTTAGGGGGTGAATCAAAAAGTGAAATTTTCTTGAGGTTGGAAAATTTTTCGTGTGTGACCGCAATTGTTTTTTGGGGGGGTGAAATAAGAAAGTGGAAAAATGTGTGTGACCGCGGCCTTAGGCCTGGCGTCCTTAAGAGGGTAATGGCTAAAACTCGGGTCTTTGCAACTGACATTTTGGATGGTGTGAGACCACCATGTGCCAAAAGAATCATGTACTTTGGTCATCTGGCTGGCCTGGAACGGGCGTACAGCCGTGAAAAGCTGCATCTTTGGCATGAGGGTAATTTTGTCTTGGACTCACCAGAAGCAAGAAATCTGCAAGCCACAGATTGTTTTGCCCTTCCAACATAAGTATTTTTCGTCTAAGGCACACCAACAGTTGCATGAAGCTATTCCTCAGTGCCAAAAGATGTACATTCATAGCTCTTCTCTATCACATTCAATAGATATTCTCACGTCTTTCTTTTGCAACAAAGGAGCCTGCAGAGTCCTACTAGCCAATCCTTTTCTTCCTTACGTCATACTAGACCACCTCCCTCCATACTGCTGCTTGCGCACAACAACCTTCCATGCTGCATCCCAATCCAACAGGGTACTGTAGCCCAAGAGCATATCTCCCCACTTCACGCTTTTGCCTGTATTTGTGCTCCTTCTTTCTATCACATCTGCCTGGTTTCCTTCAAGGCACTCATCTAGCAGTCGACTTTGAAGAGCACCTGTTCAAAGCGCTCAGAGTTTCTGTTCCCCCCCTTTTTGTAACTATACCTTCGACTAAAATCATGTCTTCCATTTGTGCACTTAGGCTCGGCCATAAGCATGCTGACCTACCTTTGCCATGAAAGTGCCTGCACCCTTGCCCCAACAGAGACAGCAAACAAGGGCCTGCACAGACTGTACCAGGTCCCAGACTCTGTGGTATGATACGCACCTTTCTTTGGACGGTATTGTGAAAACTCTTGGATGAGCTGGTTGAGTTGGATGACCAAATGCCTGAGGGACAGTCCTCCTGTAGCCTTGCGCCCTCTATAATGCAAAAAACAGGTGCGGCGTTTGACCTCGACATGTCCTGTTATTTAAAGCAAGATATCTTTGTTGTAATGAAAAAGCTTAAAAGTTAAGAGGCTGAGTCTTGTTCATGGCGTAAATATTAGATAAGGCACACATTGGCTGCCTAAGCATCATTTATCAGATGTGCAAGCATTAATGCCCATCAACTTACAAGGTCTGCGCAGTTCTTCTATCGTGCTGATGGATCCTGGGTGCAGAGGAATCCGCATCGTGCTCACAACCAGACTTGCCTGTCATGATACAGGGATGGCTGATGGAGCCGAGGCTTGTACTTTTGTAGCTCCACTAAAAGCTCCTGCTTCAAGACTTTCAACTCACGTGCATGGCACTCATTCCATTGTGCTGTAGCAAAATCTGCACTTCTTAACACCATTGGTCTGCGCGCAAGGCCATTGATGACACATTCATTAGTGTGTTCAGTCACATCAATGCTTTATTAAATTATCAAGTCTGTAAGTCTGTCATGATCATGTTTTGCAATTGGATGAATAAAACAACAACAAAAACATGTTTGTTGGGTGTATAAAGCTTGTTTGTGTTGCTTGTCAGTGAAGTGCTTGAAGTTGTTACCCTTCCTCGGGCAAACGTCTCCAGGCAATCATCCGATCTTTCCTTTAAGCAAATCTCTCCAGGCAAATATTCTGACATACATCATTCAATAAGGCCCAGCCCAAGTTGCATGTACTTGCCTCCCCAGGACGGCAATCGTTGCTCCAATGTGCAAGTCCCAAACATCACATAGCTTTCCAGTGCTGATATTGGTGGCCGTGACATTTCCTACGGCAACTAATTGTCCATTTGCTTCTGTATGAACAGTGAATGTTTGAGCCTGCAGTAGATGGTGCGAGCATAGGCTGTTCAAGTAATCGAAGATACCTCACTGCAATGGGAGAGCAGTGGCTGACGCATCGATCTTAGCTTCAATGTACATGGTGAGCCGTATGGCTGCTAAGCTCAGTTGGGGTCCTCGTCTAGAATAAAAACAGCATTCTCCTTGTGCGGGTGGGCTTGCATGACCAGCCCGAGCAACTCCAAAGCTCACCGCGGGATCAAACTGAAGCAGCGCCTGCCTGGCCTGCAAGCCTCCTCCGACATGTGAGTCTGACCCAACCCGCAGCGTGAGGTCCGGGTTCTCGGGCGACTCAAACCAGCTTGTGTAAAAGCGTAGGACACCTGAGGGGGCTGATGCTAGTTGGAGCTGCCTATGCCTGCGCACATCGTGTTTGCTACAGCTGAGTTAAGCATTATAGGGCTAACTAGACTGAACCGCGATGGGGAACAGTCTGATGCAAAGAGCGACAGACATGGTCATTGTTATCAGCAGCAAAAACATGCAAATACAAAACAGAAAACAAATACAGCGCATCCTCACCAGCTGTGCTGCTCCGCTCCCAGCTTTGAGCTTGCGTTGCATGCGCTTGCCTCGGGGGTCCCTTCCAAACTACCCGCCTGTGAATGCCCCTGCTGATGCCCATTATCGTTTTGCTGCAAAGACCCTACTGTATCAATCCCAGCCATGGATGGCCCCTCTCCTACAATATTTGAAGGACACCCTTTCTCTAAGGAACCGTCTATCTTTTGAGAAACGGTGCTCTTTGTTCAGGTACTGATTTATGTCCGCAACACTTCATCTTTAATAGCAATTTCTAAAGGGTGATGACCAAAATTATACGAGCCACACCCTGAGGGCCTCTGAATCATTCGCTTAACTATTTTTTGACTGATTCAGTGCTTTATGTTTATTTCGATGATATTCTCATATGCCCCTGACCTCCCCGACTAATTTTGGGGTCCGATGATTTGCCTTTAACTGACACCTGAGAGTATTTTGGAAAAATGCAAAGTCAATTTTCCGCCATTCTGTTTACCTAAGTCCCTTTGCACCTCTCAGGCAGGCCTGCAAGGCGCACTTGCACATGCACACCCAAGGGGGGCCCCATCAGGACCTCTGCTGTCCCACCTCAAATTTTGACGTGTGGGGGTTCTTTGAAATTATCTACATGTTCAAAGTTCAGAGATTACGAACAACATCTGGGCAGCTGGGCACCTCTCAGGCAGCTGCCTGCAGGCCTTCCATACTCACTAAGAACTAAGAAGATGAGCATCTGCGCAGGAACGTATCTACCATGAAAAAAGTTCACCATGCCCATAGACTCAAGAACAAGCCTGCTGCAACTAAAGCCACCGCGATTGTATAGGTCCCTTTACGCTCTTGCAATCAATTGATGCTGCACAGCTCTGTCATTGCTGCAGCAATTTGCACTGTGAACTCCTTGTGGCCTGTCTCGGTAGTCATGTCAGGCCGCTTGCCTTCCAGAGGAACTGCTGCAAGCAAAATTCGGCTCAGCATGGTAGACGTTTGCATAAAACATTCCTTATCAAATGGCACAAAGTTGACCTTGCTGTTGTCAATGCCCCAACCAACAAGTAAACAAGGGTTGACCTGGGCAGCGGCCATCTGGGTCACATCGAACCGACCTAGGTATTTTTGATAGGCATGTACACCCTCAGAAGATTGTGTCATCAGTACATGTAATAAGATTTACAATGCTGGGGCCGTGTTTGGAGCCAGCAGCTTGGTACGTCTCTTTACTTTTTGTGGCTGTAGCAACGGCCTACATAGTACGCACTGCTTTTGTGAGTTTGCAAATGTACCCTCTCCCGAAAAAGCCAGACCCATAGAGACGGGACATCTGCTGTATCTCGACTTGTAAGCAAGGACAGCCACATGCTCCTCCAGCAATAACTGTTCATCTTAATAACTCGCTTACTCCGCTACTTAAGTACTCAAGCTTGCCCTCCCCAACACCCATCTGGATGGATCCCAACAAACTCAAACCAGAGGCAAGAGAGGAGAACCTGTCAAGAAGACATGGGATAAGGAATTATGTAGGCAGTGAAAAATCTCCCTTCATCAATGAAGGAAAAGGGGTCACCTAGGGTCAAGACACCGTGTGGCAAAGGAAGGGAAAAAGGCAATGAGAAAAAGGAGTCAATGGGGATCAGGAAGGTGACTAATTAGTTGTTATAACAGTGCCTCACTCCTGACCATGATGATAAGAGATGGCAAAAGTTTTCCCGCGAGTGCGTCTGGTACTGACAAGTAAATAAGCACACTGAATCGAATTAGCGTGAAGCTTGAATGCAAGCTTGGTAGCTCTTTGAGAATTGAGACCAAGGGACTTAAAAGGCTCCAGACTGTGCAGGCTGTGAATGGTTCCACCCTCTCCTAGCAGGATGGCCACACTATGGTGTGGAGGCTAACTTTGCCTGCAGCACGCCACAGGTACAGACAAAGCATGCTGTGCTGTCGATTGGCAGCTTCGAGTTGGCTCCTGGGTCTGGTATCTTTGCAATACTTGACTTCAACAAGAAGGATGTGCCACTGTTTGGGAGTGGGCTGACTGGAGTCCCGGACCCTGGGCGAAGGAAGATTTGCCGGCGCTGACACTGAGAGCCCCCCATCCCCTCTGCACCCTGCCCTACTTCTGAATGCGTACCTAGGGTGGGCAGTGAGTGCTTGTTTGTCCTTATTAGGCATTCCTGCTTCTCATATGTCATCTGGACAACTAGCCATGAGCCTTCGCTTGGTGGGGAAGCGTAGGGAGAAAAGCAATCCAGGGATGGTTCTGTTGGATGATCCTTCAGGGATCTGTAAGTTTTGAAATGCTAGACACTTCACTGCCAACATCCATTAGAACAGCCTGCTTCAATAGCTCACAATAAGTCTACAGGCAACGTTGTGGCGCTCAGTAATCAGACCAGAGATGCTCTGGTGCCGACAACCTGATGAAATGTGTAGAGCTCTGTCTGTCTTTTGACACAAGGGGCATTGGAGCCTGGGGGAGGTTTTATAGTGGACAGCATGTTTCTGATTGAAGAGGGTGCTTGTGCGGTAGTGGAAAGTGTTTTCTTCTTATTAGGATTGTCCTTTGTCCAGAAAGCAAATTGTCCAGAACGCAAGCTATTGCACCAGATTCATGCAGTGCCAGATTTGTGCTGCATTGTGACCCAAAGGTTGGTTGAGTCAGTTGGTGGAGTGTTTAATGATTGAACTTTAATCCCGTCTTCAGTTCAGCATTAGCTGTATTTGCGCATGTCAATTTTGGACTGATAGTATTGCCTTGTTTGTCACTAGCGACATTGTAAGTTGTACCCCAGGGAGAAGACCCCTAGCCCTCGGGGTGTCACAGGCATGGCAGCGCCATCCAACCAGGCTCTCCTCGTCCAGTCTAATGTGAGTGCATCCAACAGCAGCTACATGCAGCACTTCCCTTGCCTGTCCACAGGCTAGCCAGAGAGAATGTTAAGGGAAGGATAAGGGAATCAGAGACTCTGCAGTCTCATGGCGGGCAACCTGTTGTCTGCTAGGTGTACACTGTCGCTGTCCACTGCCAGTCCAGTGACACTGTGACTCTTGTCATGTTCTGGTGACCCTTGTTATATTATGGCCATGCCAAAAGTTTGATTTGGTTGCAGCAGTCTCTCAACGCATGACAGCTGTCTCTCAATTCAGTACGCAATGATCAACACCAGAAGACAACTTTAATCACACCAACTTAATCCATACAGAGATGGAGGGAGGTGTCCCCTCCTAGATCTTCAAGCTGATTTATGCACTTGTGCGCAGAATGGGGGTGCCCCCCTGATGCCACCTAGCTATCTGTACCTTGACCTACCTAAGCATGTTATGAGGAATGTGAGCAGGTTTTGTTTGCATGCACATACTCTCGCAGTGGAATCCTCCATCTGGTGCAATGGAAATGGCCACTCTGACAAGTGCTCTTGTGCTGCTGTGCAAAATGAGGTGCATATTCTTTTTTACTGCCTACTTTTGTTTGTGTGCTCTCTCAGAAAGAAGTATCGATCCTTTTTTTCCCTCTCTGCTCGTCCTTTTCTGTGGAGGCCCCATACTTTTTTTGTTCATTAGCCTAGTCAGACAGCCTTTGATTTCCTTTCTCAACACACAATGAACTCTACCATGTCATGCCAGATTAGTGTCAATGCCGAATCAGTGTCGTTGTAGGTATCATATCCCTCGGATGCTGAATTTTTCATGACAGTGATTCGGCATGACAGCCATTTCGTCTCAGACTTTATGGACTATCTTTGGCTGGCGAAGACCAGCAACAAACCAATCAGTCTAAGGACCAGGCTGGCAATTAACCCTTACTTGTAGACCTAACTTACATGTTCATACACACAACAGGGAAAGTATCCCTGTTGATCCCTGCTTGCATTTAATAAAAAGGAAAAAGGAAAATGTAGGCAGTGAAACCACTCCCTGAGTCAATTAAGGAAAAGGAGACACATAGCCGTGTCTCCTCGACCAGGGAAAAGGAAGAACTAGTTAGGATCTGAAGGGTGACAAGCCACCCCCTGCTCCAGACCAAGACCCTGAGAGCAACTGGATTTTCAAGAGCGCGTCTAGTTGTTGTCAGTTTGTGTGCATAGAGCTCAGAATGAGCATGTTATTTGAAGTCAGTCTTATGGGCTTTTTGTGTAACAAGGCCGAGCTCTTCAAGATGACTTCAAGTATATGAGGTATAGATAGAGCCTCCCACACCAAAAAGAATGGTGTGAAGGACAACTTTCTTTGCCTTCAAGCGTTCATAAAGAACCTCGTGTTGTTTTCTAGAGGCCTTTTCAAGATTTAAGTTATTGGTGTCCAGGCCATGCATTTTCATTTTTATGTTCAGCGATCATAAGGAAAAAACCACATAGGCAGTGAAGCATTCCCTACATCAATGAAGGAAAAAGAGTCACCAAGGGCCTTAGCTCTAATGTATAAGGGCTGTAGATGGTACCTCCCACTCTCAAAAGGATAGTGTGGAAGCTAACATTGGCCGCAGCTCGGCGAAAGGTGTTGACAGAGCACGCCGTGCTGGTGGTGAGCGGCTTCAAGCTGGCTCTTAGGCCTGGTATCTTCACAGTACTTGACCTCCACAAGATGGATGTGCCGCTGCTTGGGTGGGAGCTGACTGGGGTTTTTGGACTCTGGACGAAGGCTGGCAGGCTGGTGCTGTCGCTGAGAGCCCCTTAACCCCTCTGCACCCTGCCCTTCTTCTTAATGCATATCTAGGGTGGAAATTTGGCAATTTTTGTGCTTTTTTAGTAGGCATTTCAGTTACTAGTATAGCATCCGGGCGGCTAGTAGTCAGTCTTTGCTTAGAAGGAAACTGGCGAGGGAAGAGCCATTCTGGGACGGTTCGGTCGGTAGATCCTACAGGGATTTGTAGGTTTTT
>LFCJ01003134.1_pt1 | contig 12062 bp, 18 predicted proteins | sample 643141 | NCBI WGS metagenome assembly LFCJ01 (sample SAMN03766243, study PRJNA286221) | soda lake metagenome | biome: soda lake; feature: Kulunda steppe; material: water; isolation source: sample B1-Br-g2 brine of Lake Bitter-1 | place: Russia: Kulunda steppe | collected 2010-07 | reverse complement strand
CACACACACACACACACACACACACACACACACACACACACACACACACACACACACACACACACACACACACATATGCACGCGCACACATGCACGCGCACACACACACATACACACACATACACGTCCACACACATGCACGCACACACACATACACACACACACACCCATGCACGCGCACAGACGTACACACACATGCGCGCGCACACACACACACACATGCATGCACACACGCAGTTGCACCCTGCACTTCAGCAGTGTGCCAGGCCCTTAGTTGACGCGAGCACACACACACACACATGCATGCACACACGCAGTTGCACCCTGCACTTCAGCAGTGTGCCAGGCCCTTAGTTGACGCGAGCACGCCCCAGCCTATGCATCGCGGACAGATGCTCTTTGTTCCTGCCCTCTTACATTTGCCAACTTAGCACTGCATGCACGGCACTGTCGTGCGCCCAGGGCGCCTATCGTAGCCCCTGTGCAGCATGAAGATGGCCTTTCTGCTATTTGCACCTCGCACCGCACACTGTGCGCACCTTCCTTTGCGCACCGTGTGCACCTTCCATCGCGCGCTCCTTGCATGCTACTGCAAAATGCTCTGTGAACTTCTTGAACAATGCTGCAGGTGCTTGCGTGCTGCACGTGCTTTTCCCAACACTTCGAATTGCGCGCTCGCTAACTGCAGGTAGACTTGGAAAATGAAGCCAAGGAGCGTGCGCAAGCGCAGGCACGCACACAGGAGCTGGAGGCGCAGCTACAGCGCGCGCAAGAGCAGATGACGCAGCTGCAGGAGGCGTGCAGTGCTGCGTACGAGGCCAGGGATGCTGCGGAGGCACAGCAGGGGGAGCTGCAGGTGTGGGCATGCCTGCGGTGGTGAACGTGTGTGTATTTGCCACATGCATGTGAATGATCATAAAGTATGTGTGCCATGGCAGCTGTGGGCTTGGATGTGGATTTGGGTGTGATATGCATACGGGGTTCTACCTTCCTAGAGCACGGCTTAAGCAGGTGCGGGAAATGCTGTGGGCACCTCCCGTAAGCGCAGCATCTTGGGCAGGGCATGAGCACCTGCCTTATGCTGGAGGCCCATATTGCTCCTCACCTCAAACGCAAGGCATGCGCGCTGACCACATGGAGTCCTTTCCAGCCGTCGCTTGCAGGACCATGCTGCCGCAGACCCTGCTGTTTCCCCCCCCATCAAATAAGAGCACGCCCCTGCTGCTCCTCCGCACCCCTGCTGCTCTTGCAGGATATGTGCGAGGAAGCGCTCGCAGAGCGAGACGAGGCCCAGCGCAAGGTGTCGCGGCTGCAAGCCAGCCTGGAGGCTTTGGTGCCTAGCGCAGAGACGCAGCCCACAGGCGATGTGGCCCTGCAGGAGGAGCTGCAGCGCTGCATCGCGTGCCTCACGGACACAGGTGTGCATGGGTTCTGGGCAACCAATCCTACTGCAAGAGCAGCCCCGGTCCTCATGCACCTGCCTCCCTGGTGCAAAGCGCCCCACTGGCACGAGGAGCTGCTGGTGCTGCTTGCCTGCCACTGTCGCCGCCCCCCATCCCCTGCACAGCACGGAGCCCTGCTTGCGCCACCTGTGGAGCCCCGCCCCCGCCCTGAGCAGCTGCCCGCCCCGTGGGGCAATGGCGCTTTCCGCCATCCACCCACTCCCGCTTACAGGTTGCATTGACTGTGTGACGTTTTTGATGTCCCTGTGCAGCGGAGAGCCCTGTCCCGGCTGAGGCGCCTGGCCTGCTACCCCTGGCGCAAAAGGGCCTACAAGGCGCGCCGCGTCCACCCATTCAGAGCAAACAGCCTGGTGGCGCTGCCGCCAATGGGGGATCCGCTGCTGCTGTTGCTGCGACAGCTGTGGGAGCGGCTGGCGGGGCGGGGTCCGCACAGAGGCACGCAGGAGACAAGGCGGAGCTAGATGTCAAGGTGTGTACGTGCAAGCACGCTTGTGCGTGCACGCTTGCACGTGCGTGCCTGGTTGTGTGTGTATGTGTGTATGTGTGCTGCTTAAATGTGTGTGTGTTTATACAAGTGTTGCTCATTCGTGTGTGCATCATTTGCATGCTCATGTAGGTTAGTGAGTGAGGTTGGCACAGGCTCTTGCATCTTACTTTGTTTAGTGCTGTCCAGTTCAGTGCAAGTTATTGAAAGCTCTTCTGTGGATGCAAGTTTGCATGCAAGCATGCAAGCAGGCCCAAGCCTGTAGGTGCAAATGTGTGTGGAGGCATGCGCACGAGGCGTGCGGCTGCACATAGCTGCATGACATGGGAAGGGGCAGGCGACAATGTTGGGCACACCTGCCCACTCTCACACCGCACAAACTTCACAGGCTGACAAGGAGCAGCTGGAGCGCGAGCTAGCTGCAGCGCGCAAGGCAGCTGCGGATGTGATGGCCCTGCGCAAGCAACACGCCCTTGAGCTGCAGGTGGGCGGCGCCAGCTGGAAAGCAAGTGCCCCGAGGCTGCTGTGCTCGCTGAAGGCGTGGGGGGAATGGGCCAGGGTGGAATGTGCGCCTGTGCACAGCCTCTCACTCATGATGCTTTGAAAGTGGCTGAGAGCCTATTTAGGTTGGCTACAATACCAGCGTGGGTGTTAAGAGCTTTGTCATCAGAGCTTAGGTGGCACCTGCAGAGATGTGCCATTTAAAGAAAGCATCAAGCCGCACTGCAGAGCATTACCATTGCAGAGCATTGCATGGTTCACCCTTAGAACGCTGCAAAGTAGCCTCTAGTGATGCATAAGATGGATGCGCGTCCATGCCCATGTGCAAAGGGTGTCTCAACCCTACATTCTCACAATCTAAGCCAGCATTGCAAGGCTGCAGCATGGAACAAGGGATGGCGCCTGCCAGCATTGAGGCTTCCAGTCAGCACCGGGGCTCGAGCATGGTTGTGAGATGACCTGCGGCATTTGTGTGTGTGTGTGTGTGTGTGTGTGGATATTTACAGTCTTGGAAGAGGACAAGCTCACATTGCTTTGAGGAGGGTTGCACAATGGTCTGATTGCCAAGGTATCATTGCCATCGCTGTCATCTGAATCAACTTGTTCAGATTAGTCTGAGACACCATTCCCTTTTGACAGATATTCCTCACGGTTGTTTTGAATGCTCTCAGCCTTGTACAAACGCTGCAAAGGAAATCACTTGCAAACAAGTGCGATATGAAATTTCAACATGATCTTGGAAGATTGTTAATTTCCCTCATCGTACTGGCGAAGGGGGCTGGTCGCAAATGCCACATCCGCAGAATCAGTGGGACCTGGTGTGGGGAGTCAGCAGGGGCCTACCTTGTTAAGTAATTGAGGGCCTGACATTTAAGCTGACAAGGAGCGCACATACACACACACGCAGAGCTCTGTATCGCAAACGCATTTGACCACGCCTGTGTGGTCTCATGCCCCTACAGGCTGCAGATCTGGCAGGGCACACCTCGCGCAAGCGGCCTGACACGCCCACCCATACACCCACGTGGCCACTTGTGCAGGACCTGCAAAGGCAGCTAGACACCGCGCGTGCGGCGCTGGCCAAGGGCCCCAACACCGCTGGCGACCAGGCCTATGATAGCATGTCTACCCATGGGTCACAGACGGATCGCCGCATGGGTGGGTGCGCTTGCAGGCTTCTATGCAGTGCGCACTTGCTGGGCTATGTGCAGTTTGCGCTTGCTGGCTTCTATGCAGTGCGTGCTTGCTGGATTTAATGCATCGCGCGCTTACTGAACCATGTGCAGCGTGCTAGCTGACCATGTGCAGTGTGCTGGATGCAACATGCGCAGTGTACCCTTATGGATCGTATGCAGTACATGTTTGCATCATGGTCCAAAGCTGCCGCACAGCATGCTCAGCGCACCTGCACAGCGCATGTATGGTGAGCCGTGTTCAATGCACTGTGACAGCTGAACTTTGTGTGCGTCTGCAGTTGTGGGCGACTGTGCCCTCCCTGCGCTGCCTTTGCAGTCAGCACTGGTGTGGGCAGCACCTCCCACCGCATGCACACCCCACCTAATTGTGCCGCTCTGTGCCTCCCCACCTGCAGTCAGCACTGGTGTGGGCAGCACCTCCCGCCGCACACACAGCATCCTTCCGGGCTCAGTGGTCGCAGCCGTGCAGGTGAGGCTTCCAGCTCACGCACAAAGCATGTCAATGCCTGAGCCACTAGCAAGCAGTGCCTGCTGACGTTTGGGAAATGAAGGAAATATAGGGGTCCAGAGAGGTGAAGAGGGTGTGGGAAGGCTGGACTTGGTGTCAAGGCCAATTTCCGGACTGGGGCGCTGCTAGAGTGGCAGAGCATCGCAAAACGCATTTGCAATGGAGTCGGTATGTGCTCGCACTGCATCAGCACCCGTACTCAGGAGCAAACAAACCCAGGCGCACGCTTGACGCAGGTGCAGTTGTTCTGACGAGCGGGCATGATTCTTACATCTCCGCTCGGCTTGGTGTGTGTGGATGAGAATGACACTGCCTGTGAAAGCTCTGTGCCGTGATGGACTCTCTGGTGTCTGTGTTTGTGTGCGCAGACTGACCACGATGAGAAGCCTATCCGGGGCCCCTCCCAGGAGCTTGAGCAGGATGCCTTGCCTGAAACGCCCTCCAAAGGTGTGCAGCGGGAAAGCCTGGCATTGGTCGCCTTCAGAACACCAGGCCCTGTTTGCCCTCTGACAACGTGCAGTGTGCAAGCCAGGGTTTGTCCTGTGGGGGCTCCGGGTTGCCATGCATGCTGGTCTGCGATGCGTGTTGAGGCTCGAAGTGGCCATGCATGCAGGCTCATCTCGCACACCCGCACACACACCACACAAAGCGCAAATGCGCATTCACACAAAGCATACCCCCCCCACCCCCCTTGCGTATACCATCTTGACCAAGCACTGCTGCCGTGGCACAGAGTGTGCGCACTTGCACACGCACGTTCCAGGTCTTATCACGCACGCTTACGCGCACCTGCGCCCTGCAGCCACCAACCATGAAGGCAGCACCCCTCTAGCCGTCTAGTGGGCACAACGCGCATGCACACATGCGCCCATGGTCCGCCCCACATCACATGGCTACACGCATGCACATGCCCCCCCCTACCCCCCCTCCCTCCCTGTAGGAACCACCTGTCGCGGTACGCAGTCGGAGACCTGTAGCCCCCACACCCGCAGCATGTCAGCAGTGCTGCCCAGCGAGCGCACGAGCCGTCCCACATCTGGGGACGTGGGCGCGGCGCAGCTGGCTGAGTGGGCCGCGCTGGTGAAGCGGAGCTCGGAGACCAATGCGCCGGTGCCCCAAGGCCAGGTGCATGTGTGGGCCCAGATGTGGACGTGCCTCTTTGGGGATGAGCATCCGCGTGCATGAGTGTCTGTGGTCCAGGAAGGGCTTGTTGTGCGCATGTGTGAACGTGGGGATGGCAGTGGAGGTGGATGCGCCTTTGCTCCTGTGTGTCCGCGCGCGTGTGCTCCTGTGTGTTTGCGCGTGTGTGCGTGTGCACAGTCTTTGAGGGGCTGACTGGTGCCTCTGGTGTGAGCCAGGGCTGGGCATGCCAAGGTGTGCACAAGCTGAGATGCATGCCAAGGTGTGCACAAGCTGAGATGCATGCCAACCCCATCTCAGGGGAAAGAATCCCCACACGCAAGCTCTCTGGGGTGAATATGCGTGTAAGCACTCAGGGGTGAGCATCAATGCAGGCACTCAGAGGTGAATATGCATGCAGCCGTTGTGACCTCGTCACATGCCCGCACCGCTGCCCTTGCTACAACCTGTATGCACGCTGCTGCATGCAATGACGCGCACGCCCTCTTTGCAAACGCAGATGGGCGTGCCCCACCTGGCGGGTCAGCTGCGCGGTGCGCTGACGGGGCTGCAGGCACATGTGCAGCAGCAGCTGCAAGGCCTGGGCGGCCAGGACTCACGCATGGCGGAGCTGCTGCGGCAGCTGGGGGAGCAGGAGGCCGAGCAGCAGGCATGTCGATTGCAGGGGTGGTGGCCGCTGTGCGGGTGGGGACGGGTTGAGGAGCAAGCCGCCCTTGTCGCATGCCTTGCACATGCCTGCGAGCTGTTGTGGTGGCACTGAGCGTGTGTGTGGGGTGTCGCTTGAGCGCGTGGGCATCAAGCGTTTGAGGGACACGCAGACACTGCCTGAGCGCGCGTGGGCGCTTAGCGCGCAGGGGATGCTGCTTGCTGCTTGCGTGCGCGGGGGACGCTGCTTGAGTGCGTGGGGGTTACCGCCTGAGCGCATGGAGTTCTTTGCACGAGTACAAAAGCACAGGCGCGTGGGGGGTGCTGCCTGAGTTGAGTTGAAGGGGGGGGCTGCTTGAGCACAAGCCTGCAGGCTTGCTCCCACAAAAGCTGAGACCAGGCTGGAGCAGGGCATGGGCTCCCACAAAAGCTGAGACCAGGCTGGAGCAGGGCATATGAGCCACCACCGTTGGCACTACTGCTGTCTGTGCGCAGCCCCTGACAATATGGTGCAGGCTCCAGTCCACCATGCTGTGCGCATGCCTGGGTCATCGGCCGTGCATGCCTTTCCATTCCTCCCATCTAAACTGAAGGGGGGCCTTCTGGCTTGCATCCCTGATGCCAACCACTGAACAAGCGCACCCGGCCACAGCATCGACAAATAGCAGCTAACATCCCTGATGCCAACCACCGCACAAGAGAACCCTGCCACAGTATCGAGGAATAGCAGCTAGCATCCCTGATGCCAACCACCGCACAAGCACACCCTGTCGCAGTAACAATAAATGGTGTGCTGACGTACGCTAACATTAGGGCCGCAACCCTTTGCTACCATGAGTGCCTGCGCGCTGTTGCCTGTAAAGAAGGCAATGCCGACATGTTGAGTTTGACAAAGACACACACATGGCGCAGCACATAGACCACTGCGGTTGGCTTGCTTGGGTGCCTGCTAACACCCTCCCCCTTCCCGCGGTACTGGCGGCGCTGGCTTCCGCCACTCCTGTTCCCATTCTCAAGGGTTCACATATGAAGCACATAAGTAAACATCTCTATCCGTGTGGTGTTTGTGTATAGGCTTGAAAAATCTCCTCACCTAGGGTGAAGTGAGGTTATCGATTCGCTCTTCCCATTCTCAAGCCATGAGCACCACGTGTGGCTGACACAAACACCACGTGTGGCTGACACGAGCGCCCACGCACCCCCCCCTGCCCGCGGCGCAGGCGGTGCTGAGTGCGGTGCACCGCGAGCTGCAGGCCAAGATCCAGCAGGCAACGGCTGAGGCCACAGCTATCTCAGGCCCCTCGCCCTGCAAGGCTGGCAGCTCCAGTGCCAGCGTGGCGCCCCGGTGGGACGCCACCACGCAGCGCCTGTCGCACGCCGCCCCTCCTCCTCACGGTCAGTCAGTCTGCCACAATGCCTTGCTTGCTTCGCGCGCGCCACTACAGCTGGGCCTGCTCAGCCATGAGCTGCGCTGCGCCCTTACCCCACGGCCTTGGTCCGCACGCTGCCGCACGGCCTCCCCGCCACACCTGCCACCATCCCCGGTCCGCCGGGTACCGCCACAGCCACGCCTGCTCGGCCATGAGCTGCGCTGCCCGTGCTGCTGCTATGTGGGGCTGCTCAAGGCTGTGTGTGCATGCCTGCTTATGCCTGCGCTGTGCTCCCACAGGTGGGGTGAAGCACAGCGTTTCTTACAGGAAGGCCAAAAACGCGCCTGTGCTTCACGGCCCACGTGCTCGGCGCACAGCAGGCGCAGCCTGCCCATGTCAAGCTGCGCATGCACAAATCACGCACCCACAGGTGGCGCACCACGTGACCACTCGGCAGCCACAGGCTCTGTGCCAACGTACGCCTCTGTGGTTGCTGGTTTGGGGGGCGACGGTGTGGGCGGCGGCACAGCGGCCGGCCGTGGGGGGGCGCTGGCGGATGGCGCAGCCTTTGAAGGTGGTGAGGAGTGCAGGGGGAAGGAGGAGGAGGAGGAGGAGGAGGAGTGGGTGGAAGTGTGCGGCAGCAAGCGGCTCACGGCAGATGGCAGCCAGGGGCTGGTGGCCATTGGCAGTCCTGAACATGAGCAGACGGGGGAGGGGCTTCAGCAGCAGGACTTGGCGCTAGCAACGGAGGGGTCAGAGACTGGCAGCGGCAGCACGATTGGAGGCATGGAGGAGGAGGGGCAACGAGCTGCACTGGAGCGCCCTGGGTGCGTGACTGGCTGGCACTGTGCCGCGCCCCGCTGCTGCCGCACAACAGCGAGCAACAGGGCTGCAGCCCTTTGACGCCCTGCAGCAACCAAGTCTGCCATAGTTGCTACGCTCTGCTGCAGCTGCTGCTGCTGCTGCTGCTGCTGCTGCTGCTGCGCTGCGTGTCCTTGAATTGCTTCATGGAGCTCAGCTGGACAGGCTGCAGCGTGTGCTGGGTACACTGTGTGTATGCTGGGTACACTGTCCGGTGTGTATGCTGGGTACACTGCCCGTTGTGTATGCTGGGTACACTGTCCGGTGCGTATGCTGGGTACACTGTCCGGTGCGTATGCTGGGTACACTGCCCGGTGTGTATGCTGGGTACACTGCCCGGTGTGTATGCTGGGAACACAGCCCGGAGTTGAGACCTTGCTGTGCGCTTCATGCATGCTCAGCAGAGCAGAGACTGCTCGCACCATGCTGCAGGCTGTAACAGCCTGGCTGTTGCCCGTGCCACCCTGCGCACCCCTCACTCTTTCCACCGCGCCTCAGACCGCAGGCAGGCTGAGACCTGCCCCGCCCCGCCTTGCGAAAAACAATTGCGATGCAGGCCTCCCCGCAGGAGGCGTCGGCACGTGCGCAACGCCCTCATCTCTGTCGGTTGCACCTCTGTGGTGGGCGGCGCCGCTACTGCGCTGCTCCTGCGCTCACCTGATACGGCAGCCGCCGTGGCCGAAGCTGCACGCACATACGCCGGCCACACAGCTCAGGCACTCGCTCACACAGGGGTGGGTATGGTCTCCACTGCAGCAGTCAGCCTCCTGCTCCATGCGGGCTCTGCAGGGCTGTCGTCTGCACAGCTGTGCGACCCTGCTTGCTCGCACCTGGACCTGCCTGAAGTATGTGTGCAAGTGCTCCAGGGGAGTCAAAATCCAGACACCTCTGCAATGGCAGAGGCACCGCACTTGGCTGCTGGGCCGCCTTGGCAGCTTTTGTGGCTGTCTCTATGTGCTACTGGCAAGCATGGCAATCCACTGATACACCTGGGGCTCTGGGCCCGTGATCCCGTGTGTGAACTCCCACTGCTTTGCGCTTGTGTGATGCGTTTCTGCAGGGGAGGACGCGAGACGTGCTGGGACGCGCGGGGGTGAGTGAGGAACGCCTGCACACATCATCACACACTGCATGGGGGGCAGTGCACTGCCACCCTCGTGGCGTACGCTCACACAGGGCAAAAGGAGGCACTGCGCTGCCTGTGTCAGGACTGCTTGCAAATGCTCTGGCAGTGTGCAGTGCCCACTGATCTGAGATTTTCAGTGGGGCCGTTGGTCTGCAGACGCGCGGGATGCTGGCTTTTGCCACTTTTCCACGTAAGCCAAGAAGCTGCTTGGAGTTCAGACGGAAGGAGCAGCTCCCTGTGTTGGTCGAGTGATTCTAGTTCAAGGTGCCCAGAGGGCAATTGTATTGCTTGCATGCAAGTTGATGTAGGACAGGGGGCGGTGCACATCCAGGAACCAGGTCGTTGATCAGCCAGGTGCGCAAGCTTGTACAGGAGTTTACAATGGCTCGTGGCTGCTGAAAGGCGCTCAAGCACGGGGGCAGTGCTGGTCCAGGCACGGAAGCTTTCATAGGAGCTCATAAGGGCTTGGCTGGGAGGCGCTCACTCAAAAGCACCAGGGCGCGGCTGGGCCAGACGCAGAAGCTCATAGGCGCTCGCGCTAGGGGTGGGCATGGATGGCAATGGTCCAAGAGTGGCAGCAAAGCAGGGCAAGCTTGCTGGGCAGGCACCAAAGCTTCCACGCAGTTGCGGCCGTCTGCAGGATCCTCCTGGACCAGCCTGTACTGTGTGCGATCTTGTGGCATGCATGCCCACACCCAAGCGTGTGATCTCGCGGTGTGCATGCCCGCAGTGCAAGGTTGATGCGCGTGATGCATGCGCACCTGTGCTGTATGCAATTTCTCGACATGCATGCCTGCGGCGCAAAGTTGATGCATTGATGCATGCGCACCTGTGCTGCGTGTGACCTTGTGGCATGCATACCCACACCCAAGAGTATGATCTTGTGGCAGGCATGCCCGCAGTGCAAGGTTGATGCATGCGATATATGCGTGCCTGTGCTGCATGCAATCTTGCGGCATGTATGCCCACACCCAAGCGTGCGATGTGGCTTAGAATGGCCAGGCATTGCCTCTGTCTGTCAGCCAGTACTTGTGGCTCGGGGCTCAAGCGCACTCGTCTGCACACAAGTCTGTGTTCCATTCTGCCGCTTGCATGCACACAAGTGTTTGCTCCACTCTGCCGCTTACGTGCACACAAGCGTGTGTTCCACTCTGCCGCTCGCATGCACACAAGTGTGTGTGTTCCACTCTGTGTGTTCCGCTTTCATGCATGCACTCGTCTCTGCCTCTGCTTGTGTCCTTATGCTGTGGGTCACCTGGACCTAAGCCAGGCAAGTGACCAGCGCAGAGGCTTGAACACGTGCGCGGCTTGTCTGTGCAGGGCAAGACGCAAGATGCTCTTGGTCGAGCAGGCAATGCAGTGTACACCCGCATGCGCAAGCTGAAGCGGCGGTTGTGGGGCAAGCAAGGTGAGTGAGTGGCGCACCCCATCATATGGCAACTTTCCTGGTGCATACCCAACTCTGCCTGGAAATGCGAGCGCTTGTCAGCAGTGTGTTGCCCTCTATGCATGGTGAACCCGTTGACCTGCCTTCCCTGAAGGGTAGCTCCTTTTGCATGTTAGCTTTGGTGACCTCTCACCATGCAGGTTCACATTTTATGCACAGGGAGCTCCTTTTGCATGTTAGCTTGGGTGACCCCTAACCATGCAGGTTGATATGTCATGCACAGTGAGCTCTTGTTTCCATGCACCTCCGCGTTCATGGAGCAGTATCAAAGAACCGGGGATGGACATGAGCATGGCACATGCATGCTCAGGCAAGATGGACAAGATGCTGCTTTGCAGCGGAGTATTGGTTGCTTCATCACTCACATAGAGCAGATCAGCAAGGCCAATCAATGCACTGCCAGCACATGCTTTGTGATGTCATGCTATGGTCACAGGAGGATGATGTGGCCCAGGGTGGTGCGACACCCACACCTGTACATAAGGGAGATGTTGCCATGGCTTATGAGAAGTAAATTTCGCTCTTTTGAGGCATTTCCAGCGTACAGACTTGCAGCTGACCTGCAAATCGCCGTCACAACTTCAAGGATCAAACTCGGTCGAGGCAGCTCAAGCTGATGAACAAACAAGGGTGTACAAACATTTTGGCTGTGAGAGATTATGGACAAACACCCATAGCATCATTGTTTTGGTCGTTCGGATGTCAATGACAGAGTGGACCACGCTTTACAACCGAATGTGTGTGTACCATCTGCTTTAACACAAGCAAAAGCTATGATTGCCAAGGTCTTATTCATTCAAGGCTCTGCTCCACCATTGGCTGGCAGGACCACTCACAATCTAACAGGCCCTCTCTCTCTCTCTCTCTCTCTCTCTCTCTCTCTCTCTCTGTGTGTGTGCACACGAGTTCTAGGCTCAGGAAATTGTTGACAATGCCAATCTACAGCCCAGGACAGATGCTTTTGACAAACAGTGACACTTGTGCTGGGCCAAGTTGACTCATAAGCCAAGGGTATTTGAGATGTATTCAAGAGGGCACACTTCTAATTGTTGCATCATCGTGCAGCAGCTATACGGATTCGTAAGCTTCTTTGCTTTGTGTCATCTTGTTTTGGGGCTGACACTTATACATATGTAAGTTGCAGTGTGAAACATTTTCTTTTTGTCTGCTTCAAACATGGATTCATGTTTACATGTTTAAGTTTGACCTTCAGCCAGGTAGTTTGACTGATCAGGTTGCTGGTGAACACCAGCCATCATATAGACATCCATAAGCTTTGAAATAAAACGATAGGAATCATTAGTTTGTTTCTGGAAAAAAT